>Ga0206938_1112_pt1 | contig 21400 bp, 20 predicted proteins | sample Alteio_BWOrgHeat_12_FD_152918 | JGI IMG/M metagenome (GOLD analysis project Ga0206938, IMG submission 152918) | Enriched cells from forest soil in Barre Woods Harvard Forest LTER site, Petersham, Massachusetts, United States -... | ecosystem: Environmental > Terrestrial > Soil > Temperate forest >... | reverse complement strand
TTTAACAGAAAAAGGGTATTTCTTTGCCGGTATATTCCGTTTGTTTACTTCTGCATGGGTAACCTCGTCGTCGAGACAGTAGATGAATGCATCTTTCTCTGTCTGGTTCTGTATCACCCTGAACTTAGAGTTTACGTAGTTCTCCATTTTGTATTCGTACCTGTCAAGGTGGTCAGGGGTAATATTGAGCAGCACCGCTACATCAGCTTTGAACCTGAACATATCGTCAAGCTGAAAGCTGCTGAGCTCAAGAACATAGTAATCGAAGTTCTCGGTAGCAACCTGGTACGCAAAGCTCTTACCCACATTGCCTGCGAGGCCTACATTCAGTCCTGCCTTTTTGAAAATGTGGTAAGTGAGAAGTGTAGTAGTTGTTTTACCGTTGCTACCTGTAATGCAAACCATTTTTGCATTGGTATAACGTGCAGCAAATTCTATTTCCGATATAACAGGAATACCTTTCTCTTTCAGCTTTAAAATAAGCGGAGCGTTTTCTGGTATACCGGGGCTCTTTATCACTTCATTCGCGCTCAGTATTTTTTCTTCTGTGTGCATCTCCTGTTCAAATGCAATTCCTTCTTTCTGCAGGATAGATAAGTACTTGTCCTTAATCTTTCCCTTGTCTGACAACCATACCTCCATGCCCTTCTTCTGAGCAAGGATAGCCGCGCCCACACCGCTTTCGCCGGCGCCTAATACAGCTATTTTGGTTTTCGTTGTCATTATCTCAGTTTCAGGGTTACAATGGTTAACAGTGCCAGGAAGAGTCCTACAATCCAAAAGCGTGATACAATCTTCGCTTCATGTACATGTAATTTTTGAAAATGGTGGTGCAACGGTGCCATTTTGAAAATGCGCCTTCCTTCGCCATATTTTTTCTTGGTGTATTTGAAATAGCCCACCTGTATCATCACCGAAAAATTTTCTATTACAAATACACCACAGAGTAAAGGCAGTAAAAGTTCTTTACGGATTGCAATTGCACTTACCGCTATAATACCGCCAAGAGCAAGGCTTCCTGTGTCACCCATAAATACCTGTGCAGGATATGAATTGTACCAAAGGAAACCAATGCAAGCGCCTACGAACGCGCTCATGTACACCACAAGTTCGCCTGCATTTGGTATGTACATTATATTCAGATAATCGGCGAATACAGTGTTACCCGATACATAAGCAAGTATCATAATTGTGGCACCTATTATACCCGATGTGCCCGTCGCCAGTCCATCAATACCATCTGTAATATTTGCTCCGTTCGATATGAAGGTTACAATAAGTATGATAATTGGAATGAACAGCATCCATGCGAACTTGCGATAATGCACACCCATGAACTTCACCAGCGATGAATAATCAAATTCGTTGTCCTTTACAAACGGAATGGTTGTTTTCAGTGAGCGGGTTTCTTCCTTCGCATACATTGGCAGTGTTGTTTCACCCGATTCCTGGCCCGTTACCATTGGTACTACCTGTGCCCTTGCAATCTTTTCTTTTACTACAACATGGGCATTGAAATACATGGTGCATGCCACTATCACACCAATACCAACCTGACCAACAATTTTAAATTTGCCGCTCAGGCCAGATTTATCTTTCTTGAATACCTTAATGTAGTCGTCGATAAAACCAACTGTGCCCAGCCATACGGTGGTAACAAGCATAAGAGAAACATACACATTGTCAATCTTTGCGAATAACAACGTTGGTAGCAGTATTGCTGAAAGGATAATGAGGCCACCCATTGTAGGTGTTCCTTCTTTTTCCTTTTGGCCATGCAAGCCAAGATCACGCACTGATTCTCCTACTTGTTTGCGCCTGAGCATAGAAATGAGCTTTTTACCAAACAACGCTGAAATAATGAGCGACGTAATGAGCGCCAATGCTGAACGGAAGGAGATGTAGTTGAATACATTGGCTCCCGCCAGGTTATAATGTTCCCTTAAATAATGAAAAAGGTAGTAGAACATTAGTTTTGAAATAGATTAAGCGTTTCGAACAATATTTCCATATCATCAAATGGGTATTTCACCCCTTTTATTTCCTGGTACTTTTCATGGCCCTTGCCTGCGAGCAGAATTATGTCACCCTTCTGTGCCATCTGGCAAGCCGCTTTAATAGCCTCTTTCCTGTCAGTAATTGAAATGGCTTTTTTCTTATGTACAGGGTTAATGCCCTTTTCCATTTCCTTAATAATCTCTGCAGGTTCTTCTGAGCGTGGGTTATCAGATGTAAGTATTACCTTGTCACTTTTCTCGCAAGCAATAGATGCCATTACCGGGCGCTTGGCTTTATCCCTATCACCGCCACAGCCTACTACTGTTATTATCTTTTCGTTTACGCTACGCACTTCATGCAGGGTTGAAAGCACATTCTCCAGCGCATCGGGTGTATGTGCATAATCAACAATACCAATTGTACCGTTAGGCGCTTTAGTATGCTGGAAGCGGCCTTCCACTGCCTCGAGAGCGCTGAGTACCTTTAATACATTCTCTTTATTCTCGCCGAGAAGCATTGCAGTTGCATATATGCCAAGTGCGTTATAAGCATTGAATGCACCAATCAGCCTTGTCCATATTTCTATGCCATCAACAGTAAGCACAAGCCCCTGAAGGGTGTTCTCCATTATCTTGCACTTATAATCTGCAGGTGAGTTCAACGCGAAAGTTTTCTTCTTCGCCTTTGTGTTCTGCAGCATTATCATACCATTAGCATCGTCCTTGTTCACTAGTGCAAAAGCCGTTGCGGGCAAATCGTCAAAAAAATTCTTCTTAGCCTTTATATAATTCTCAAAGGTTTTGTGGAAATCAAGATGATCGTGGGTGATATTGGTAAATACACCACCGGTAAACACTATGCTGTTCACACGGTTCTGTACAATTGCGTGCGAACTCACTTCCATAAAGCAATGGGTACAACCTTCCTCCACGATTTGCTTCAGCATACGGTTAAGTTCCAATGCATCGGGCGTTGTATGAGTTGCAGGGAATGCCTTATCATTTATCTGATTCCTTACCGTTGAAAGCAAGCCTACATTATAGCCCAGACCACGGAAGAGTTTAAACAACAATGTTGCTGTTGTTGTTTTGCCATTTGTTCCTGTAATCCCCACCAACTTCAACTTGCTGGAAGGATGATCGAAGTAGTTATCCGCAATAATTGCCAATGCAATGCCCGAATCTTTCACCTTCACGTAAGTAATTCCCTTCTTCCTGTTTGCGGGCATTTCCTCACATACTATTGCTATAGCGCCTTTATCAATTACCTGATCAATAAAGTTGTGACCATCAGTAACTGTACCGCGCACAGCCACAAACAGGCTGCCATCAACCACTTTGCGCGAATCGAAATGAACCGCTAAAACAGCAAGGTCGGTAGAGCCGTCAACCTCTGTCAGAGAAACCTTATACAATATGTCTTTCAGTTTCTTCATTATGACAATACAAGCGTTACACGTTGGCCCCTACTGAATTTTGTTCCTGCAGGCAGCGACTGTTCAGTTACTGCGCCATTACCTTTTATCATTACATGTATGTGGTAGTTCTCGAGCAGGTAAACAGCATCCTGCGCATTCATTCCATGCAAATCAGGCATTATACCTTGTGCCAGTTCTTTTTGCAGGTTATATGATTGAACATGAACAGTTGAGTCCTGTATTTCTGTTGCAATCCATCCTGACTTGACATTCGATATGAATGGAATATTCAGATTCTGTAACACATTATATGTGTCTTTCGAATCGCCACTCTTTACTACAGGGTCGTTGTGTTTTGCAATTCTGCCTGCATTCACAGCCGGGTCAATGGTTATGGTGCTTGCATATACCTTATCGGCAATTTCCTTGAAGATTGGGCCCGCGGTTACGTTACCGTAGTATCCATCAGTACTTGGCGAGTTCACTATAACTATACATGAGTACTGCGGATTATCAGCAGGGAAATAACCTACAAACGATGCCTGGTAATTGGTTTTGTTATACTGTCCTTTAACCGCAATGTGCGCTGTACCCGTTTTGCCGGCAATCTGGTAAACGGTATTGTTCAGGTTCTTAGCAGTTCCGCGCAATACAACACCTTCCAGTAATTTCTTTAGCTTCCTTATTGTGGTGGAAGAACAGATAGCAGGGTTAATAACCTGCGGAGTGAATTTCTTCATCACCTTGCCATCCTTCATCAGCGCATCAACAAACTGCGGCTTAACCATTACACCGCCATTTGCTACGGCATTGTAAACAGTAAGCGTTTGCAACGGAGTAACCGTTACACCATAACCTATTGCAAGAGAAGGAAGGCTCACACCGCTCCATGTTTTATTATCAGATGGGTTAGGCATTGACGGTATACCTTCACCCGGAAGGCTGAGGCGCAAAGGAGCATTGAGGCCAAGGCGGCAAAGCCCATCTACAAATTTGCGTGGCTGATTGGCGTAGTATTTATAAATGACTTTTGAAATTCCAACATTCGATGACATTTCAAAAGCACGCTGAACACTTACCCATCCGGTTTCATCGTGTTCAGCATCATGTATTACCCTGTCGAAATAAGCTACGCTACCATTTTCAAGATTTACGCTGTCTGAATTATTTACATAACCATCTTCCATTGCCACTATCATAGAAGAGAGTTTGAATGTTGAGCCCGGCTCAGCAGCTTCACCCAGCGCGAAGTTATAGCTCTCAACATAGTTGTAGCCTGTATCTTTTCGTGAAAGGTTGGCAATAGCGAGTATTCTGCCTGTCTTCACTTCCATAAGCACCACACAACCGTGGTCGGCATGGTGCTTTAATAATTGTTCTCGGAGCGAGCTTTCGGCTACGTCCTGGTAATTCACATTAATAGTAGATATTACATCTTCGCCATTCTGGGGCTGCACTTCATCGTCATTATTAATAGGAACCCAAACGCCACCGGCTATTTTTTCCATCAGCACGCGGCCACTATCACCGCGTAGGTACTCATCATAAGCGCCTTCAATGCCCACGGGCTTCACAGTTTCACGCGCATAACCCACAGTGCGTTCAGCCAGGTCGCGGAATGGAAGCTCGCGCTTGTTGTTTTGTGTAATAATTAAACCACCTTTATACTTACCCAAGCGGTAGAGAGGGAAATGTTTTACTTTCTGCAAGTCGTCATACGAAGCGCTCTTATGCAATAACACATAACGTTCGCCACCTTCTCTAGCACTCTTTAATGACTTGTAGTATTCGTTTGCCGATTTATCGCCGAAGAGATTCGCGAAACAAATACTCAGTGAATCAACGTTCGCGTTGAAAATATCACTGGTCAGATAATCTGTGTTAACGTCCATTGCAATATCATAGAAAGGCAATGAAGTTGCCAGTAGGTTACCATCTGACGCATATATATTGCCGCGCATAGCTTCTATGGTCCTGAACGTGGTCGTCAGGTTAGCCTCCTCATGCTTCCATTTGTTGCCCTGCACGTACTGAATGATAACTACGCGGGCGATGATGACGAAGCCGAGGAGACACATGAAGGCGTATAATAAATACGTACGCACAAGTATGCTCTTCCTCTTTTCCATTTACGGACGCTTCACTTTATTATTGGTTACTACTATTTTGTTCGGAGGAATAACTGACTCCTTTATTCCCATTGCCGCTGTTGCCCTGGCTACTTCCGATTCTTTACTCAGGAACATCAGCTTGGCTTGTTCTATTTGGTATTGTGTGTTCAGGTCTTTTATCTGTGTAGTTAGTGTATCCAACTGCCTGTCTTTCGACTGGGCGAAGTATCCGTTAGCTATATATAGCAGGCCGAGAAACGCAACGAAGAACAGAAACGGTAAATGCTTCAACGTTTTATCAGTAGCGAGTATTCTGCCACTCACTACCGACGAAACAGTCTTCCCCACCTTGTTCACCTTCTTCGGTTTCGGTTCATCATCACGGATGACCTCCAACACAGGCTCTTGTGGCTGTTCTTGCGGAATTTCTATTTTTAACTGGTTCTTCATTAAATCTTTTCTGCTATCCTAAGTTTCGCACTGCGTGCCCTGCTGTTATCTGTTATTTCTTCTTCTGTCGGTACTATCGGTTTCTTGGTCATTGGTTCCAACGGGCGTATATCATGCCCAAAAACATTCTTATCGGGTATGCCTTCAAAGTTTCCAGTGCGTGTAAAATCTTTCACCAGCCTGTCCTCTAAAGAGTGATATGATATAATCACCAGCCTTCCGCCTTTCTTAAGCAACTGTTCACTCTGCCTCAATAAATCTTTAAGCGCATCCAGTTCTTCGTTCACTTCTATGCGCAATGACTGAAACACTTTTGCCAGGTATTTATTCTGCCCGTGTAAAGGAGTGCAGCTTTTTATAGCATCTACCAGGTCGCCCGTGGTTTTAATGTGCCCCATCAAACGTGCCTTTTCAATAGTGGCGGCAAGTTTTCCTGAATTCGGAATCTCGCCATACACCGAGAACATTTTTTGCAACCGGTTAGTAGGATAAGTGTTAACTATATCGGCTGCAGTGCGCATTTGCCCGCTATTCATTCGCATATCAAGCGGAGCGTCGAACCTTATGGAGAAGCCGCGGCCGGGTGTATCTATCTGGTGAGATGATATTCCCAGGTCAGCCAGAATGCCGTCAACTTGCGTAATACCTTTGGCATTCAACTGCTCTCTCATAAACCTGAAGTTCGAGTGTATAACATCCAGTTTTGGATTTGGTTTTATATTTTCAAATGCGTCTAAGTCCTGGTCAAATGCAAAAAGCTTTCCTTCCTTTAGCTCCTCAAGTATTGCGCTTGTGTGTCCCCCTCCTCCGTATGTGGCGTCGACGTATATTCCTCCATCCCTGATGTTCAATCCTTCGATACTTTGCTTCAGCAGTACCGGCTTATGATACATTTCCGTTACTATCATTTGGTATTTTGCCCATTACTTCTTCCGCCAGTGCCGCAAAGTCATCTGCTCCTTTCTTCATATAGGTATCGTATTCCTTCTTCGACCATATTTCAATCCTGTTTGAAATTCCAAACAGTACCGACTCCTTGTCAATACCTGCATACTGCATTAACGACTTAGGCAACAGTATGCGGCCGGTAGCATCCAGCTCTACTTCGGTAGCTCCATTATTGAACCTTCTTACAAACTCCCTGTTCTTCGGCACGTACATGTTCAGCTTGCCAAGTAGCGCAGTTTCCTTATCCCACTCTTTGCGCGGCCACAGGTTCAACTGCTTTTCCAACCCGCGATTGATCACATAGCGCTTCTGCTCTTTGGCGGGCAATTGCTTCTTCAACCCGACAGGAAGCAAGAGACGACACTTGTCATCTAACCTGCATTCATATTCACCTATAAGCGCTGCCACAATTCGGGTTGTTTTGTTGAGGCGTAAAAGTAATCAAAAAATTCCCACATTTTACCACTTTCTCCCACTTTGTTGAAAACTTTTCGGTTTTGTTAATTTCCCTGAAAAGGGAAATGTTTTTCTCTTCCTTTATCGATGGGCAATTGGAGAAAAAAGTGACACGAAAACGACTCTTTGGGATTCGGTGGGAGAGAATGAAAAGTTTTTGAAATATTAAGTTGTTACCACACCGAGGATGCAGTAAAATCAATCAACTTGAAAAGAATAGTGAATTAAAGTGGGAAGTTGTGGGGGCCATACCTCGCCCCTGCCCTTTCTTTGTGCAAGGAGAGGGAGAAGAAAGATATTTCATGTCTTTGAGCGATATGTAAGGGCACTTTAAGAGTGGATTCCTTTTATTACTTTTGTTACATACGATGTAATAACGGGCGAGTGGACGCATTAGAAATCAGCATAGACCAATTGTTGCGCACCAAAGCGCCCAAAGCGTACCGCTTCATTCCCGGTTTTTTAATAAAGCTTGTAGCCAAAATTGTCCATGAAAAGGACATTAATAAGTTCTTGCGTGAGCATAAAGACTCATACGGAATTGATTTCGTAAATGGTGCATTGCAGGCCATGGGCGCAAAGGTTAAGATAGAAGGTATTGAAAATATTCCGAAAACAGGTGGGTATATTTTTGCTGCTAATCACCCACTGGGCGGGCTTGACGGGCTTGCCATAATAAGTTCTATTGCAAAAGTACGTAGCGACATACACTTCTTTGTGAACGAGCTGTTGCTTAATCTTAAGAACATAGATAATATACTGGTACCTGTAAACATTAACGGTAAGAATACCCGGAAAATGCTTGAAACTGTAGATAGAATATATGGATCTGATTGTGCTGTCCCTATTTTCCCTGCAGGGCTGGTTTCAAGAAGGCAGGCTGATAAAACCATTAAGGACCTGCGCTGGAAGAAAAGCTTTATAACCCAGGCCAAACACTACCAGAAAGACATTATTCCTATTTGGGCAGAGGGGCGGAATTCGAACATGTTCTACAACTTTGCCTACTGGCGCAAAAAGCTTGGTATTAAGACCAATATTGAGATGTTCCTGTTGCCGCATGAAATGTTTGCCCAGCGTGATAAGCATCTCATTCTGCATTTTGGAAAACCCGTATCTTTTCTTACCTTTATAGAACCGCACACTGATGCACAGTGGGCTGAAAAGTTCCAGGATGAACTGTACAAAAAGAAAGCAAACGTTATAAAAGAGCCATTATTCTCCTCAACTGCTAAATGAGTTAGACTATGCCAGTAATGCAACCCATAATCCCTCCGATTCCGGCTGATGTGCTTGCATCGGAACTTACACGCGACAAGTTTGTGCGCCATACAAATTATGGTAAGAACGAAATATATATTGTAACCTACCACAACGCACCCAATGCCGTAAAGGAAATTGGGAGGTTGCGCGAACTCACCTTCCGCTACGCAGGTGGTGGAACAGGCAAACCACTTGACCTTGATGAATTTGACACCTGCGAAGTACCTTACAAGCAACTTATTGTATGGAGCCCGGAAGATAAAGCGATAGTGGGTTCTTATCGTTACATCCGTTGTAAAGATGCTATGCTGAAAAACGACATTCTTCAACTGGCAACAGTTGAATTGTTCGAGTTCAGCGGCAAGTTTATGAAAGACTACTTCCCATATACTATAGAATTAGGCAGATCGTTCGTGCAACCCGATTACCAACCATCGTCAGCTAACCGTAAAGGGTTATTCTCTCTTGATAATCTTTGGGATGGACTTGGTGCACTGGTAGTAGATAACCCTGACATGAAATATTTTTTCGGGAAAGTAACTATGTATCGCCATTTTCATTTAAGGGCCAGGGACTTGATTCTTTATTTTATGAAGCATTATTTCCCTGACAAGGAAAACTTAGTCATACCTGTAGAAGCTTTGCCAATGCTGCATAATATGCGCCGTTTTGGCCTACGACTGAAGGGGAAAGACTATAAAGATGGCCATGCCATATTGAACCAGGAAGTGCGTTCATTGGGAGAAAATATACCTCCGCTAGTAAACTCATACATGAACCTTTCATCAACTATGAAAACTTTCGGCACCTGTCTGAACCCTGAATTTGGTGGTGTGGAAGAAACTGGAATACTGGTGACCATACCGGATATTTATCCAAGTAAAAAGGAAAGACACATCGATTCTTACCTGAAGCAAAAGAAGAAGCATCCTATGTTTTCTCCTAAGCAATAAAGCACATGGCCGAACTTTGGTACGCATCGGGTAAAAAACATTTTTCAGAAAATGAGCCTGCTTTTTTTGACCCGAGGCAACAATCCTGGGCAGTAGAAATAGAAAACCATTGGGCAGAACTAAAGCCTGAACTTGACGCCCTTATTGCAGAACAAGACAAGAACTTTGTTTCGAACGAATACATAGGAATAGCAACCAATAATGGCTGGAGCTCCCTTTCATTTCTTTTCTGGGGATACAGGCAACAAACTATTTTAAAGAGTAAATGCCCTAAGTTAACTGCGTACCTTGAAAAAGTTCCGGGATTAGTTTCTGCATCATTGAGCCGCCTTGCACCGCAAACAACCATAAACGAACATAGAGGTGATACAAATGGCGTATTTCGCTGTCACTTAGGTATTGAGGTACCGGCATCTTTACCTGAATGTGGTATACGCGTAGGGAATGAACAACAGGGTTGGGCCGAAGGCAAATGGCTTTTTTTTAACGATGCCTGGAAACATTCCGCATGGAATAAAACCGATAAGAGGCGTATTGTGCTAATTATGGATGTAATACGCCCTGAGTTTATGAGCAAGAAGAGAATGATCTGCACCAATATACTCGCCCGCCATGTTCTATTCCATTACCAGGCTAAAAACAGTTTTGTAAAAAAACTACCCTACTTATTTAAAGGAATGTTGTTCGTGGCTATAGCTATGCCACTCTACCTGAGAGGGCCAAAGACAATTGCCTAGAAATAGTTCCAGATATGGAGCTTGTCTCCTTTCTGCCAGCGCTTGTACGCTGAATACAGCAAATTAATGTTCAGGCTCTTATAACGAAAGAGCGTAAGTCCTCTCCATATTTTATAGGTCAGCCTAGTCTTCCACACTGTAAAGCCGGAATAACTAAGTTGCGTTTCTGCATTTTCATACCCGTATTTGTTTTTCGCATAACTCCCCAATATCGCATTTGTTGATGCAATCTGCTCCTCAGTCAATTTGCCTTTCCACTTACCTACATTAGAGGTGTTCACCGGTACCATAAGGCTTTCATGTACCTGCTTAAATTCCTTTTCGTTCTTATACTCGCCCAACTTTTGCTGCAGCATAACATTACTGTACTCTATGTCGAGAAATGTGGAAATGGATTTCAACGATGCCTCTGAATCTTTCACCATATTCTCATACTGAATAGTGAAATACCTTGAAGGGCTTGCTTGCTTAAGCCCTTCCACATAAGAATTATAGCCCAGCCATTGCCGGTTCACAAATGAAACATCGCCGATATTGTACGATTTAATATGGCTATACAGGTTATCGTATGGGTTACGTACCAGGTGAATGAACTTAGTTTCAGGGAAAATAAGTTGCAGCTTTTCCGCAAAAATGGTGAAGAGCGGCACCTTATATGAGATGAGGGAAACGTTTTCTTTATTTTCACGCATGTGGTAACAGACTAACTTGCAGAGGGTTGCATAATCTGCATAATCCTTTATATTCAAAGCATCTTGTAACAATTTGCCTTTGTTTACCATACCCCAGTAACGACCGAATAGCGGATCAATATAAAGGGCTTCGACAAAAGCTTTAATATCTTTCTCTGTCCACTTTTTAATAGAATGGAAACGCGGGTAAAGCAGTAATATGAATTTCGATTCAGGTGGTGCAACCACATTTGGGTGAGCATCGAGCATAGATTGCAGAAGGGTGGTCCCCGAACGGCCCAATCCAAGGATAAACACCATCGGTATGCCCTTTATCTTATCCGCAAAACTTTTAGCCTCACTCATTTCTTTGCTGTAGTTTTATCTTTAATAAATGCACGCCAATATGAACGTATCAAACTGTACAATCTGGGGTTCGCAACGGCGGCCCTTATTATCTTTCTGCTCAGGTTATACCTTCTCCTCGCCCTTGCCAATGCAGAACCGTTTATAGTAGCTTCCACCAACGAACGTTTATAGCCATATTGCTTTTCGGCAAATTCACCTGCAATAGCCTCTGCAATAATAACATCTTCTTTCGCCAATTTTTGTTTCCATTCCCCAATGTGTGAAGGATCAATGGGTTTAAAAATATTTTCATGGAAAAGGTTAAGTCTGGCATTGTCTTTGTTCTTCTGAAAACCGGCATATATCCTTTCTTCGTGTCGCATTGCGTTCACCTCAAATTGCACACCTAAGAATTTACAAACGCCTTCCACCGCCTGATTAGGGTCAGTTACAAACTGTTCGTACGTTAACGTCATCCATTTTTCGAGGTTCTTATTCTTCGCTTCCTCTAATAATTTATTGATCGCCATCCAATGATAAGCCACGTATCCTGTATTCTTTATGTAAAACACTTTTTTGTGGCTCACCATATTATCACGGTAATCACGCACAATATGTATATACTTTGCTTCAGGAAATAGTTTTGCCAGTTCAGGCAAAAAGTGGTAGTAAATAGGATTCTTATCCACGAATACTTTTACATCCTTCCCTTCGGGCGCTGCATGCCAATATATAATCTTGCAGAGTAAAGGGTAGGTCAACTTTTCCTTTACCGATAAAAGGTTATTCAGCAGTTTTTCCTTTTCTACTCCCCAGAAATTGGCAAATAGCCTTTCTGTGTAAAGGTCGTCTACAAATTTACGCACAAGCTTTTCTGTCCATTTCTTAATATGGCCATAACGGGAATACCATATAAGCATAAACCGGGCTTCGGGTGGAGCAACAATATTGGGTTGGCCATTCAGCATAACCTGCAATAAGGTAGTACCCGAACGTTCCCTGCCCATAACAAAGTTTATGGGTATTTGCTCAATACGTTGTATATCTGCGTCTGTCAATGGCTGAGTATCTGTTACAAAAATAGCAAGGCGCGTGGTTATATGCCTAAAAATCGCTAAGTTTGTACAGGTGCGCCCTGCAAGGGGCTTACCCGTAACCCTGTATGAAAAAGACAAGGTATATTCTTTTTTTGCTAGTTACAGCCATAGCTGTTTTTGTTGCATGTAATAAAAGGACCCCTACCTGGGATACTCAAATACTTGCTCCCATAGTAAATACCTCTATGTCGGTAAATAACCTGGTTACAGGTACCACAGTAAAAGCGAACCCTGATAGTTCAGTTACTATTGTTTACAGTGATTCACTTTATACACTGAACCAGGATAGCCTGTTCCGCATACCCGATACTACTGTACTTTTTGCTTTCCCGTCCCCCATTACAACAACGGTATCTCCCGGTGGAACAATCTATTCATCTACCACAACAAGTAAATATGGAGTAAGCAGTGTACAGCTTACTGAAGCTATTATTAAATCAGGCTTTGTAAAGTTTGAGGTAATAAGCCACGTGCATGGCCTTACCGATTTTAGTTATACAGCTCCTGGCGCTACTTTAAGCGGCAATCCCCTTTCTTTTACTATGAAGGTGCCTGCGGCCACAGGAACCAGCCCTGGTATTGATAGTATCATTCTTCCGCTCGATGGATATAAAATTGATTTTACCGGTCCCAGCCATAACAGCTACAACCTGCTTACAACAATTGTAAATGGTATTCTTGATCCTTCTGCCCCACCCACGGTGGTAAATGCCGGTGATAGCCTGATTGTGAGAACCACCTTTTACAGCCTTGTACCATACTATGGGCAGGGTTATTTTGGAAAAAGCGTCCGTAATATTGGCCCTAAAACTACAGCCTTCCCGCTCTTCAAAAAGTTTACCTCGGGTAGTTTAAGCCTGCAAGATGTAACGGTAAACTTTACTTTAAAGAATGGATTCGGGGTTGATGCCAGTATCAATATCTCACAACTTACTTCATTGAACCGAGCAGGCGCAGCTGTATCGCTTACCGATCCTGCTATTATTGGTAATACCATTCACATAAACAGGGCCACACAAACGTATAACCCGGCTGCACCTGTTAATCCTACCGTTCAAACCTTTACCATCGACCCTTCCAATTCCAATATATTGGCTTGGGTCGACAACCTTCCGGTTAATGTGCAGACAGCACTACAAATAACCACCAACCCATTGGGTAATGTTTCCGGTTCAAACGACTTTGCATTTTATGGATATGGAATACAGGCATACCTTGATGTAACAGTCCCTCTTTCACTTGTAGCCAGCAACCTAACGCTGGCGGATACGGTTGCGGTAAACTATGGCAGTGGCTCAACCAGTTTTCAGCAGATAAAGAGCGGCACTTTCACATTATACGCCACTAACGACTTCCCTTTCAGTGCCGGTATGCAGATATACCTGTTAGATGGAACCAATACCCATATCATTGATTCTATCATGCTGCCAAACCAATCTATTGCAGCCGGAACAACCGATGCCACAACCGGAAAAGTAATAAGCCCGGTTAATTCTCAACTCGTTATACAATTGAATGTTAATCAGGCGAAAGAGCTCTTCAATACAAAGAACATTATAATTACTTCAAGGTTTAACATGAATTGCCCTACATGTATTCCGGCATTCAGTAAGATATATGACTACTACTATCTTAACTTAAAGCTGGTTGGCAATTTTGATTACCAGGTAAAAGGATAAACACTGTGAAGAGGATATTACTACGTGCATTCTGTTTTTTAGTTGTATCAGTAAGCCCGCTCGTTGGCTTTGCACAATGGAACGAAGCATTGTTCCAGAACTCTTCAAAAGATAAATATAGTGTAGGCGCCTACGTCAATGGCGACTTTGGTTCTAATTGCATTACAAACCAGTTTGCAGGTAATCTTTTATTCGGAAATTATATAGACGATAAATTGAAACAACAGGTTGTTAAGAATCTGCAGCCTTCGGGTAACAGGCTTGGCCTTATGCTTGACTACGGAGCCTATATTGTTTTCCATAACGACACCATCAAGAAGAAACGCATATTTAATATATTCTATGCATTAAGGCATAAAACATATTTTAATACAACTTTCAGTCCTGACCTGTTTAAGGTTGCATTTTATGGTAATGCCATGTATGCAGGGCGAACAGCCGACTTTTCTTCATTCTCACTTAATAGCCTTACCTACCAACAGGCCGAAGTGGGCTTTGTATGCACCAACTTTGGCGGCAGTGCCCAGCTTGGAATGGGTATATCATTCCTTTCAGGTTCGCAAATGATATCTATTAATGCCCGAAGTGCATCGTTATATACTGAACAAACAGGGCAATATCTTGTTTTCAGTTCCGATGCTCAGTTTCAGCAAAGCGATACTGCTGCTTCGGCACGCAGAATGGTGAACGGATATGGCGCATCGCTTGATCTGTTCTTCAGGGCGCCCTACAAGATTGGTAAAAAGACAGGCAATATTTCAATGAGCGTATCGGGTCTCGGTTTTATTTACTGGAACAACAAATCCATCAATTACCAGAAAGACACTTCTTATTTATATAGCGGCATAACCATCAACAGCCTCACCGATTTACAGAATGCTTCATTTAACTCATTAAAGAAAGATAGCTTACAACAAAAATACCTGCCGTTCAAAAAGACGGCCTTCTACTCTACTATACCTACGTTGCTGACCGTAAACACAAATACCAATATGGGCAAATGGCGCCTTGAACTTGGCCTTAATTACTTTTTCAACGGTAATAGCGTGGGGTATGGGTATGTGCAGGGCGATAAACCAATCGGGAAAAACTGGTCAGCCGGTATTCAACTGGGTTACGGTGGATATGTAACCTATAATTCAGCGTTTATTGTTACAAGGCAAATGCCAAAAAGTTCACTTAAGATATGCGTGAACCACCTACAGGGGGTTATTTCAAACTATTTCGGCGGCGCAGGAGTTTATGCCGAATATTCACACGTTTTATAGGATGATTGCAGGGGCAAAAAAAAATCCCGCCAATGGCGGGACTTTTTTAATAGAATCAGACAGATTACTTCTTGTCAGCTTTCTTGTCGTCTTTCTTGTCAGCTTTCTTGTCAGCTTTTTTATCAGCTTTCTTGTCAGCTTTCTTTTCAGTCTTTGCATCTTTCTTGTCTTTGCCAGCGTCTTGAGCAAGAGCTACTGTTCCGAAAGCAAAAAGAAGAGCGGCTACGATAGATAACTTTTTCATTTTAAAATGATTTTGTTGGTTATATGAGGCGCAAATTTATAAAAAAAATCAAACTACCAAATAATTGGGCCAAAATATTGTGCCTGGGGGTTGCGCTTACTCTGTGTCTAAAAACGATTAAGGCACAGCAACATACCGACTTTTTTACCCCTTCGCCTACCCTAAATAACAACCGCCTGGTACCTGTGTTAATTACTGAGGGAACATTGTACACAGGCTCTATGATTGGCCTTAATCTGCTTTGGTATAAGAATTACGCTCATTCTTCCTTCCACTTTTTTAACGACAACAAGGAATGGCTGCAAATGGACAAACTGGGGCACATGCTTACAGCCTATACCATAGCACGTATAACTTCAGCTGCATATGGATGGACTGGCATAAATCACTATAAATCAAATGAATACGGAACAGGATTAGCTATGGCGTACCAGACCAATATTGAGATATTTGATGGCTTTTCAAGTGCCTGGGGATTTTCATTGGGCGATATGCTTGCCAATTGTGCGGGTGCCAGCCTCTACCTAAGCCAGGAATCGGGTTGGAATGAACAAAGAGTAGCCATGAAAATATCGTTTCACAGAACAGAATATAGCCAGTACAGACCTGAAGTATTAGGCTCAAACGGATTGCAGCAAACCCTGAAAGATTACAATGGACAAACCTACTGGTTCGCATTTGCCATTGCTTCATTTCTGCCAAAAGGTAACAAAGTACCGCAATGGCTCTGCTTAGATTTTGGTTATGGAGCTGAAGGGATGATTGGCGGAAATGAGAACCCACCCGTTACAGACGGTGAAGGTAAATCGTTGACATTTGACCGCTACCGTCAGTTTTATTGCTCGCTTGATGTTGACCTTACACGCATTCAAACCAATTCAGGTGCGTTGAAAGCATTTTTGGGAACTATATCATTCATTAAGGTACCAATGCCCACATTGGAACTAAGCCGGGGCAAACTTAAATTCCACTGGCTGTACTTTTAGCCAGTTCGCTGCGGTGATGTTTTGCTGCCAGTATATCATAGAACAAAATACCCAATAGATAAAAGGCTGCAGTTATGTAAAAGATAGTTACATAATCAACACCATTGTCGCGAAGTTTTTTGAAGATTATTGCACTTACATAGTAACCACCGTACATAATGGCAGACATAAGCGCACTTACCATTTCCTGGTTGCGCCTGCCTACGTACACCATTGATAACTCTGAGGTCAGCGGACCAACCATATTCATAAGCGGGTTACGAAGCAAGTAGGCAATCACAGCCACTATCACAGCTATTTCGTACATATTGTAGTACTGAGTGGTAGCCATTAGAATAAGTGCACCTACCGCCATTATCTGTATCCACGTTATGGCAGCACGCATACCCATAGTGCGTTTTAAGAATGGTATATATAAAGTACTTATTACTATAAACACAGAGGAAAACGAATTTACCAACGCAAATACACCCGCTGACATGCTGTGCACATTGGCAAAAAACAAACTAATGAACGGAATGGCCAGCCCCGCCCCTATTGATATTAATATGTTAGGTATAAGGGCATACCATATTGCTCCCCAGTCAAAACCCTGAACCAGTGTTATTTTGGTGCTTTTTTCCGGTACAACTTCCACTCCTCTTATTTTCCATATGCAGTATAAGTTTAAAAAACCTGCGCATGAAATGATGGTAAGCACTCTTTCTTCATTAAAAATATGAGGGTTAAGTGTATTCAAAATACCAATCGTCCAACCGCTTATTACCGCACCCAAGCTTACCTCGGCGTAACGGAGCGATATAGCACTGGTATGATTCTCTAATTGTTCATTCCGCAATATGAATGGGAGAATTGATACACTTAAGCACGCGGATGAAAAGCCGGCAAGGAATTGAGTAAGGTATATTATCCAATCAACATGAAAGGAAATCGCTTTTATAGATACTAGTGTAAGAATCGGGGTACATATTCCGGTAACGGTAAAAAATGGCTTAAGTCTTCGTCCTTTAATGAAGAAACCCAGCGGAACTGTTATGAGTACAATGGCCAGGAAACGATATGACACAAAATCTGCAACCTGCCCGTCATTATATTTTTCGGTATGCATATACAGGGGCAGTATATACATCATGGCATTTGAAATAAGTTGAATAAAGAATTCAACCCCTATAGCATAGAGAACAGGTTTTTGTAAAGAATTGTAGTCTTTGCGGAGGTCTCTCATTTGCCCTGGTGTAAGGCAAAAGTAATGCAGTTGAGTATACCTGTTTCATCTGTTGGTTCAAACCATTGTATCTCTTTATCTTTTTTGAACCACGTAAGTTGGCGCTTGGCATAATGCCAGGTATTTGTTTTTATGTTCTGCACAATAGTTTTCCAATCTGCTTTACCATCAATAAAATCAAACAGTTCGCTGTAACCTACCGTATTTAAAGCATTCAGGTTGCGGAATGGCAATAGTCTCTTACATTCTTCAAGCCAACCCATGGCAAGCATTTCATCTACCCTTTTGTCTATTCGTTCGCGTAACTTCTCCCGATCCATATTTAATCCAATCTTCACAAAGTTGAAATTTCGTTTTACCGTTTCCTTCTTCCTGAATTCTGAATAAGGTCTACCTGTTTCATGAAAAACTTCTAATGCACGTATAAGTCGGCGAGGATTATTCTTATCTACCGTTTCATAATAAAGAGGGTCACATTCCTTCAACTCCCGTTGAATAGGTTCAATCCCTTTCTGCTTTAATATGTCCTCGTACTTTTCCCGCAACTCATTGCTGCCCTCGGGTAAAGAATCAAATCCATTACAAACGGCATTCACAAAAAGACCTGAACCGCCTGCCATTATAACAACATTGTGTTTTCTTAAAATATCCTCAATAACGACAACAGCCTCCTTTTCGAAACGGCCAACGTTATACTCCTCCGTAACTGAAAGGCTATTTATAAAATGGTGCTTTGCCTGCTGAAGTTCCGCCGTTGTCAGTTTAGCAGTACCAATCTGCATTTCCCTGTAAAACTGTCGTGAGTCTGCAGAAATAATTTCGGTGCTTAGTTTCCGGGCCAGTTTTATAGCAACGGCCGTTTTCCCGACCGCGGTTGGGCCAACAATTGCTATCAGTAATTTAGGGGACAATGCAAAGAAGTTTACAGTTCCTCTTCCTCAAGACCACCTTCTTCTTCAAAACCTTCTTCACCCTCTTCCTCTCCTACCACTTCTTCTTCTCCATCACCTGTCTCTGTCATTTTGGTTTTGGTGGTCAAGTGGCCCTCTACTTCCTCTTCGTCATGAACCTCGGAATGTTCAATGACGTTATGTGTATAGGTATCTTCCGGGTCATCTTCTGCAGGATGCCCATCCTCTTCATCTTCCACTACTTCAACCGGAGTTGTTATTTTGTATTGAACCGGGGCCGTACCCATGCTTTTATTTATACGCGGATAATCAATGGGTGAATCGGGTAATATTTTAGCAAGCTCAACCAATAATACCCAGTTTCCATTATCAGGGTCGAACTCATAAATCATTTTCTGGTGCGGGTCTTCTATATATGATGCTATTTTATTTTCATGCATCCACAAAGCTTTTTGCAATGCATTCTTATTGCGTTGCAATTTTATCTCCTTACCCTTGCGCCATGTATCATTACTTATGTAAAATGAGGCGGGGTGAGCATCATCGAAATTGATTGCCTTTTGTATTACCCTGTGGAAATCTTCGAAGTTCTGCGTTGACTTAATCTCAATCTCGCGAACAACGCTTTCATCGTCTTCAAAGTATACTTTAAACCTGTAAACAGACATTGTGTACGTTTTTTTACAAAAATAGAAAATAGTAGCTTTCTCCAACTCCTTTTTTACTGCCTCGGATGGTATCGTAAAATGGCATCCCGGAGGTACTCGCGGTCAAGGTGGGTATATATTTCAGTAGTAGTAATGCTCTCATGCCCAAGCATTTCCTGCACGGCGCGCAAGTCAGCACCGCCCTCTATTAAATGAGTAGCAAAAGAATGGCGAAAAGTATGCGGGCTTATCTTTTTATGCAATCCTGCCCGTTCTTTCAATTGTTGTATTATGTGGAATACCATTACACGGGTTAACTTTCTTCCATTGCGATTTAAGAATACTATATCCTCAGAGCCTTTCTTTACATCTACATGGCAACGCACATCGCGCATATATTGCTGAATACATTTTTTCGCCACACCACCCAATGGAACCATACGTTGCTTGTTGCCTTTCCCAATCACTCGAACAAACCCTTCATCGAACGAAACATCTGTTATCCTCAGGCTCACCAATTCTGATACACGCAAACCACATGAGTATAAAGTTTCGAGCATAGCCTTATTTCGTTCACCACTGGGTGCACTTAAATCAATTGCATGTATGAGCTGATCTATTTCCTCCACGCTAAGCACTTCAGGCAGTTTTTGCGGAAGCTTGGGCAATTCAAGCAACTCTGCTGGGCTTTGTTGTACAGCATCTTCCATAAGTAAATACTTATAAAACGCCCGCACACCTGAAATAATACGTGCCTGGCTACGGGGGCCTATTGACATTTCGTTTACCCAGGCCAGGAATTCCTGCAAGTGATGGAATGTGATCTTTTCAGGAGTGACTTCATATTTTTTGTCTTCCAGAAATTTTTTAAGAAGTTCAATGTCATGTATGTATGCACTTAACGTATTCTCCGAAAGCGACTTTTCCAGCCTTAAATAACCTTTAAATCCATTTAATGCTGATCTCCAATCCATGTTGCTTAATAGAAATCTCTTGGATCAAGTTGCGAGAATAAGTGCTTTCCTTGTAGGAAGTATTTTCGTACTATGCTGCGCTTATATATGGCAGAAACCTCAGGATGCGTTACAGTGGCCTGCACTTCTCTTCTTTTTTTAAGTGTTTTTCTAAAACTGCCATAAAAATGCATATGCGCTTTCAATATCGCATTAAAGTCGCCAAAGTTACCTGTAAACAAAAAGCGTAGTGCAGCAATTCCGTCAAGTATCATTCGCTGGAAAATCATGTTTCGCAATGCCCTGCGCGGGTGGTTTTTAGTAAGTATTATCAGGTTATTCCGGAAGTTCAAATAGGTTTTAAACGGATTTGATTTAGGTAAAGCGCCTCCGCCATAATGCAGTACTTCTGCACCGGGGCAATACATAACCTTATACCCTTTTAACTTCATGCGCCAGCACAGGTCTATTTCTTCCTGGTGTGAAAACAGGTCTTCATCAAATCCGCCCATCTCATGGAATACGGAAGCTTTCACAAAAAAACATGCGCCGCTGGCCCAAAAAATCTCATTCGATTCATTGTACTGGCCTTCGTCCTTTTCAATGGTATCGAAAATGCGTCCACGGCAGAAAGGGTAACCATATACATCAATATAGCCGCCGGCTGCACCTGCATATTCAAACTTAGCCGGTTCAAAAAACGATTTTATTTTAGGCTGAACTGCCACAACGCCCGGCATGGCGTCAAGCATTGCTACAACGGGCTTTATCCAATTGGGCGTAACCTCCACATCTGAATTCAACAGCCAAGGGAGAAGTTAAAAATGCGCAATGGCAGATTATGTTATTTGGCCGTACAGGCCAACCCAATAATGTTGACCAAACACAATTTGATGACCCGTTTGGAGAGCAAACCCTCGACAATTTCGCTACCCCTCACTAACTGCTGCGTATAGAACAATACCATGAGGATAGCAGTAGTAATACTTAACTGGAACGGCAAGAAGTTCCTTGAACAGTTTTTGCCCCTTGTTGTAA
>Ga0206938_1111_pt1 | contig 21482 bp, 19 predicted proteins | sample Alteio_BWOrgHeat_12_FD_152918 | JGI IMG/M metagenome (GOLD analysis project Ga0206938, IMG submission 152918) | Enriched cells from forest soil in Barre Woods Harvard Forest LTER site, Petersham, Massachusetts, United States -... | ecosystem: Environmental > Terrestrial > Soil > Temperate forest >... | reverse complement strand
GCCCGTTATAAAAAGGAGAACAAGGAACTGCTGGCCTACCTGCTGTTTGAAGCAAGTAATGAGCATGCTTTTATCGAAAAAGTTAAAGCTGAAGTTGGTTTTATGTATAGCCAGTTACCTGCGCAAAGCTATAACGCTGCAAAATATCTGCGTAAAACATTAAGGCTGATTGGCAAGTATACCAAATTCATTGGGTCCAAACAGGCCGAAATAGACCTGCTGCTTAACTTTTGTTATAATTATATTGAATATACCGACAGGAAGACATCCTATAAACCCATGCGGTTGATCCTGGTAAGACAGATCATCAAGATACAAACCCTGGTTAGTAAATTACATGAGGACCTGCAGTTTGATTACAGCGAAAGTTATAACAGCTTGCTGAATGAGGCCGAAAAGAAATTCCCCTGGTTTTACAAGAATGAACATGCGCTGTAACATTTACAGGACGATAACATCTAACCAATAAAAATTAACTGATAGTGGCAGATAAAGAGGCAGCTTTTAAGAAAATTTACGAAGCCAATTCAAAAAAGATCTACCATTTGTGCTACGGTTATACCGGGGATGATGATGCTGCGAGCGACCTTTTACAGGAAACCTTTTTAAAAGTTTGGCAAAACCTCGAAAAATTCCGCAACCAGGCGATGATCTCCACCTGGATATACCGCATTGCTGTAAATACCTGCCTTACCTACCTCCGTTCAGAAAAACGCCAGGCAAAAGACGAGTTGACACCATTTATTTCGGAAAATAAAAAAGAAGAGCTATCTGAAAAAAACGAACAGGTGGCACTGCTTTATAAATGTATATCGAAGTTGGAAGAATCGGAAAGAATTATCATAACCATGGTGCTTGATGAAGTGCCATACCCCGAAATTGCTGACGTTTCGGGTATATCAGAAGGGAATTTGAGGGTGAAGATCCATCGCATAAAACAAAAATTAACAGAATTGTATAACCACTATGAAAGAGTTTGAGCATTTGATGTCGGTTTGGCAGGGACAGCCAAAACCCGACAAGCTTTCGGTGGATGAGGCGCTGAAGCAGGTAAAAAAAGGCATTCGCAGTATCACCAGTAAACTTTACTGGGGTATTGTTGCCATGGTAACCCTTGTGGTTTGCGCTTTTATCATTACTTTCTTTTTCGCCTTTAGGTCACCGGCCACTACTACCGGTATCCTTATTATTTTGGTAGCCATGCTGATGTATTTGTCCCTTATCGTACGTCATTACCATATTCTTAACAAACACGACCTTACACAAAACCCAACCGAATACTTAAACACACTGAAAGAATATCAAAAAAACCGCAGCAAAGTTATCGGCTGGTTTTATTATGTATTTATGCTGCTGATTAGCACAGGGCTTGCTTTATATTTTATTGAAATACTGGACAATGCACCGCTTTACTTTAAGCTGATAACCTATGGTTCAACCATCATTTGGTTTTTATTCATCACTTTTTATCTAAAACCAAGAATGTTTAAAAACGAAGAAGAGAAGCTGAACCTGATGATCGATCGGCTGATAAGATTACAAGAGCAGTTTGACTAACTTAATTTGAAAGTTTGATAATTTGAAAATTTGATGATTGAAAATCATTTTCAAATCTTCAAATTAGCACATTTTCAAAACGAATCATGATCACAATTCAACGCATACAAATTTCCGAAGCTGACAAGTTGCTCACCTTCAGCAAAAAAACATTTTACGAATTCTTCGACCACCTGAACGAACCTGCCAATATGGAGGCTTATTCGTCGGTTGCATTTACGCAACAAAGGATACTGGATGAACTATCCAACCCAAACTCTGAATTTTATTTTGCTATGCTGGATAATGAAGTTGTGGGCTATTTAAAGTTGAACTTTAACGATGCCCAAACTGAATTCCGGGATGCAAATGCTATAGAAGTGGAGCGTATTTATGTTTCCGGCGAACATCATGGCAAGCGTATCGGCAAACAACTCATGGATTTTGCGCTTGATATAGCCCGCAATAAGCAATTTGAATATGTATGGCTTGGCGTTTGGGAACATAACGATAAAGCTCTGGGCTTTTATCAACGCTACGGTTTCGAAGTATGCGGCAGCCACGAATTTATGTTGGGTGATGATTTGCAAACGGATCTGTTGATGAAAATGCCCCTCCTAAATCCTCCCCGGTAAGGAGGACTTTTGGTTCTTCACCATAAAAACATTTTTACAATATACTTTTTAAGTCTCCCCTACAGCGGGAGATTTAGAGGGGGCTGGTCTACCCACGCATAAACGGGTTGAAATTCCTCGTCCCAATCTCCATGCCTGCGGCGCGGCAAACGGTTTTTTCGCCGAATTTATAGTTGATCTTGTCCAGGGCCTGGTAAAGTTTGATACGTTCTTCGTTATCTTCAAAAAGGTTGATCTGATAAAGGCCACTGCACAGGTTGCTGAGCCTTACCCCTATCAATCGTATGGGGCGGTTACTGTTCCAGGCGCTGGTTAATAGGTTTTTTACGCCGGGGATCAATATATGCTCTGCCGCGGTAAGAGCGATCTTTTCCTGCTGGGTATGTGTCTCGAAATTGGCATAACGCACTTTTATCGCAAGGCACGATGCCAGTTTATTTTCCCGCCGAAGCTTCGAGGCGAGTTCTTCTGTCATGGATACCAGTATGGTTTCAATCTTTTGCCTGTCGGAGATGTTGGTGTGAAAAGTATGTTCGGTTGATATGGATTTCCGCTCGCTGGCTGATACTACTTCGCCTTCATCAATCCCGTTGGCCTTATCCCACAAAAACCTGCCGTATTTACCTAAAATAGTCTCTAAAAATTTCAGGTTGGTGCGTTGCAAGTCGCCTATTTTTTCGATGCCGTAGGGGTACAATTTGGCGGCAGTGCTCTCGCCCAAACCGGGGATCTTATTGATGTTAAGGGGTGCTAAAAAAGCTTTCTCCTTACCGTGTGGTATGTACAACTGCCCATTCGGCTTTGCCTGGTTGGTAGCCATTTTTGCCACCGTTTTGCCTGATGACATGCCAAACGATATGGGCAGCCCGGTTTCGCGTATAACCCTTTGCCGCACTTCGCTGGCATGCTGGTAGCAGTTATGAAAGCGGTCCATTCCCGTATAGTCAATATAAAACTCGTCAACCGATGTTTTTTGGTACATCGGCACTGATTGCCGGATAATCTCTGTAACCTCGGCGCTGGCTTCAGAATACCTGCCATGCGTGCCCCTTACAATTATCGCATCAGGGCAAAGGCGCATCGCCTGTTTCATGGGCATGGCCGAGTGGATGCCAAACTTACGTGCCTCGTAACTGCATGATGCCACCACTCCCCTGTCCGCAGAGCCGCCGATGAGTACCGGTTTGCCGATGAGTGACGGATCAAACTTCCGCTCCACCGAAACGAAGAAGGAATCAAGGTCAATATGCATAATGATCCGTTTGGCACTCATAGCACAAATGTAAAAAAAGATTTGGTATTTGCTAAAAATATTAGTAAAATTGTGTTCTAAAACTAAAGCAAAATGACAGGCTATCATGATTATTTAATATTGCTTACGCCACCGGATAGCATTATTAATAACGTTAAAAAACTGAAGGAACAAAGTTTTTTGATGATAGGGGAATACGCGAGTCATTACTCAAAGGCGCATATTACCGTTCAACCATGGCCCCGCAAGAGGCCCGTATGGGTTGAACCCTTGTTGCCCAAATTGGAGCGCGACCTGCAAACTTTGCCGCCCCTGGCAATGGATATTAATGGTTTTGATTTTTTCGACCAGCAGGAATCTCAAACCATCTATGCCAAACTAACAAGCACCCCGGCAACTAAGCTTTGGTTTAAGCTGCTGCGCAGGTTTTTTAATACGCCGCCGTTTGAGCCGCATATCACCATAACCCGCAGTATACCTCACGATAATTTTAAACAGCTTTGGCCCCATTTTAAAACCCTGCAATGGAATGAACGTTTCAGTATTGATAAACTCACCATCCTGCGCCGGGAAACCATTGGCTACGATAAAACTTTTAAAAAATTTAAAGAGATCCCCTTTAATAAAAAGCTGGATTTTTTTGAATTTACCGCTGCCAAACTGAAACAACCTGCGCTTTCTTTAAATAAAAAGGATGATAAACAGTTTAGCCTGTTTTAGTTTAGTCCGGAAGTCAGTTTAGTCCGGAAGTCCGAAAGAAGCTGCAACTGACGTCCGCTAGCTGGCGGATATCCTAAGCTATATCGAATATTTTTTTCTTTTCATGGATATTAGGTTACCTTAAGCACATAACTTTGTTTTATGAAAGATCACTTTAAAAGCCTTTTTAATTACGACAGGTTTGCCAATAACCTGATAGCCGAAACTATTAATAAAGCCAACAATCCCGAAAAACCAGTAAAGCTAATGGCTCATTTATTGGCAGCCCAGCAAATATGGCTTAACCGGTGTAAAGGTTTGCCTGTAACCGTTAACAGTGTATGGCCCGCCTGGCCTGCCGAAACTCTTGTGGGCATTATTGCCGAGAATAACACTGCCTGGTTAAGCCTTTTGGATACATTGCAGCCGGAGGATTTTGACCGGATCGTTAGTTATAAAAATTTAAAAGGCGATAGCTATCAAAATAAACTGAGCGATATTTTAACTCATGTAATTAATCACGGCACCCACCACCGGGCGCAGGCAGGCCAGCACCTGATAGCCGCCGGGGTTGAACAACTGCCCCCTACCGATTATATATTTTTCATCAGGTAAAATTTTAGCGCTTTCAATATTTATATTTGGGCCACTTTTAAAAACCTCCGATGAAAAAAATAATTCTACCCGTAATTGCCGGTTTGATGATATCAGGCTGTGCTGATAATAAAGCACAGGAAAAAGCTGTTAAGGATAGTGTGATTGCTATGCATGAAAAGGTAATGGGTAACGATGAGTTGCTATTAAAAAATAAAACGTTGCTTGACAGCATGGTGAAAAAAGATACAACTGCGTTGTTAAAGGATTCAGTAAGCAGGTACTTAAGTGAGGTTACCAACGCAGACAGTGCCATGGATACCTGGATGCATAATTTTGATCCGGATATGACCGGTAAATTGCCGGTAGAAAGAATGATTTACCTTCATTCGCAAAAAAAGTCAATTACAAAGGTCGATTCAGAAATTAACGCTGCCTTATCCTCATCCGACCAATACCTTAAAAAAATGAAAATGAAATGAGGACATTGATTTTAGCCATAGGTATTGCCCTGCTTTGGAGCTCTTGTAAATTCAATAGTAATAACATTAAAACTTTGCCAATTTATGGCAACCGCCAGGCCATAACCAAAGAGGTGAACGGACAAAACGTCACCGATACTATTTATCAAACTATTCCGCCATTTAAACTGGTAAACCAGTATGGCGACAGTATCAGCGACAAGGATCTCAACGGCAAAATTTATGTAGCCGATTTCTTTTTTACCAGCTGTCCCTCTATTTGCCCGGTGATGCAGCGTAACATGCTGAATGTTTACAACGCCTATAAAAACACTCCGGATGTAAAGATTCTCTCCTATACCATCGACCCAAAATACGACAGCGTTAAAGTTTTAAAAAAGTATGCCGATAAACTGGGTATTGCCGGTAATATGTGGTGGTTTATACAAGGGAAAAAGGATGACACTTATCGCCTTGCCGAGAAAAGCTATTTAGTTGCAGTAAGCCAGGATACTACGGTACCCGGAGGTTATGTGCACCAGGGCTATTTTGTGCTGGTGGATAAGCAAAAACGGGTACGCGGCTCGTACGACGGTACTAACCCACAACAGGTGAGCCAGCTGATAGATGATATTAAAACTTTAAAAGCAGAACCAGCCCCTGTTGCCAACCAATGAAATTTAAAATAATAGCTGGAATTTCGTTTTTGTTGCTTATCCTGGTAGTTTCCTGCCAGAGCGAGCAAAGCATTGAGTTTGCCCGCTATTATTCATCAGGTAGCTTGGTTTACCAAAGCCATTGCCAGAATTGCCATGGAGCGAATGGCGAAGGGTTGAATGCGCTGATCCCGCCATTAACCGACACCGTCTTTATAAAAAATAACATCCATCTTTTGCCCTGCCTTGTCAAAAATGGGCTAAGGGGAAAGATTACCATAAATAAAAGAGAGTTTGCGGAGAAGATGCCTGCAAACGACCTCGCCCCAATTGAAATTGCCAACGTGCTTACCTATGTAGCTAATTCATTTGGCAATAAACGCGGTACAATAGATGTTACACAGGTTGGAACTGACCTGAATAACTGTAAGTAGAGACGCAACATTTTGCGTCTCCGCCTTGAATTTACGATGGAGACGCAAAATATTCCGCTCCACCTTGAATTACTCATAGAGACGCAAAATATTGCGTCTCTACCTGAATTTTCATTGCATACGTAAAATATTACGGCTCTACCTTACCGCAATTAATCTTTCGGACTTTACTGACTTTCGGACTTTCCCGACTTAAATCCCTACCTTTACGCCGCAAAACGTTCTATCGCTCCCGGCGCTTTGTTTGGGAGAGGAAAGTCCGGGCAACACAGAGCATCCTGCTTCCTAACGGGAAGGCGCCGGCAGCCGGCGACAGCAAGTGCCACAGAGAAGATACCGCCCGGCAGTAATGACGGGTAAGGGTGAAAACGTGAGGTAAGAGCTCACGGCTTTCCCGGGCGACCGGGATCGCGGTAAACCTCAGGAGTTGAAAAACCAAATAGGTCCCGGAAGCGGAGCTGCTCGTTTCCGTATCCGCCAACAGGCGGATCGCCGGGATGGGTAGGTTGCTTGAATCCCGATGGCGACATCGGGAGCAGATTAATGATAGAAGCCGCCCGCTTTAGCGGGTGGAACAGAACCCGGCTTACAGGTTTGCTGCTGCAAATAAATGCCCTTTCCGGTAAAACGGGAAGGGTTTTTTGTGAGTAGTGAATGGTGAGTTGTCAGTAGTGAGTTGTCAGTTTCAGGTAGCTCATAATTCTCTATTCACCACTCACAATTCACCACTCACAATTTTTCTCAATTTATATTCAAACAATATCCGGTAAAAAGTGTTTAGTTTTCTATACAATTACTTAAATTAGCAAATAAAATATTTAACAGCGTACAGTTAAAATAAAAATGGCGAAAATATTAATCATTGATGACGAACGGGCAATCCGGAGTACATTACGCGAAATACTGGAATATGAAGATTATACCGTTGAAGACATAGACAACGGCGTTGACGGTTTAGAACTTATACAAAAAAACGACTACGACCTGGTTCTGTGCGATATAAAAATGAACCGGATTGACGGCATGGAAGTGCTTACCGAGGGTTTATTGTTAAAACCTGATCTTCCGTTTATCATGATATCGGGCCACGGTACGGTTGAAACAGCGGTTGAGGCCAGCAAAAAAGGGGCATTTGATTTTATTTCCAAACCGCCGGACCTGAACAGGCTGCTTATTACCGTTCGGAACGCGCTCGACAGAGGAAGCCTGGTATCCGAAACTAAAGTATTAAAGCGCAGGGTTGCTAAGGTGCGCACTATGCTTGGTGAGTCGCAGTCTATCTCAAAAATAAAAGAAACCATTGACAGGGTTGCACCTACTGATGCCAGGGTGTTGATAACCGGCGCTAATGGCAGCGGTAAAGAGCTGGTTGCCCGCTGGTTGCATGAAAAGTCAAACCGGTCGTCAGCGCCGTTGATTGAGGTTAACTGCGCAGCTATTCCTTCTGAGCTGATTGAGAGTGAATTATTTGGGCACGAAAAGGGTTCCTTTACTTCGGCTATCAAACAACGTATAGGTAAATTCGAATCAGCAAACGGCGGTACGCTTTTCCTGGATGAGATCGGTGATATGAGCGCCTCTACCCAGGCCAAAGTATTGCGCGCCCTGCAGGAAAACAAAATAACCCGTGTGGGTGGCGAAAAAGAGATAGATGTAGATGTACGGGTAGTTGCAGCAACCAATAAGGACTTGTTAAAGGAAATAGATGCGGGGACTTTTCGTTTGGACCTTTACCACCGTTTAAGCGTTATTTTAATACACGTACCTCCCCTAACAGATCGTAAAGATGATATACCATTGCTTACGCAAAACTTTTTGGATGAGATTTGTAATGATTACGGTATGCCGGTTAAAAAGATTTCCGAGGCTGCTATGGATGCTTTAAAAGCCCTCCCCTGGACGGGCAATATCCGTGAATTAAGAAATATGGTTGAACGTTTGATTATTTTGAGCGATAAAATAATAACGGATAATGATGTAAAGATATTTGCCAACCCATCTTCGCCTGTCGAGGTTGTCAGCGGCAGTAACGGACATCAAACAGATTTCGACCGTTTCAGTAACTTCCAGGAATATAAAGATTACGCCGAACGCGAGTATATCAAATTCAAACTGGAAAAAAACAACTGGAATGTATCAAAAACTGCAGATGATATTGATATACAGCGCAGCCATTTATACAGCAAGATTGAGAAATTTGGTTTGAAAAGAGGGGAATGATAAGGGTTTAAATACTTAAAAAACCTTCAGGCAGCTGTCTGGAGGTTTTTTATGGAGATAATTAGGGTAAAAGACGATTTAAAGTATTTTGAATAACTGCTTTGTTACCAAAACCACTTTGTAAAATTATTTAAAAAGATTACCTTTCCCTACTAATTAAAACCTTTAAATAGACTATTATGGCTCAAACTGCAAATGTTCAGACGGCAGATGATTTCGATTCCACCCCTACCCGGTTGTATTCATTAGATGCCCTGCGCGGCTTTGATATGTTCTGGATAATGGGTGCTGATGAAATTATGCACGCACTCCGGGATACTACCAAATCACCTTTCTGGACAGTGATTGGCAATCAATTTGAGCACCCCGACTGGAATGGTTTTCATGCCTATGATATGATCTTCCCGCTTTTCCTGTTTATGGCAGGCGTTTCCACCCCATTTTCGGTAGGCCGTGAATTGGAAAAAGGCAAAAGTCGCGAGCAATTGATGTTAAGGGTTATTAAAAGAGCCTTTATTTTAGTGCTTTTGGGATTGCTGGTAAATAATGGACTTAAGATACAGCCAATTGCTGATATCAGGTTCCCAAGCGTATTGGGGCGTATCGGTATAGCTTATATGTTTGCCAACATTATTTATCTATATTCAAAAGAATTATGGCAAATGATATGGTTCTGGGTGTTTATTGTGGGTTACTACCTGTTGCTCAAATTTACTTCAGCGCCTGGCTTCCACCCGGGGGACCTTACCCCTCAGGGTAATTTTGCATCCTACGTAGACCGCACCATATTGCCGGGGCATTTATATGTACCCTATCCTGGTACAAAAATAAACATGCACGATCCGGAAGGGTTATTCTCCACCATTCCTGCCATCAGTACAGGTATACTGGGTATTTTAACTGGTACATGGTTGAAAAGGAAAAACCTCGAGGCAAATATGAAGTCAATGGTAATGACTCTTGTTGGAGGTGCGTTTATCATAATTGCGTTACTTTGGAATATGGACTTCCCCATCAACAAAAACCTTTGGTCAAGTTCATTTGTGATGCTGGTTGGCGGGATCAGTTTAATATTGATGTCTATTTTTTATTATGTGATAGATGTTTTGGGGTATCAGAAATGGGCGTTTTTCTTTAAAGTCATCGGGATGAACTCCATCCTTATTTATATCTCAGGCCACTTTATCAAATGGAGCTATGCCAATAACGGATTCTTCCAATGGTTAGGCCAGCTGGTGGGCAACCCGTACAATGCGGTCGTACTGGCAATAACCCTGGTGCTGGTTAAATGGTTGTTCCTGCGTTACCTGTACGAAAAGAAGACGTTTTTGCGGGTGTAAAAGGATTTCGGAATTCGGATGTTCGATTTTGGATTTAACTAAAATTTAATCAGAATTGTTCTGTGGCGACAGTTCTGATTAAATTCTATGATTTCGTCAAAAAAGAGATTGGAAAAAATTTAGCTATTCAAATTCAATATCACCGCCAAATCTGCCGGCGAATAATTGATAGATTTTAATGTCTTATTGTCGGCTGTGCGATACACTAAAAACAAACCGTCTATCTCTTTATGGTACGATTCGGTATTGGCAGTGTTTTTGTAATGATCAATGGTAAGGTTCGCCTCTTCTACGGTTTTGCAAGCTTTGCTCATATTGGAGCGGTGCACCTCATCAAATAGTTCTTTAAATTTTTCGCCAAGGCCAAATTCTAAAATAGCCCCTGCAAGCACATATTGAATGTCGCATAAAGCATCGGCAACTTCAGTTAAATTATTATCCTCTACGGCCTGCTGCAACTCTTTTAGTTCTTCGGCCAAAAGCGAAATACGCAATTCGCATCTTTCTTTTGACGGGATAGCAGGGTTTTGAACAATGGGGTGTTTAAAGGTATGATGGAATTCGGCTACCTGGTTTAATGCGTTGGTGTCTTTTATCATAATTAATTTTAGCGTTGTATTCTTTTTGCTTTATAAGCGTTTATAGTTAAACAATGTATTTTCCCGCAAAAAATGACTTCAGGTATTTTCCACGTTCATTGTCATCATTATGCAAGTATAAATAAAAAATAAAGTGTAATTAAACCGTGACCGTTAAATTCAGTCTATTAAATAAAAACCAAAAAAAGGTTAAAAAAAACAATCATGAAAAGTGCATATAAATATTTGTTAACAATTGGCTTAAGCGGACTAATGTGTTTGTTTTTAGCTAATCCGGCCGGCGCTCAACGCAGAGGCGGTGGCGGTGGCGGTGGTCATTCAGGTGGTGGTGGTCGCTCAGGCGGCGGCGGTCATGCTGTTGCTGCCAGCAGAGGTGGATTTTCAGGTGGGCGGTCATTTTCAGCCCCTCAAAGGTCATCTAATTTTCAACGCGGAAATGGAGGTTACAGAGCTAACAATTTCGCTGCCCGCCCGGGAGTAAACAACAGGGGTTATGCAGGTGGTGCAAGGGGTTACGTGGGAGCACGGGGTTATGCAGGTAATCGCTATGGCGCAAATGCATACCGTGGTGGCAACGGGTATCGTGGAGCATACGGCTACAGAGGTGGTTATGGCTATCGTGGCGGATACGGTTTCAGAGGTGGCTATTACGGCCCTCATTACTGGGGTGCCCGTGGCTGGTGGGGTGGCCGTGGCGGCTACTGGTGGAACGGCGGCTTTTATGCCAGTTTATATTGGCCACGTATTGGTTTTAGTGTAGGATTTTTACCTTACGGATATTATCCTTTCTATTGGGACAATGTACCATACTACTATAGCAACGGATTTTATTACCAACAGAATAACAACCAATACACAGTAGTTGAACCGCCACTGGGTGCTGAAATTACACAATTACCAGCCGGTGCACAACAAATTACTATCGACGGTCAGCAATATTATGAATTGAACGGTGTGTATTATCAGCCGGTTACTAAAGATGATGGCACCACTGCTTACGTAATTGCAGGTAAAGACGGTAAGTTAGACACTGGCAACGGCGGTACCGATAATGGTGGATATAATGGCCCGGCTCCTGATAATGGCGGATATAGCAGCGCTCCACAACAAAATGGTGGAGTAAATAATGTTCCTGAACCACAAAAAGGTGATATTTACGAACAACTGCCACAGGATACACGCAGGATCAGGCTAAATGGCGAAACTTTCTTTGTGTCTCCGGATGATTATTATTACCAGGAAACAATTGATACCAAAGGTAATAAGGCTTATAAAGTGGTAGGTACACCATCAGACGAGCCACAACAGAATTAATTTAATAACTCCTAATATATATTTCAAAGGCGGCCTGTTTTCCAGGGCCGCCTTTTTTGCTTCTATTATTTGCTTCGCCCCCATTTATTCATAAACCATACCGACGGGCAATTATTTTTACCGGATCGACAAGACCGAAAACCGGAGATTTGTCCACTGTCAACTATACAAGTCTTTCTCATGGTAATTATACAGCGATAATTGCTTTATAAATAGTGCCTTCACTTCCCATGCGATTCAGTATTTGTAAAACAATTTCGGGTTTTATTCCTTTAATCTTAAACCCTTCCATTTTACATTATGCCGAAGCTAAAAATACCCCTCAGGTATATAATCATACTTGTTATTCTTGTATCATTTATACCAAAGTCTTCCAGGGCATATTCTGTACTAACCCATGAGGCATTGGTTGATGCAAGCTGGAAAAAAAGTATACTCCCTTTGTTAAGATACAAGTATCCGGCAGCCGCAGACAGCGACCTGGTAAAAGCTCATGCATACGCCTACGGCGGTTGTTTGATTGCCGATATGGGGTATTTTCCGTTCGGCAATGTTTATTTTACCAACCTGGCACATTATGTTCGCAGCGGTGATTTTGTTGAAAACCTGATCTCGGAAGCACAAAACCTGAACGAATATGCTTTTGCATTAGGTGCGCTATGTCATTATATGGGTGATAAATACGGGCATTCATTAGCAACAAATCATGTGGTTCCGATAGTTTACCCCGAAATGAAAGAAAAATTCGGCCCGGTGGTAACCTATGAAGAAGATCATATTTCACATAGCCGGGTCGAAATTTCATTTGATGTGCTTGAGACCGCAAGGGGAAACTATGCCTCGCAAAACTATCATGACTTTATTGGATTCGAGGTAGCGAAACCAGTTTTGGAAAGGGCGTTTTTAAAAACCTACGGGCAGGATATAAACACCGTTTTTAGCAATCTCGATCTTACCATCTCCACTTTCAGGTGGTCGGTTAAAAGTTTACTACCCACAATTACCCGTACGGCGTGGCTTTTAAAGAAAAATGACATCAAAAAATTAAACCCAAGCGCTAACGAACACACTTTTCATTACAGGATGAAAAGGAAAGCTTATTACAAAGAGTTTGGTTCATCAAGGCAGAAGCCGAAATTTATTGAACGGGTATTAGCGGTTATTGTCCGGATTATGCCCAAAATAGGTCCATTCAAGGTGTTAAAATATCAACCTGTAGGTCCGGAAGGTGAAAAGTTATTTGTAAGGAGCTTTGATACGGCTATGGTACACTATGATGAGCAGCTGGCAAAACTGCACGAGGGTAAAATACAACTGAAAGACGTAGATTATGATACCGGCAACCCCACCTTCCCCGGTGAATATGGATTAGGAGATAAAACGTATAATGATATGCTTGACAAACTGAGCGATAATAAATTTATTGAACTTACCATGCCACTGCAACAAAATATACTGGCGTTTTACAGCAAAGCTGACACTGTACAATTTGCTTTAAAATACGCTGGTGACTGGAAAAAGACATCTTTGGCCTTACAGAAACTTAAAGCAGCCACCCCGGTAGAAATGGACAGTTTAAAAAACGCCAAAGGCATATATTATAAATTGAACGAACCGGTCGTACAACCAATCAACGTAAAAGACGGGAAGATAAAGTTGAAACCAATACCTGCATCTGAACAAAAAAAGGTAAATTAATTGCTAATAAGTTTCCCCCCAATTTAACAGGTCCCGCTATTTAAGATATTTATTATACCAGGCGATGTAACGTTTTAAGCGATCCACCTGGTAGCTCGGGACGGTAAATTCATGATATTGATTGGGGTAAAGTATCAGTTCTGTCGGTATATTTTGTTGTTTCAACGCCATATACATTTGTTCGCTTCCAGCGGTCGGTACATTAAAATCTTTCAGACCAGACATAAACAACACGGGGGTTTTGATCCTGTCGGCATGGAAAAATGGATAGGATAAATTGATCCATTTTTCCTGGCTTTTCCATGGCGGCCCAAGCTCGTTGTCATATTGCAACACATATTCATCGCTGCCGTACATCGTGGTTTGCAGAGCGCTGCCTGCGCCTGCTATGCCCGCTTTAAATCGGGTGTCGCTCGCAATGGTATAATCAGTTAAAATACTTCCGTAACTCCATCCACCAATCCCTAAATGGTCTGCATCCGCGATTCCATCTTTGATCAATTCATCGACCGAACCAAGCAGGTCTACAACCTCCTTGTTGCCCCAATCAGCATTTATCGCTTTGCAATAGTCGAGCCCACGGCCATTGCTTCCACGGTAATTTACAGCAGCAACAGCATAACCTTCGGCAGCTAAAGTTTGGCGGATATCATCAAACGTGTAATCGTCCTGTCCTACCGGCCCGCCATGAATGTAAAGTATAAAAGGAAGTTTTTTTGACTTTAGGCTATCCATTGTATAAAGCAAACCCGACACTTTCGTGCCATCTTTGCTTGTCGAACTAAATCCTTCAACATGCGCCAGTTTAATATTATTCAACCAATCCTGATGATGCGTTAATCGCCTTAATTTTCCATTTTCAACTGCATACAGTTCAGTTGGCAGGTAAGGCGTACTCATTTCAACAACCCAACTTGTTGCGGCAAATGGCGTTTCTGTAGCAATGCCATAATCACCGCTATTCAGGATACTTATTTTTTTGTCGGCAAGACTATACTGCGCCAGATAGTTTTTGCGGTCGTCGGTTACGGTAAAAGCAATGTTTTTGCTGTCTTTGCTCCAGGCCGGCGTTGCAACCGGGCGATCTAATTCCTGCGTTAAAGTCTTACTATTTTTGCCGTCAGCAGCCATAATGCACAATATATCCTGGTCGTACATGATATAATCAACATCACTGGTTGACCGCAGGTAGGCAATGAATTTACCATCCGGGCTCCATTTTGGATTAATATCATGCCCTTTCCACGTTGTAAGCTGCGTGATCTGTCCTTTTGGTTTTGCTTCGACGGTAAATATATCCGAATTATCGTTCTTTTCCGGTTCTGCAGAGCGATTGCTTACAAAAGCAATCACTTTTCCATCCGGCGACCATTCAGGCGTTTGTTCATCTGTATTCCCTTTGGTAAGGGTATCCAGTTTCTTTGTATCTAAATCAAAAAGGTATAAATGGGTATGCAAATGATGGAGGTAACCTTCAATATCCTGTTTAAAATGATAACTGTCTATGCGGATTGGCAAAGGTGTTTTATCCTCATCTTTGTCTTTATCCTTGTCCTTGTTTTCAATGTCCCGGATCAATAGAACCAGCTTTTTTGAGTCAGGCGACCATTCATAAGCGTTCAATTCGCCTTTAACCTCAGTTAGTTTACTGGCTTCTCCGCCGCGGCGGTCCATCAACCAAATTTGGGAGCCGTTTTTTGATTCGCGGGATGAAAGGAATGAAACAAATTTATTATCAGGACTCCATTGTGGTGATGAAGCTGACTCGGCACCGTAGGTTAACTGAATGGATTCATTGCTTGTTAAACTTAACATCCATAAGTGCGTTATACTTTTGTCTTTTGCTGTATCAACGTCCGACAGACTATAAACTACCCACTTGTCATCAGGTGAAACCCGCGACTCACTAAGGTTTTTCTCTTTCAAAACATCCGCAGGACTAAAGGGCTTTTTAATGTTTTGTGAAAAAGCACAAAATATGAGTGAACAAAAAAGGATAACGGCTAAAAGTTTCTTCATAAAGGATGAATTGTCTGTGTAATTTACAAATTGTATTGACAAATATTAATCTGGTTTCAAAGATGTGGGTTAGGGTTTCTAAAAGTAAAAACCATCAAACCAAAACATAAAATGCCAGGTTTGATGATTTTAAGACCGTATTTATAGGCAATTAGTACCCGGGGTTTTGAACCAGTTTTGGGTTAGCATTAATTTCAATCTCAGGTATTGGAAAAACTAATTTTGGAGATGTGGGCGGTAGCTGGTCTACTGTTTGTTGAAATGAAGCCGGATACTGCCCGGAGAGCAACGTGGCCAGTCTCTTCTTGTTATATAAAAATAAGCCATTCTCAAATGCAAGTTCGTGCACTGTCTCATCTAACACATTTGTTATTGTTACCGTTGTCAACGGTTTTAATTGCGCACGCGCCCTTATTACATTTATATCGGCCAATGGTGTTGCGCCTGTTGTCGTGCCTGCCTGTATGTTAGCCTCGGCCCGGTTTAAATACATTTCGGCAAGTCGAATCACATGCACATTGCCGAAAGTATTATCAAATTTATCACATCGCAATACGCCGTCCGGATCCTGGTTATACATCCCGGCCCGTGCATCTCCAGCCTCAAATCCCGCAACAAAGCTATCTTGTACAATAATGTCACCGCGACCGGCATTATACGACGATGCGTAGTAAGTATTCAGCGCGTTGGTTCCAGCCTGGGACGTAACCTGTAAAGCGAAAATATCCTCGGCCGTATTGTCGACGTGTACCGCTGTGCCGTTTGGATATGGAAATTCATCGCTATAGTTTTTATTCAGCGCAAACTGCCCTGAATTGATAACCGTAGTGGCCTCGTTTATTGCATCCGCATAATCGCGCTGCTGCATATACAATCTTGAAAGAATCGCTGCAGCGGCATATTTATTCGCAAAAAAACTATTGTCTGCGGGTAATTTTGCTTCTGCATCTTTCAGATCGGAAATGGCTTGCGCATAAACCTGGGCAACGGTTGATCTGGCCACATACGACGCACTGCTTAACGAAGTTGTAGGTGTCAAAATGATAGGGACAGCCGGGTTGGCCGTGGGAGTTCCATCATTCCAGTCCCGGCCGAAAAGCCTGGCAAGATCAAAATAAGTCATCCCCCGTAAAAATTCAGCTTCCCCTTGTGTACGGTCCTTATCTGTGCTTGCTACCAAATTAATATTCGCAAGCACATTATTGGCGGCATTAATCACCTGGTAACCTTCGCTCCATGTTCCATCGACAAAACTGTCATCGATGGCAATTTCCTGAACAACCATTTGCGTTAAGCCCTGGAAAGTTCCCTGCCAGTTGATATCAGCTTGCGTCCCCTGCAGGTCGCCGTACAAAAATACGCCGCCGCCATACAGATCAGCAATGCCGGCGCGGTTATAGGCGCCCACGAGGGTCACCTGAACATCCTGGGCCGTACGTATGGCCGACGACTGGTCGACTTGTTGATAGGGCTTTAAATCGAGCTGTTTGTTGCAGGCCATCAGTAGTAACATACTTAACGATGCCCCGATATATATTTTATTAAATCTTTTCATTGTTTTTACATTTAAATTAAAATCCAACATTCAAGCCAAATGTTACCGTACGAGGTTGCGGCGCTGAGTAAAAATCATTACCGAGATTTATGTTGCTTGCCTCAAAATCTGTATTAACTTCAGGGTCCCATCCTTTGTATTTTGTGATGATAAAAAGGTTGTACCCGTTAACAAAAATCCGCAACCTGTCAATCTTGATCTTCGCAAGCAGATCTTTAGGGAAATTATACCCAAAAGATAGTGTTTTTAACCTAATATAAGAACCGTCTGACAAATACCGGCTTGATGGGTTGGTGCCGTTTGCATAAAATAAACGGGGCTCTGGCACTTGTGTAATGTCGCCCGGCTTGTTCCAATAGCTAAGCTGATCGATTGTCTGGTTGTCAAGACCGTTGCTGGCTTCAGCGCTCATGTATTGGCCACCGCCGTTATATATTTTGTTGCCAAACGAACCGTAAACAGTAAATGAAAGATCAAAATTTTTGAACCCAAAAGTATTTGTAATACCTCCGGTAATATCCGGGATGGGGTTTCCTAAAACAACCTTTTGAGCAGAATTATAATCGTTGGTTGTGGCCTTGTTTAATGTACCGTCCGGATTTTTTGTGTTTAAATAATACAAAGCATCACCATTTGCCGGATCAACACCGGCATATTGGCGCCCATAAAAAACACCTATTTCCTGTCCTTCAATAACGTAGTTCAAATCAGCACCGCCAGGGATTTGCTGCCCGGCAACGTAGGTGACCCTGTTTAAATTATAGGCGGCGTTAATACTGGTTGTCCATTTAAATTTACCTACAAAATTGTCTGATGATAATTCAATTTCACCCCCGCGGTTAAACATTCTGCCAAGGTTTTGCAGTTGCGAGCTGATGCCTGTTGTTTGAGGGATATCTACATTTAAAAGCAGGTCGCTTGTGTTTTTATCATAAAAATCTAGACTGGCAGAAAGCCGGTTATTAAAAAAACCTATATCGATGCCGGCATCAAACTGCAAAGTTTTTTCCCATCGCAAATTGGGGTTGGCTATCTGGCTGTAAACCTGCCCGCCTATTCCGTTATAACCTCCTGAAGTAAACAAACCAAGGGCCGAATACGGTGCGGCGCCGTCATCCCCTGTCAATCCATAACTCACCCTTAGCTTTAAATTGCTAAGTGCCTTTGCATTCTTCAGAAAATCCTCCTGACTAACCACCCAGCCGACAGATGCGGCAGGGAAATAGCCAAATTGATGATCGGCCCCGAATTTAGATGATCCATCAGCCCGCACACTTGCCGAAAGCAGGTATTTTTCTTTGAAAGAGTAATTAGCCCTGGCGAAATACGAAAGTAAAGTGTTCGCCACCTGCGACGATGAACCGCCCGATATTAACCCGGCTGAAGCAATGGTACGAAAAGCATCGGATGGAAATTGTTTTCCCTGTACATTGTTGTTTGTTGCGTGATTATTTTCGAAACTGGTTCCTATTGTAAGATCAACTGCTTGATCCCCCGCAAAAATATTTTTGTACGTGAAATAATTATTTGTGGTGAAGTGAACCTGCAACACGCTGCTGTTTGATCCGAAGCCATTGGGCGTACCGGTATTCCTGGCGGTTAAGCTATTGGCATACTGATCTTCATTTTGATTAGTGTTATCCACGCCAAACTCCGAGCGAAATGATAAATGTTTTACAATCTCCCAGTTGGCAAATAAATTACCAAACGTACGATAAACGTTTGTATGAAAATACTCATTGCTGACGCTGATCAGCGGATTATAATAAAGAGGGTAATCGCCGCTGGGTCCGGGCGGCGTACCGCTGTTCAACCCCGTACGCGGATCAATAACCGGGGTTATGGGTGATAAAGCGACTATTTGTAAAGGCGTGTTAAAATTATCGTCATTAGCGACGCGCTGGTTATAGGTATGGGCAAAATCAAGGTTCATGCCCACTTCAAAGTTACTGAAGATTTTTGAATCGATATTTACCCTGCCGCTATAACGCTGAAAAGCGTTGCCTTTTAGTATACCTGTTTGATCAAGCGCCTGGCCGCCAATATAATAGGTGGTTTTTTCGTTGCCTCCTGAAAAATTAAGGTCGTACTGTTCCTGCGGTGCACTTTGAAACGCCTGCTGTTCCCAATTGGTGTTATATTTTGTCCAATCTGTGCTTCCTGCGGCTAAAGTGGTGAATTCGCCGTCGACGTAACCAAGGTCGCTGGCTTGGGCAGCTGCCAAAGTGGGAAAAAAACCGTTTGCAAAATCTTGCGTAGCTTCGCCCAAAGCCGCACGTTTTTCAATAGCCAGCCATTGTTTTGTGTCCAAAAATTGCCGGTGTCCCGATGGAGCGCTATTGCCGAACTGTATGTTAAAGTCGATTTTTGCTGTACCGGCCTTTCCCTTTTTAGTGGTAATAAGGATTACGCCACTGGACGCCCGCGAACCGTAAATAGCAGACGCCGACGCGTCTTTCAGTACCTGGAATGATTCGATGTCGTTAAAATTAATATCAGCCAAAGGGTCGGTAGATGCACCATTTCCCGAAAGATCGTCGGTATTGATAACGATACCATCAATAATAATTAATGGCTGCGAATTACCCGAAATGGTGGAAATACCACGAACATTAATACTGATACCCTGCCCTAGTTTACCATTGTTGGCTTGTATATTAACGCCCGCAGTCTTTCCCTGCAGGGCCTGCTCAAATGTGGTTACAGGCGTATTTTCAACGTCCTTGCCGGATACTGTCGTAATTGATCCCGTTATATCAGCGCGTTTTTGGGTACCATAACCAACTACAACAACTTCCGAGAGTTGCTTAGGATCCGCCTCCATCTGAACATTTAAAATCCCGCCGTTTATGGGCAAATCTGTTTCCTTGTAGCCGATGTACCTAAATACCAATACTCTGGCTGTCGTTGGGACCGATAGAGAATACAAACCGTTTAAATCTGTTTGCGTACCAACTGATGGTATGCCTTTTACTATCACACTTACACCTGGTAAGGATGATCCATCTTTTTGATCTGTTACTTTACCTCTGATTACTATAGTTTGGGCAAAAACAAAGGAAAAAGATGAAAGTAAAAGAAAAAAGGAGAGTAAGTTTTTCTTCATAAGCTGTGTATGTTAAGAGTTAAGGGGAATGTAATTTCCTAATAAAAATCAACAAATACAACGAAATGATTAAAATTATTTACATAGTATTAATGATATCGTATAAAAACTGGCATAATAGTGTTAAAATGTCTTTTGCAATATAGTTCTCAATTGCTTTGGACGAAACAGAAGACGAGGAAAAAAAGAAATAAAAAGTCCCGGATGATGGGGTAAAACGGACCAATAAGCCCGTGCAGATTTTACACAGAAATTTCTATTGCAATGAAAAATGTGAGACGGTAAGCCTATTTTACCCGCCGATAGGAAAATTTAACTCGATTGATTAGCGTATACACATGGCACCCTGCGCAAAAGCCAGCAAAACTCTCCAATGACGCAAAAAGAATCATCACACCAGAAATGACTTTTGATAACAAGATAAAATTTAAAAAGAAGCTGATTAACACGAGGCTTAAAAAAGCGACGCCCATAAATGAGGCGAACCTTTTCGGAGCACGGTCAGCGGCTTTGGGTTTTATGCCCAATTGCTTTACGATTGCGCCGCTTATTAAGGCAAGCGGGCTGTAGTTATTTAAATTAAATGCCCTGAGCAGGAAATCGGCTAATAACAGGCCAATGGATATAGGATTGGTATTTAAAACGTACAACAAAACCAAAATCACTACAAAAAACGCTACGACCCTTACCCTGTTTTCATCAATCTTTACAAAGTCGACCGGACAGTCTAAAGAAGATGCTTTTTTATACTGAATTTCTGAATTTATCATTGCAGGTAGTTTAATACATTGTCTATGGAATTAATAGACAATGTAAAAGTAGCGCTTTTTAGGGGATTTTAATGTAATTTATTAAGCGATACCAATTTCTTTTGTAATTTTTGACCATCAGATAACGATTAATAAACTTTTAGATGGTTGTTAGTATTTTAGGTTGTGGTTGGTACGGCAAAGCGCTGGCAGCAAATCTTTTAAAAAATGGAGATATTGTTAAGGGTTCCTGTACCTCGCCTGAGAAGCAAGGAGAATTAAGCAGTAAAGGGATCCTGCCCTACCTGGTAAACTTTGAGACAGAACTCCAAACTTTTGATCCTGACTTTTTTCGGTGTGATGTTCTTGTTATCAGCATTACGCCTCAAATTAAATCTGGTGAAGGCAAAAATTACACGGCAAAAATTCAGCTGATTATCAATGCATGTATTCAATACCAGGTAAAAAAGGTCATCTATATTAGTTCAACAGGAGTATATGGTGAATATAACAGCGAGGTTAATGAATTTGCCGACCCAAAGCCAGACACAGCATCAGGTTTGGCTTTGCATAATGCCGAACAGCTTTTTCAAAAAGAGCGCTTATTTAAAACTA
>Ga0206938_1110_pt1 | contig 21555 bp, 16 predicted proteins | sample Alteio_BWOrgHeat_12_FD_152918 | JGI IMG/M metagenome (GOLD analysis project Ga0206938, IMG submission 152918) | Enriched cells from forest soil in Barre Woods Harvard Forest LTER site, Petersham, Massachusetts, United States -... | ecosystem: Environmental > Terrestrial > Soil > Temperate forest >... | reverse complement strand
CAATACAGCGGCTGTAATCAGCGCGGCCAAAAATAGGATCACAGGAAAAGGTGGAAAGGGCAGGCTGATCACAAAAAACAGCGCGAGGGTCAGCAAGGAAAATATTACATAATGAAATACGGAAAGGGGTTTCCGCCACCGGGGATACCGGTTTTCAAAAAGCAGCCCGTTGATAAATTTTGCTGTGATGATCGCCGCCAGCGGTAAAACAACATAGATATAATGGGGTAACTGAGCGCGGCTGGAACCCAGCGCACAGTAGGTGATGAGAAATCCTCCCAGACTGATCCCTTCTTCCCCGGAGCTCAGGAAAAATTTTTTACGGAGCCATGCTGCCAGGCCGGTCAGAATGCCCAGTACGAAAAACAGCGTCCAGGGCAGGAAGCCCCACAGCAAATTTTGAAATAGAAAGAAAAACGAATCATTTTCATGCCAGGTGCTTTCACCGGTTATCCTTCCGAAACTTTGTGTCCAGTAAAAAAAACGCAGACCGGAGGTTCCCGTTTTGCCATACATGATTTTTTCAGGATGCAGATCATATTGATGATAAAGCCCGAAACTCATTGGAAGCAGTAAGAGCAGGATAATCACTCCCATCACCAGGTATTCCCAACGAAAAAACAAGCGAAAGGAACGGGTCAGCACAAAATGGGCCGAGAAAGCGAATACAGGAACCATCAGGGCGATCGGCCCCTTGGTGAGCATACCGCCTGCAATGGCTATGGAAGCCCAGATCAGATGTTTCCAGTTTTTTTTCTGAAGCCATGCTGCGAGTTGCCAGATAGTGGCCATCACCCATCCCATGAGCATGGTATCGGTGCGGACATCGTGATTAATCAGGAACATGGCCTGGCAAGCTGCCAGTACCAGGGCACTCAGCAGGGCAATTCTTTTGGAATAGTAAAGACATGAAAAACGATAAGTACTGTACAGGGATAAAATTGAAAACAAAAAAGAGGGAAAGCGATAAGCCGCATCGTTTATTCCAAAAATCCGCATGCTGGCTGCACTAAGCCAGAACAACATGGGCGGTTTATCCAGGTAGTCCCGACCCTGGTCATATACCTGAAAAAAACTTTTATGCAGCAGCATCTCCCGGCTGATGTTGGCATATTGCACGGCATCAATTTCCATCAGGGGGATTTGCCAGCTGAACAGATAAACCATCAGACTACTGGCTACTAGAAGGAGTATGACTTTTTTTTCTTTCCAGTCGAGGTCTTTATCCATAGTTGGGTGATAAGCACAAGGGCCACAAAAATAACAAGAGAATGCCTTTCTAGGGGTTAAGTCTGGATATAAAAGAAAAACGCACGATCCCGTGCGTTTTTCCCTGAGTGTCTTTAGCGGTCCCGATCCAAGTTTTAGATGGATCCGGTTTTTTAAATGGCTCGTGAACGTTTTTTCATTCCCATTTTACTGTCCCATCATATCCCAGAGTTTGGACAGGTCGGGATTCAAAATGATCTGAATCCGGCGATTGAGCGCTCTTCCTGCTTTTGTACTGTTGTCAGCAACGGGGTTGTACTTACTTCTGCCACCTGCCAGCAATCTGGACGGGTCAACACTGTAGGAATCCCTAAGCACGCGGACAATGCTGTTGGCCCGTTCTGTACTCAATGACCAGTTGTCCTGGAATTTTGCAGTATGGATCTTCAGGGTATCGGTATGACCCACTACATAAATCTGTACCCTGGGATAGTTGTTTAAAACGGAAGCCAGGGGTGACAAGGCATCTTTAAATTTTCCGCTCAGGGTCGCACTGCCTTCTTTGAACAGCAGGTCTTCTGGCAGGGTCACGTACAAGAGGCCGTTCTTAAATTCTACCGCGATCCCAGAGTCTGCAAGCGCAGACAAGCCGGAAATGATTTTTTCGCGGATTTCCCTCAATGAGGTCCCCTGTTCTGCCAAGGCAGCGTTGAGCTGATCGCGTTGTGCCCGGAGATCATTTTTGAGTTGTTTGTACGCAGCCGCATCCGGTGCCAAGGCAGCGTTCTGAGCCGTGAGCGCAGAGACCTGGTTGTTGAGATCGGCAATCTTGGCATTGGCGGTGTTGGCAGCAGCGGTCATATTGGAATTACAGGTCGCCAGATCTGAGGTGAGTTTTTGATTGTCAGCCTGTGCTGCCTCTAATTTTTTGGTATCACAGGAGGTAAACGCTACCAGTGATAACAGGACAATTGCGAAGGATAGTTTCGATTTCATGATAGATTTTTTACTGAATGATTAATGCGTTTGAATAGTTGGACAAATATATAGAAAAGACTTAATCAGAATTTCTTTGTTGACATGTGTTGCGGCTTGCGAATGAATAATTGTCTGGGAATTAATATAGGAGTGTATCTGCCTTCAAAAAAAAGAAAGCATTAATGATTTGCAATTCATTCAAAGCCGCCGGTTTTCTTTAGTATTTAATGCCAAATCTGTCTTTCGCTGATGAATTCTTTTGATTTTTTGCAAACCGGAAATTGACCAAGTGCCTTTATATATAGAATAATTGATTTGTGCAAATTCGGGGCCAACCACTGCGAAAACCCATTAGGAACCGCCTATATCTGCAAATATTTTTGGTGCATGAACCGGTTTAAGATAAAGGGAATGCCGAAAACCTTAAGAGTAGGCGCACCATTAAAAAACAAAAACATGAAAAAATTAATTTTTACGCTGATGATCCTTGGGATGGGAATTTCCTTGGCCAGCGCGCAGGAAACCAAGTTTGGATTTACGGCGGGGAGTACCCTGGGTCAGATCAGAACCAATTCAGAAAACGGAAAGCAAATTTCCGACTGCCTGGTTGGATTCAGTGCAGGAGTTGTGGCAGACTTCCCCTTGGGCAAAACGTTTAGCTTTCAGCCCTCCCTTCAATTTTTGCAAAAAGGGGGATCTGAATCCGCCAGCGGTGGCTCCGACCATATTCGGTTGAACTACCTGGATATGCCTTTGAATTTTATCTATCGGGCACCTGGAACCGGTGGGCATTTTATAGCCGGCATAGGACCCGACCTGTCGCTCGGGCTCTCCGGCACTGAAACCGTTAAATACAACGGCATTTCTATGTCGGATAAGATAAATTTTGGGAGTGGAGACAATGAACTAAAGACTTTGGAATTTTCCGGCAATATTTTGGCAGGGTACGAATGGAAGGGAGGGTTTTTCTTGCAGGCGAATTTCAACATGGGCTTTAACAGCCTCTTCAACGACAGTGAAAATCCCAATTCAACGGAATTTTGGAAAAATAATTATTACGGATTGCGTCTCGGTTATTTTTTCGGTGGCAAATAAATGTTGAGCGCAACAGTACAAGCCCTCTAATAAAACGGAGGGCTTTTGTATTTCAAACCCATTTTTAATGATGTGTATTAAATGAAATTGCCGTAAAGTTTTGCAAAGTCCTGCTCCGACAGATTTTTAATTAGGGTCTCTATTTATTATTTTCTTCTTTTATTTCAAGCCGCTGCAAGTCAAGTCACTTCACAAGATGATATCTGACAGAGTTTTTTGGTCTTCCATGACGTCATTAATAGTTATTATAATATATTTGATTGTCTTAGAAATAAACACCTTAAAATGTACCGACAGATTGCATTGCTTTCCCTGCTATTTCTCTCTTTTACGGCGACTGCTCAGACTCAGAAAACTCCCTTACCCGTTTATTTAAATCACGTTTTTTTTGTGCTGGATTCCAACTCCTACGCACATGTTTTTGATTCAGCGATTTTTAAGAAAATCGGATTTGAGATGGTCATGAAGACAACCACCACCGAAGATTCATGGTATGGAAAATATTTGATGGGACGTGATTCTTATTTTGAAGTCTTTTATCCTACCGGTTTAGAAGGCTCCTCCGTGGGAAATTTTGGACTTGGCTTTATGACGCAGACTCTTGGGGATATCAATGAGATGGAAACCGTTTGGAAGGCGGAACGCAAAGACTCCATCAGACGGGATACCAGCGTAATTGACAACAAAGGATTTAAATTGCCCTGGTTCTATTCGCTTTCCTATTATTCGGCTGACAGTTCTAAATCAGGATCCGCATGGGTTATGGAAAACACCGGGGATATGCTTAAGTCGGTGGGATTTACCAATGAAGAAATGAATAAACCGGTCCTCTGGCACAACTTTATAGAAAAGAAGATGAAGATGAAAAACAGCAAGTCTTTAAATCGGATTGTCGCTGTGGAGATTGTTACCAATAAAAAAGAATTGGACTATTTTAAAGAGTCCTTTATCGGGTTTGGCCTAACCGAAAAACAACATGTTTTTTCCAATGAGAATATTCGAATTACTTATACCCTAGCAGATATACCTACCTCCAAATTAAAAAGTGTGGAAATCGAATTAACAGAGCCTTTTGCTGAACAGACCGTCATACTAAGCAATAATATCTCCATGCATGTAAAAGACAAAACCGCTACAATAATTTTCAATAATTGGTAACTTCCACGTTCCCCCGGGTAATTTGTATTGAACTTATTTAAAATGTTGATTTTATCGTATTCAACTTACGAATTCTTTGGATAAGGTGTTTGGTAAGGTTTACACTTAAGCTAAAGGTAAATTGACTGGCTATTCCTATAAGTTGGGATCTTGTCGACCGCTGGACATTCGACGACGGGACCACCAATCTATGGAATATGGTACCCAGCTAAATCTTTTATAGAACAGACTCAATGGGGTACTCACCAACTTTATTTTAGGTAACCTTTTCGGTAACCGATTTGAATGGCTGGAATGGTGAATTAAGGAGGCTTAGGCATAAAAAAGCCCTCAAATGTTTATAAATGAGGGCTCTTGAAGAAAATTGAAAGAAAACTGTGATCCCGCTGGGACTCGAACCCAGGACCCCTACATTAAAAGTGTAATGCTCTACCAACTGAGCTACGGAATCTGCTCAAACTGAGAAGTTTGCGCCGTTTCAAAACAGGATTTAGTCCTTGTTTTGAGCGTGCAAAAATAGTGGAAACCCTCCTTAATACAAATTAATTATCTGGGAATGTGGAAATGTGGGGAAATAGCCATTTTCACGTGATTTTATTCTGTTCCAAGTCGACTTTCGCTTCTTCCGCACGAATGACATCCTCATCAAAAAGATCCTGTGTTTGCATCTGGGTCAGATGCCTGTGCAATAAATCTCCAATATCCAATTGAACCCGGTTATATTCCAACACCTGTTGTTTTTCATCCAGTGCAGTTTTCATGGAATCAATATTGGCACGGGTATAACCCAGTTCATTTTCAAATTTCTGCTTCATATTATAGACCAATATATTGGATTGAACGAGTTCGGAGTATTTTTTATCGATCTGTTCCAGGGCGAGTTTTATCAACATCAGATGGATCTGCTGGGTTTGTATGTCCGCGGGGATGGTTCGTTTGTCCTCCGTTAGTTTTAATTTTTTGATTACCCAGGGTAATGTCAAGCCTTGCAACACCAGCGTAACAAGAATGACCACAAAACTGATAAACAATACCAGATCTCTTTCAGGAAATTCATTTCCATCGGCCAGCGTCACAGGAATGGCCAAAGCGGAAGCCAAGGAGACCACCCCGCGCATTCCCGCCCATCCAATCAAAAAAATTTCGCGGGGATTGGATTTCATTCCTTCGCTGCGGAGCTTTTTATCGAACAATAAGAGGATATAAGTCGCCCCGAAAACCCAAATCAACCGGATGACGATAATAATGCCTGAAATGATGAGACCATATCGGATGCCCTCTGAAACAGTGTAATATTTCAGGCCATTGACAATATGGGGTAGTTGCAGTCCAATCAGAATAAATATCAGCCCGTTCAGTATAAAGGCGAGGGTATGCCATACGCCGGTAGACTGCAGTCTGGCTTTATAATTTAGGATATCTCTTGAACGGGAGGAAAGAAAAAGGCCGCCGCTTACTACCGCAAGCACCCCCGAACTGTGAAAATGTTCAGCCGTCAGGTACATAATATAAGGTGTAATCAAGGTAAGGGCGGTGGCAATGCTGGTAGTCGTGGAAAATAGTTTGTGTATATAAAAAATAATCTGACCGATGACCAGGCCAATGGCGATACCCATAACCGTTACAAAAACAAAAGACAGCGCGGCTTTATGCAAAACAAAAGTGCCGGAGATGACGGCCGCTACCGCGAAACGGAAAACCGTCAAGCTGGATGCGTCATTGACCAGGCTTTCGCCCTCCAGTATTGTTTTCACGTTTTTGGGGATCTTAAAAAGTTTTAGCACGGAACTGGCTGCCACAGCATCCGGTGGAGAAATGATACCTCCCAGTAAAAGGCCGATGGATAATGTGAACCGGGGAATCAGCTTTTCGGAAAGAAAAGCGACCACAATCGAAGTCACAATCACCAGACCGAATCCATGAAGGCCAATGGGCCATCGCATTTTCCAAAAGCTCGGCCAGGAGGTATACCACGCTGCTTCATAGAGCAGCGGCGGAAGAAAAATGAGAAAAATCAGATCCGGGCTGATCGCCGGATGGGGAGCGGCGGGTATCAGGCTGATTAACAAACCACCGATTACCAGGAACACTGGGTAGGCAATGCGAAGTTTCTGACCCAGGATCACCAGCAGCATCACCGCAAAAAGTAGGGAGATCACATACAAAAGTGTTTCCTGGACCATGTATCAAAATAAGGGAAAATTCCGGGATTCATTGGGTGATAAATGGCAATTACCCCTATTGAAATCCTATTCAATGTTTAACTTCGATCCGGTTTAATACCTCAATTCCTGTAAATATGAAACGTTTTATCTTCCCGTTATGCTTATTGATCATTTATACGGGTGCGCAGGGCCAGGTGAACTGGACACCTTTGTTCGACGGGAAAAGCCTGGACGGTTGGAAACATTACGGAGGCAAATCCCAATTTGAATTATACAGGGAAAGCATTCTTGTGATAACGTCACCCAATACACCCAGCAGTTTTTTTTGTACCCAAGGAGAATACGGAGATTTTGCGCTGGAAATGGAAGTGATGGTCAGCGATACCAATACCTCAGCCGGCATTCAGTTCCGTAGCCACTATGATCCTTCGGGTAACAACGGTGCGGGGAAAGTATACGGATATCAATTTGCCCTCGATCCTACGGCGCAGAATTGGACGGGTGGCATCTATGATGAAGGAAGGCGCGAATGGCTATATCCGGTTTCATTGAATCCCAAAGCTGCCAAACCCTTAAAATTAAAAGAGCTCGTCAAAATCAGGATAGAATGTCTGGGCAATGAATCGAGAACCTGGGTAAATGGGGTTCTCACGGCTGATCTGGTGGATATGACCGACTACAACGGTATCATCGCCCTGATGGTTCATTCAGTTCCGTCTGTTGGTAAGGCGGGCGGATCCGTCGTCTTTCGAAATATCCGCCTCAAATCCATTACAAAATTTTCCAGTGATCCTCCGTTGGGTACTTATGTCATGAATACCATTCCGAACATGCTCACGGATTTTGAAGTCAAATCCGGGTGGAAACTCTTGTTTGACGGAGAAACCACAAAGGGTTGGCGGGGAGCTTATCTGGACGGGTTTCCTGCAAAGGGCTGGCAGGTAGAAGATGGCAAGTTGAATGTAATTTCCTCAGAAGGGCATGAATCGGCCGGGGGAGGGGATATTGTCACCCTCGATCAATTCAAGGCCTTTGACCTTTCCTTTGAATTTAAAATGACACCCGGCGCCAACAGTGGAGTTAAATATTTTGTCACGCTAAAGGAAAAGAATGAAGGATCAGCCATTGGCTTAGAATATCAGATTCTAGACGACTCTCTCCATCCGGATGCCAAACTGGGCAGAGACGGTGATCGAACGCTGGCCTCCTTATATGACCTGATTACGGCCCAGAAACCGAGCCGGTTTATACATGCTATTGGTAAATGGAATACAGGCCGGATAATTGTTTATCTCAATAACCATGTCGAACACTATCTCAATGGAGTCAAAGTGCTCGAATACAACCGAGGTTCAAGTGCTTTTCGGGATCTGGTGGCTGTTAGTAAGTATAAGATATGGCCTGATTTCGGAGAAGCACCGCAGGGGCATATCCTACTGCAGGAACACGGAAGCGAGGTCAGTTTCCGCAGTATTAAAATCAGGATATTGGAAGAACCGGTAAAAAAAGACTAAGAACCTCTCTGGGAGCCGCCGGTCAACTTCGTATTTCTCTGCAATCCTTTTGTATTGGTCTTCACTTTCTGGTTTTGCTGATTGGGCTTATTGTTGCCGATACCGCCGCCACCCGGACGGGTATCTTTTTTGTTTTTCTTGTTGGGAATAAGTGACATACTTTTTTATTTGAGGGTCAAAGTTAGCGGATTCCCCGAAAAAAACGTCCAAGACACACATGCAATACCCATGGGTCTATCCAAACCAAAGAAGTTTCATCGAGAAAATCCCCTCATTTTTGTCTTGATGATGCGAGATGCAGCGCCATTCGATGTAAATCGGTTGCATTAACATTTGCTTCTGTTTGATAACCGCCCAGTACTGTCCGTATCCGGACAGTGTCTTTTCTCAGAATCCTTTGCTCAGATTGATTTTCAGCGTTTTAATGTTTTGGCATGGCCTTTCATTATAGTTCATGAATTCGCGTAGTTTTTTCTTTTAAATATTTTTTAAAAAGTTGCAACATGATCGAAGAACCTGCGTCTTATTTATCAGAAACTAATCAAAAAACTTATAAAACGTTCATTATGAAAAAGACCATTTTATCCATCGCAATCCTACTGAGTGTGTTCAGTACTGCTTTTGCCAACCGTCCGGATTCTTTTAATAAAAAGAATGCGTTGACTTCTTTCCAGAGAGATTTTAAATCAGCATCCGATGTGAGCTGGTCAGAAACTCCTCGTTTTATGCGCGTAAGCTTTCACTTTGATAAGCAGAACCTGTATGCTTACTATGATATTCAGGGAAACCTGATTGGCCTGGTTCATCACATGCTTACCACCAGTTTACCCGAAGACCTGCAAAAACAAATTAAAAAAGAATATACCGGCTATTGGGTTTCAGAACTTTTCCAGGTAACATTTGAAGATGCCACCTACTATTTCATTGAGTTGAAAAATGCCGATGAAACCGTCGTGTTGACAACAGAAGGTTCTGAAAGATGGCATACTTATTACAAGAAAAATAATTCAGAAACATTCTAAAGTATTTTAGCACTTGTCTTTTGGTTTAGATTAGGAATCCCTCCGTTCCCGGAGGGATTCTCTATTTATGTAAAAATCGTCATCTTCGCGGCCAGTAAATGGATTCCATGCAAAAGACATTGGTGGTTGTGGGTGGCGGAGCAGCAGGTTTTTTCTGCGCCGTCACGGCGGCCCGTATGAGTCCAGGATTAAAAGTAATCCTGGTAGAAAAAACAGGAAAGCTGCTTTCCAAAGTAAAAATAAGCGGAGGCGGAAGATGTAATGTGACCCATGCATGTTTTTCCATCACTGACATGGTAAAAAAATATCCTAGGGGATCCAATTTTGTAAAAAAGACTTTTCATCAGTTTTTTACGTCCGACACCATTCAATGGTTCGAACAGCGCGGTGTGCCTCTAAAGACAGAAACCGACGGGCGTATGTTCCCGGTAAGTAATAGTTCCCAAACAATTATTGACTGCCTGATGCAGGAAGCGGCCTTGTATCATGTAGAGATCCGGCTGCATCATGAAATTAAAAAGATAGAATACAAGACTAACCAGGGTCTCTTTCTACTGCATTTTGGGAACGATTTTACTTTGCAGGCGGATTTTGTTTGTTTGGCATCGGGGGGTTATCCAAAAACATCCATGTTCGAGTGGATCCTGCAAACCGGACATAGCGTAGAAGAACCGGTGCCCTCACTTTTTACCTTTAATATTCCGGGTAGTTCTTTGACAAATCTGATGGGAATTTCTGTACCCGATGCGCAGGTGAAAATATCCGGTACAGACTTAAAAGAACGGGGTCCTTTGCTGATTACACATTGGGGGATGAGTGGTCCCGCCATCCTGAAACTTTCTGCCTGGGGGGCCCGAATCCTGAAAGAAAAAGAATACGCATTTGAAATCTCCCTCAATTGGCTGGCAGATAAATCTGACCAGGTGCTTCGTAGTGAAATACAATCAATCCGGGAATCTTCCGGAGGGAAAAAAATCCGACAAAAAAATCCCTTCAATCTGCCACAAAGACTTTGGGAATGGCTCTTGGAAGAATGCGGAATACAAGACATCCATTGGGCGGACTTGCCAGGGACGCTTCAAAACAAACTCGTTCAATTGATCTCCCAACAGAAATTCTCCGTCCAGGGAAAAACAACTTTTAAAGAAGAATTTGTAACAGCGGGCGGAGTCAAGCTGCAGGAAATTCATTACCATACAATGGAAAGCCGAATGCTACCCGGCCTTTATTTTGCCGGAGAAATGCTGGATGTCGATGGGATTACGGGTGGTTTTAATTTTCAAAATGCCTGGACCAGTGGATTTATTGCGGGCAAAGCCATCGCCGAAAAAGCTTCCGGTGACTCAAAGAAGGTTGAAAAGGAAGCTTGACACCCTTCAATGAAAAAAAACGGTAAAACTCAAGCGGGCAGCAAACGGTGTTCCCGGCGTAAAACAGATTTCATCGACCGGCGCCGGTTCTCCTTTCAAACGGGTTAGGGTATCAAACTGGGTTTCTTTCCACTTGGTGTTGAAGACATTGTTGATGGTAAGACCGATTTCATAATTTTTCTTGGTGTAGTTCAAGACCGCATCGGTCACAAAATAACCAATGGCCGTCAGGCTGTTGCTTTCATTGGCGGGCCGGTTGCCCATATAGCGGTACCGCAGACTTCCATTGAAGCCTTCTGGCCGGGAAAAAGTAATTCCGCCGGTGCTGGTCCATACTGGGGCCAGGGGAATATAGTTTAGACCTTTCGGATCTTGGACGGCCCTGCCATGGGCATAATTCAGATCCAGGTCCAGGTACACATACCGAAACGGCTGGTAGCGGGTGGAAAAATCAAATCCCATTCTCTGCGTTTTTCCGGAGAAATCGACCGTTCCCCCGTCTCCTCCGTAAACAAATTCCTGATCCAAACGAATATACCAGAGTGCGGCATTGATGATAAGGTCCCGGACGGGTTTGAAAACGGTGCCCATATCAGCTCCGTATGCGGCCGGCAAGGAAAAAGTTCCTTTTTCGGCTACGACGGAACGGGCGTCGTTGGAATGAAATCCCTTGCCCAGATTCAGATAAAATTCCAGGCTGGCGTTCTGATTGTAGTAGAAACTCAATTTTGGATTCAGGCTGTGGTCATTGGTTTTATAAGTGCCTATTCCTTGAAAAAGTGTATCGGTCGCAAGTCTATTGTTGTAGGAATAATAAAACTGATCAAACCGGAGTCCGGCATTGATACTGAAATGATCACTGAACCGAAGGGTCTCGTTGGCAAATGCGCTGGCAGCTAACTCCGTAATATTTCCCAGCTTCAGTTGTTTCAAAGTGATAAAGCGGTCAACCGTATGTGATAGCCCCGAATGTTGGGTCGCATCACCACGGAACTGGAGACCTGCTTCCGTACTCCACTTTACCGGACCCAGGTAACTGCTGTGCTCATAACTTCCTTTGTAGCCAAACAAATTTCTGGCTTCCTGTTGGCGAATTTCATCTCCGTTAACGGTATCAACCAGATAAAAGGTAAAATTGGTATGGAGGTCAAAACGGTAGTCAGAATAATACAATTGATTTCTGATCACATCTCCACTCCTAAGGGTAGTAATCGTTTGGGCGTTGACGTTGGTTCGGGAAGTCACGCCGCCTTCATTTGGATCCAGTGCGCCGTAAAATCCTATGATCCCCTCGGCTACCGCCCGATCGGGTATCTGGCCCGATGCATTCCATTTGCTATACATCGTGGAGCCGGAAAGACTTAGCCAGGTTTTTGAGGAAATCCGGCCATAATATTTCGTAAAGAAATTCAGCCGGTTAAAATGCTGCGGATGGTCAAAATAACTGTCCGTATAGCGGTATTCGGCAGCTGCATACCAAGATTGTTGCCGGGTTTTAGCCGCTTCGTCCAACAAATTGAACAAGCCCAGTAGCCGAAAGGTGTGGAACATGCCTCCTTCTAGTTTTACCAGGTTTTCCGGCAGCGCATTCAGCGTATGAAAATCCACATAACCGGTGGTACAGAAATCACCTTTTTCCGCATAATAGGGACCTTTTTTAAAAAAAACATTTCCGATGGTTTCAGGAATGATAAAATGACTATCCGCATATCCCTGGCCGTGAGCATGCGAAACCAGGTTGATGGGCATTGCGTCTGCGTTCAGACTGATATCGGTTCCATGGTCACAATCAAATCCCCTTAAAAATATCTGCTCCGCTTTTCCTCCCCCCTGATGCTGGCCGATAAACAACCCAGGTACGAGCCGCAGGACCTCTTGGGAATTGCTGACATTTCTTAAGGCGATGTCTATTTTACTCAAGATCTGAAACTGGGTACCAGCCTTGGATGAAATGGTAACACTGCTTAATTCGATGGCCGCCCTTTGCATCAATACCCTGTTTTTTTGTTGCCTGAACGCTGCCAGGGCCAAGGTTTGGGACCGGTAACCGATGGCCGTTATCTCCAGGGAAATTTCGTCATTAAACGGTTTAAATGAAAAATTGCCGCTTGCATCCGAAGCCGTTAGGAAGCGGGCTGGAAGGACGGTGATGGTCGCTGATTCAATGGGCTGACGGGTCGTAGAATCCAGAACCACCCCGTTATAGACTCGTGACTGTGCATAAACTGCTCCGTACCCCCATAAAACACATACCATCAGCCATTTTCCTCGCATCCCTATAAAATATTGGTTACCTGCCCTTAATAAACTGATCTACGTAATGGGGGTGGGTTCAGATTTTAGACTAAATTGTCTTTTAATTTTTGATCATGAAAACCTTTATAAGTTTTATATTGCTTGGTATAATCATCCCCACTGTTCATGCTCAAACAGTCCCGCCTTTGTCTTTAAAAACGGTGATATTAAACCAGCTGAAAACGACTCATAATAAGGAGGAATGGTTTGCACCCCTGAACGTCGCCCTGGAAGGGCTGACACCGGAACAAGCGAATTGGAAGGAAAAGGGCGCCGATCATTCCATCGCCGAACTCACCACCCATATTATTTTTTGGAACCAGCAGCAGCTCTCCAAATTTCTGAATCAACCGGAACCCAAGTATTCCGGCGATAACAACGAAACCTTTTCTTCCGTCGATCTGCATTCATGGCCGGCAACCGTAAAAAAAGCGGATAGTGTTTTGATAAACTGGGAAAATGCCATCGAGGCGGCGGATGAAAAAAAACTGGAAGCCTGGTATGAGATTATTGGACATATCAGCACCCACAATGCCTATCATACCGGGCAAATTGTATATATCCGGAAAATTCAGGGTTCCTGGAATCCGGCAAAAGGAGTAAAATAATTTAATAGATTTAGTCATGGAGGAGATGGAAGTACCCACCGAGCATTTGCATGAAACGATTGAAGAAGAAGTAGAAGAAGCCGTAAAAAAAACCGAACGGAAAAGTTCTATGGCGATTGCCATATCCACGGCCCTGATGGCGGTTTTTGCGGCGATTTCCAGTCTTTTGGCAGGTCATCACGCCGATGAAGCAGTAATAGAACAAATTCGGGCTTCGGATCAATGGTCATTCTACCAGGCCAAGGGAATCAAGGAAGAAATCATCAGCCTCTCCAATCATCCCGAAAAGGAATCACGGAGTGCAAAATATAAACAGGAACAGGCCGATATTCAAAAAGAAGCCAAAGCGGCCGAAGAGTCCTCCCATTCGCACCTGGAACATCACGCAACGCTGGCCCGGGCAGTTACCTTGTTTCAAATCTCTATTGCGATATCTGCCATCGCTATCCTAACGCGTAAAAAATTTCTTTGGTTCATCAGTTTGGGTATTTCCTGCTTGGGGTTGTTCTTTTTCATTACCGGAATTTTTTAGTTTTATCTGCCTTGCCTATGCGCGGAATGAAAACCATTCTTTTTCTATTTATTTCCAATTCATTTATGACGTTGGCCTGGTACGGTCATTTGCGGTTCAAGGACTTTTCCTGGGGAAAAAACCTGGGTCTTTTTACCGTCATCCTCATCAGCTGGGGACTCGCTTTTTTTGAATACCTGTTCCAGGTACCGGCCAACCGCGCCGGATTCCGCGAAGACGGTGGCCCTTATACGCTTGTGCAGTTGAAGACCATCCAGGAGGCCATAACCCTGATTGTATTTACGGCTTTTACCTTGATTTTTTTTAAGGAAGAAAAACTGGCCTGGAATCACGCGGTTGGTTTTTGTTTTCTGGTCATGGCAGTATTTTTTATTTTTAAGAAGTGGTAAACAGCCACCGAAACATGGGCTATTAACGCATCGTTTACAAACCAGTCCCGTTCAAGACCAATAAGGTGCACTCTTGTAATAATTGGTTCTTGCTGCGGCATAATTCTTAAGTTTGCCCCTTAATAATCGATCGGGAAAATGAGATACTTTTATTTTTTTCTAGCGGGTCTGGTTTTAGTACTAAATATTTCCTGCAGACAAAAACGCCCCGGCACGCCCCGGGTACTGGTATATACCAAACAATTATCAACACCCGACGGTCTGGCTGCCATACAAGCCATTGACCAACTGGGATCCATCAATGGATTTGTCGTCACGGCGACCGACACCAGTACCTTGTTTACAGATGACTCACTTTCCAACTATGCGGCCGTGGTATTTTTAAATCGGTCTGGAGTCAATCTGGGTTTTTCAGCGCGGATTGCCCTGGAAAGGTTTATGCAGGCAGGAGGAGGTTTTGCGGGTATACATCCCATAGCGAAAACATTTAATTGGCGCTGGTATGGTCGGATGATCGGTTCGGAGGGAGATTCCTGTGTTTCATTTATTCACCAGAAATATGAGAACGGACGGGCCACTTACAGTTGTGATAGTCTGAATGCCAGCAATGCAAAAGATGCTGCCGGATTAAAAAATATTTTGAATGCGATTGAATATGCCATTGGTCACTATGAGCCGCTGGATTATTCCAAAGCGACTATCCCTTATCCTCCTTCGGAAAATCATTTTACTAAAAAAGTCCTGGTGAACGGGACATTTTATGAACCGACCGAGATGACCATCCTGCCCAATTTGGATATTTTAATTTTGCAGCGACGGGGGGAAGTCATGCTGTATAAACAGTCTACGGGTAGCGTCAAACAAGCCGGCTTTTTAAAAGTATATTATCAGGCAAAGACCAAGGGCGTGAATGTAGAAGAAGGGATGCTGGGGCTTTCCAAAGACCCGGATTTTAAAAACAACCATTGGATTTATATTTATTATAGTCCTTTTGACAGTTCGGTCAACCGGCTTTCACGCTTCAGTCTGGAAAATGATACCATCCTTTCCAGTTCGGAAAAAGTTATCCTGGAAGTGAAAGCACAACGGGAAATTTGTTGCCATACGGGCGGATCCATTGCGTTTGGGCCGGATAGCCTGCTTTATTTTTCCGCAGGCGATAATTCGACACCCTTTGATGAACCGGGTCAACCTTATGCCAATCATGGATTTGCTCCCCTCAACGGAGCACCTGGCCACTGGCCGTATGACGCAGAAAGGTCTGCTGGAAACAGCAACGACCTGCGGGGGAAGATCATGCGTCTTCGCATACACCCCGACGGTAGTTATGAAATTCCTGCCGGCAATCTTTTTCCGCCGGGAACGCCAAAGACAAGACCAGAAATTTATGTAATGGGAAACCGCAATCCCTACCGAATTTCGGTGGATCAGAAAAACAGTAATCTTTATTGGGGAGAGGTTGGGCCAGACGCACCCGATGACAGTTTGTCCACCCGCGGACCGCGGGGTTATGATGAAGTGAATCAGGCGAGAAAAGCGGGTTATTTCGGATGGCCGTTTTTTGTTGGAAACAACTATGCCTATCATGCATATAATTATCTGACAGGTGTATCCGGAGCGGCTTTCAATCCAGTCAAGCCCGAAAATCTTTCAGCCAACAATACAGGGCTCACGGATCTTCCTGCGGCTCAACCCGCTTTTATATGGTACCCCTACGCTATTTCACCAGAGTTTCCAGAGCTGGGAAGCGGTGGGCGCAACGCGATGGCGGGTCCGGTTTATTATACGGACATGTATCCGGTGGCAACCCGGTATCCCGATTATTACAACGGAAAACTATTTATATACGATTGGATCCGGGGATGGATCAAAGTGGTTACCATGCAAGCCAATGGAGATTTTGAAATCATGGAACCCTTTATACCTCAAACTACTTTGCACAACTGTATCGATATGGAGGCCGGCCCGGACGGGAGATTGTATTTGTTGGAATACGGAACGGGTTGGTTTCAGAAAAACCCCGACGCTGGACTCTCCCGGGTTGACTACAGTTCGGTCGTTACCGAATCTTCCACGCCGGCTGTTGCGGTCGTTGATACCGCTGCCTCGGCACATGGTCCGCATGCAGCCGGATACACCATGACCCAGATGCTGGATTGTAAAAGCTGCCACAAAGAGGATGGCATATCCATCGGGCCTTCTTTTAAACGGGTGGCGGAGAAATATGCACAAGATAAAAAGGCACCGGCCTATCTCAGCCAGAAGATCGTGAAGGGGGGTGGTGGCGTATGGGGAGATGTGGTCATGTCAGCGCATCCGGATCTTTCACAAAAAGACCTGAATCTAATCGTCCAGTATATTCTTTCACTGAAACCGAAGAAATAAGTTAGAGATAGCGAGTTCCGTCAAAAGTGTCAACGAGCAGAAACATGAAAGGATTTATAGGATGGTTGGGGTTTATCTTTTTAGCATTGCAAAACCAGGCTCAGGTCCTCCCTGTTCTTTCCAGAGGCCTTGTACAAGATGAAAAAGGGCATGCCATCCCCGGTGCTACCATTCATGTACTCAATACGGAAGTATATGTCATCAGCAATGACTCTGGCAGTTTCTCTATTCAAGGGCTGCCTCGGGGAATTTATCATTTGGAGATTGCGGCTATGGGTTTTGCCAGAATTGAAAAACAAATGCAACTGCCCCTGAATCGGGGCGATAAGATCCGTATTCTGATGACCGTTTCGGCTCAGCAGCTGGATGCCGTGGTGGTGACGGCAGAAAAAGAGGAATCCAATATTCAAACGGTGCCGGTTAGTATTACGGCTTTGTCCTCCCGTGATATCGATGCATACAGGCTTTGGTCGAGCAAGGAATTGAAAGGAATCGTATCCAATATGTATGCAGCAGATCCGGGAGATGGAAGAAATGTTATTTCCATCCGGGGCATAACGTCCACTTCCTATGATCCGGCCGTCGTCACCTATATCGACGGCGTTCCGCAATTTACATTGGATACCTATATTCCGCAGTTATTCGATATCGATCATATAGATGTTTTGAAAGGTCCTCAAGGGACACTGTACGGGAGAAATGCCCTGGGAGGGGTCGTGAACATCGTAACCAAAAAGCCGGACAACCAATTCCATGCGTCCATTGATTTGAGTGTGGGAGATCATGGTCTTCAGCGATACAGTTTTCAAATCAGTGCGCCTTTGGTTAACGGGAAATTATTCCTGGGTGTCGCAGGCTTGTACGAAGGTTCCAATGGATTTTATATGAATGACTATAATAACAGCCTCTTTGATAAACAGCATCGTTTCGCCGACAACATTTCATTAAGATATTTGCCGGGAGCCCAATGGTCTTTTTCTCTGAATCTCAAAAACCTCTGGAACCGCAACCAAGGAGCTTTTCCGTTGAATCCGACCATTGAATCGGCCTTGAGCGATCCTTACCACCTTGATCAGAACGCGATAGGAGAGATGGTTGACAACAGCCTCAATGCTTCGGTGCAGATTCGCCATACGGGGACAAAAATGGACTTTAGTTCTTTAACAGCCTATCAGTCCAACTACCGCTATTATGCTACTCCTGTGGACGGAGATTTTTCCCCGCTGGATATCTTGAGTATTGTAAACAATTATGGCAGGCCTTGGAATAAGGTGAATGCATGGACAGAAGAACTTCGACTTTCTTCTGCCACCGCCTCTTTATCTCCCTGGAAATGGGCAGTCGGCTCCTACCTTTTCCTTCAAAAAGCCCCCAACAAACAGGGCGTACATTTTGGTGCCGATGCTGCTTTGGCTGGTTCTCCGGACAGCAACTATACCATCATCAATACTACGCAGATTAAAAACCAAGGACTGGCTTTTTATGGACAGGTACAATGGGCGTTCTTAAAAAAGTTCACGGCAGCCGCCGGATTGCGATACGACTACCAGCAATCCAACGCAGAGGTCTCAGGAGTATACCTGCCCGATGGTGCAACCAGCGGATTTCCTACACAAAATGATACTTCGGGAAAGTCTTCTTTTTTCGCCTGGAGTCCGATGGCGTCACTGACCTATCATGCCAATGAACATGCACACCTATATATCAGTTATAACCGGGGATACCGGACAGGGGGACTGACGCAGTTGTCTACAGATCCGACTCAGCCACCCCTGTATCCATACCAGCCGGAATTCAGCAACAACTATGAACTCGGTCTGAAGACAAATTATTTTGACAATCGCTTGCATGGAAACTTTGCGGTTTTTTATAATACCGTGGAGGATGTACAGGTGCCTACCTTGATCCTTCCCGATGCGATAACAGTTATTAAAAACGCCGGAGGGCTGATCAGCCGCGGTTTTGAAGCAGAGATGCAGGCGCTCGTCATTCCGGGCCTGGACCTTACATATCATTTTGGATACACCCATGCAACCTATACCAACGGTGAACTTTCTTCCAACGGGAATGCCATCGGTCTGGATGGGAAAAAGCAGGTTTTTACGCCCGACCTAACTTCGATGTTCTCTGCACAATACAACAAAGCACTGCCCGGATCGGTGAACGGTTTTGTAAGGATGGAATGGTTTTATTTCGGCAGACAGTATTTTGATCTGGCAAACCTTCAGGAACAATCGTCTTATCAACTGCTCAATGCCAGTGTGGGCGCATCTTTTAAACAATTTGCTTTAACCTATTGGATGCGCAATATTACCGGTACAAAATATATAGCCTACGCCTACGATTTTGGCGCCGCCAGACTCGGAGATCCTTTTACATTTGGGTTTACCTTAAAGTATAGATTTCACTAGCCTCCAAAAAATTGCGCCCGGATATTAAAACCGGTTTACCCGGTACATCCATTGTCCGCTGGTGAAGTCTGGCATTTCTACGGTTTGGTTGCCCAGTTCAATACTCATTTCACTCAGCGGTGTAATGGAACTCCAGGCAGCTGCATCAAAAACATCCATGGGTGTATTGGTTTGGTTGATGGCCGATTCAACAAATGCCTGCAACACAAAAAAATCCATCCCGCCATGTCCCGCATTTTCAGCTTCCTTGCCCCATTGTTGCCAGTAAGGATGATCATATTTGTCCAACCAGGATTGTGCATCTTCCCAGGTGTCCGCCTTAGAGGACATTCCTTCGATATACAAGGAATGATTGACATCCATCCACAAGCCCCGCGTACCCTGCATCCGGAATCCCAGCGAATAGGGACGGGGCAGACTGGTATCGTGCTGCAGTAAAATGGTTTCACCGTTTGCGCAACGGATCTGCGTGGTCACCACATCCCCCAATTTGAATTCTATTTTGGCATTGGGATGCTGCGGACCACCTTTTTTTACAATATATTCATGAAGCCCCCGGGACTTGCTTGCAAACGAACACAGGGAGACAAAGCGGTTGCCATAGTTGATGTTCAGCATTTCGGCCAGGGGTCCAATGCCATGCGTAGGGTATAGGTCTCCGTTGCGATGTATGCTGTGCTGCGTTCTCCATCGTGCTTCCGAAAATCCCTTTTCCCCAAATTCGACCCCGCTGTCATAGGGCGTTTTTCCGTCATTAAATTTTACTCCCCGTAGATCATGCTGGTATCCGCCCTGCATATGGATAAGTTCACCGAAAAGACCCTGCCTGACCATTTGCAGGATGGCCATGATATCCCTTCTGTAACAGACATTTTCCATCATCATGACATGGGTGCCTTTGGCGGTGGCTGCATTGACAACGTTCCAATGATCTTGTAGTGTAATGCCCAAGACAACCTCGGTACCGATGTATTTCACGCCGGATGAAATACCGTCCAAAATCATCGGTGTATGCCATTCCCAGGGTGTGGCGATAAGAACCGCCTGCAGATCTTTTTCTTCGAGCAGTTTACGATAGGCAAAAGAATCGCCCGTAAATATTTTGGGCATCGGCTTGCCTGATTTTGTGACCAGTTCCCGGGCGGATTGTAACATTCTTTCATCGATATCGCAGAGGGCAACCACATCCACGTCCGGTCTTTGCAGGGCATTCCACAGATGGTTTTGTCCGCGAAGACCGGTCCCGATAATGGCCAGCCTTAGTTTTGTAACCGCAGATCGGGAAAATAGGGAAGAATTGGGCAGCCATCCAAGACCGGCCGTGGCCAGGGATATATTTTTTACAAAATGTCGTCGTTTCATTGACAGATGATTTACAAAAAATGGTGTATAGGAAGAATGTTTGGCAATATCCCGATTCTAAAGCTGGACAAGCTGATTCTTGATCGCGTAGAGTACCAGTCCAACCCGGTTGGTGACATTGAATTTTTTAAACAGCGACTCGCGATATCCATCTACCGTGCGTTCACTGATGAACATGTCACTGGCAATTTGCTGATAATTTTTTTCGCTGCAAGCATGTTTTAAAAATTCCATCTCCCGGTCGGTCAGTTTAGGAAAGGAAGCAGAGGGATCATGGGTTCCCTGGTGAATGGATTGAATTACTTTGCGGGTGAGAATTTCATTGTAATAGTAACCCTTGGCAAGGATCTCATCAAACGCCACCTGCAGTTCCTTCGGATCTGCGTCTTTCAGTATATATCCCCGGGCACCCTGTTGAATCATTTTTATAATCGTGGTATCGGCGTCCATGGTGCTCAGGGCCAAAACATGGATCTGGGGATGGTTGGCATGAAGCCAGGCGGCCGTGGCATATCCATCCATAACAGGCATGTGAATGTCCAGCAGGACAATATCGGGTAGATGATCTGGTTGCAACTGATCGATCAGTTCTCGTCCGTTGGCTACTTCCATCAAGACCCGGTATCTCGGAAATAGATTGATCAGCACGGCCAGTCCCTTGCGGAACATGGTGTGATCATCTACCAGGGCAATATGTTTCAGATCAGCCATATGACAATTGAATTTGCAGCGTAGTACCCTCTCCTGGTTTACTCATGATGTCTGCTTTGCCGCCAACCAGGGTCGCCCTTCGCAAAATATTCTGCAATCCCAATCCTTCCCGCCGGTTGAGGGCTTCCTCCAAAATAAAGCCCACCCCATTGTCGTGGATGGTAATATAGAGACCATCATCCAAGTAACGCAAGGAGACGGTTACATCGGTGGCGCCTGCGTGTTTAATTATATTTTGCAATCCCTCCTGAACAATCCGGAAAACAATCAGCTTATGCTGGTCCGGAAATTTCTTTTCCGTCCCCTGAATATCTGAGCTCACTTTGATAAATCCGCTCCGGTTGATCCGGC
>Ga0206938_1109_pt1 | contig 21674 bp, 16 predicted proteins | sample Alteio_BWOrgHeat_12_FD_152918 | JGI IMG/M metagenome (GOLD analysis project Ga0206938, IMG submission 152918) | Enriched cells from forest soil in Barre Woods Harvard Forest LTER site, Petersham, Massachusetts, United States -... | ecosystem: Environmental > Terrestrial > Soil > Temperate forest >... | reverse complement strand
GAAAAGAGTCAAGAATCAAGAGCCAGGGATCAAGATAAGTCCGGCAATCCGTTTTTTAACGGACGTGGAGAACAATGTTCAGCTTTTTATCTTGGCTCCTGGCTCTTGACTCTTAAATCTTTCCTTACTGCATTTTAAACACCAAAACCTTGAAAGTGTTTGGAACTACTTTGCGGGTGCCGGGTTCATATTCAGCAACACTTAAATATATTTTACGGCTGCGGGTATCCAGGGCCATTGTTTTTGCCCTTACAGGAGTTTTTAAAGTTTGAATAACACTATAATCATCCGGCGAATTCTGTTTGATAATAGTGGTGGTGCCATCGCCGCATGAGCAGAAAATCAGCTTGGTTGCCGGGTCATAGCAAACGGCATCAACGCCGCCGCCGATGGGCAATGTGGCAATAATCTTACCTGTGGTTGCGTCAAGCACGCTCATGCCTTTGTTTTGGCGGCAACCGCTGAAGATGCGGTTATCTGCATCATCTAAAGCGATGCCTGTAGGGCCACCGGCCGGTGCTAAAGAATAGTTGTTGATCACCTTTAAAGTATTGGCGTCTATTACATTTACACTGTTTTTTTCTTCCAGGTTGTTGTATATTTTCCCTTTACCGTCTGACACTGCAAACTCTGGTGCGCCCCCAAGATCAACTGATCCAACTTGTTTAAGGCTATTGGGGTCAATTACTGATGCGTCATTGCTATCGCCGTTTATACAATATACCCGGTCAGAAAAAGAGTCATAAATAATACCGTCGGGCCCTTTGCCGGTAACCGGGATAGTGGCAATTACTTTAAGCGTTGTAAGGTCAAAAGCAACTACTGCATTTGCCTTTCCATCGCTGATGAAAGCCCGGTTGCTTTTTGGTGCTATGGCAACGCCGTGGATACCTTTCAGATCTCCGATCACGCCGATTTGTTTTTCGGTGGTCAGGTCTACGATGTTTAACATCGAGCCGTGCGAAACATACAAACGGTTGTTTGGCATGTCGATGGACACGTAATCATAACCCGCATCGCCCGTTAAAGCAATGGTTCCATCCGGCACATAAGTTTGTGCGTGCAGGGAGAAAGTCATTAAGGCTGTGCCAAAAATGGCTAAAAAAATCTTTTTCATAAATTGTTGTTTTTATTGGTAAAGATGAATTGAGATTCTGGATTAAGTCTGAAATTAACACGAATGTTCACTAATAAATTATTAACCCGAATGTTAACTTAAAGTTGTGCCATTTCTATCCATCTTCATGTTTTCATGAAAGTGCCCTGATTTATAAAATATCCGCATCAAACTTGGCAAAACTATCAGCAGCAGCGGCAGTGCAACCAAAAAACCGCCAATTACGGCGATAGCCAAAGGCTGATGCAATTGCGCCCCGGCGCCTATACCTAAAGCCAGTGGCATCAGGGCGATAATTGCCCCAAGGGCAGTCATCAGTTTTGGCCTTAAACGGGTGGAGATAGAATAGGTAATGGCTTCATCAATACCATTATCAACCTTTTTATCCAGGTTCTCCAGTGCCCGTTGCTTAAACTGCAAAAAGGTGAATATGGCGTTTTCACCGATAATGCCTACAATCATGATCAACCCGGTATAACTGCCCACATTCAGCGGTGTTTGGGTGATGTACAATGCCAGGAAACTGCCGGAGATCCCCAAAACCGCCACTACTAAAATTAAGAACGCTATCCTGAATTGTTTGAAAAGGAAAAGGATAACACAAAAAACCAGCAGGCTCGATGTAATAAGGATGATCAGCAATTCTTTAAACGACTGCTGTTGCTGGGCGTAGTCGCCGCCGTATTCAATATGATAACCCTGTGGTAAACTTATTTTTTGTGAGATATTTTTTTGAATTGCCGGTATTACCGAGCCCAGATCGCTGCCCTCCAGCCGCGCGCTTACTACGCCCATCGATTGCAGGTTTTCCCGGTTTATTTCTGCATCGCCGGGTTTTAGCTGTACCGAAGCCAGCTCGCTTATGGGTACCAGTTTGCCGCTGGGAACAAATACGGTTTGATTTTCGATACCGGCAACATTTAAACCACGATTGCCGGGGTAAACCATCCGGATCGGGTTTACCTGTTCTTTTTCCAGTATACTTCCGATCACATTTCCTTCGAGCGCGGTTTGCACCTGGAACTGCAGGCTGGCAGGAGTAATATTATATTGCGCCAGCTTGCTGTAATAAGGGTCGATACTAACTGAAGGGCCCGCAATGGTAATTCCGTCAAAAACATCGGCGGTACCTTTTACGCCGCTTACCACCTCTGCTACCTGTTTTGACAGGTCTTGCAGTTTTTGCGGATCATCACCAAATATTTTTATTTCGATGGGCTGTATCGAGGTCATCAGGTCGCCCAGCATATCGGTTATCACCTGGCCGAAATCAATTCTTAAGGCGGGCTGATTAGCAGCTATTTTCGCCCTCAATTCGCTGATCACTTCCTCAGTGGTTTTATCCCGCTTCTTTTTCAGTTGTATCAGGTAATCGCCCCTGTTGGGTTCGGTAATAAAAAATCCCATTTCGGTTCCGGTCCGCCTTGAGTAGGCCTCCACTTCGGGCTGTTTAATGATGATCTTTTCTATCTGCCGCAGCATCCGGTCAGTTTCATCCAATGAAGTACCCGGAGGCGACGAGTAATCCAGCACTATACTGCCCTCATCCATCTCCGGCAGGAAGCCCGTTTCCAGCAATTTCGGTACAATAACAATGGTGGCTATGGCGCAGGCGATGATAATCAAACTTACATAAGGCCTTAAAATAAACCACTTTACCCATCTTTGTTTTTTAACTTCATGCGGCGCCTCTTTAACTTCGCCGGCATAATCTTTCTTGTGCCTGCTCAGCAGTGTATAAACAACAGTCAGGCCTATCCAGGTCACAAAAAATGAGCAAACCAGGGTAATGATCATGGTATTGGTAAGCACCTTAAAGTAGGCCCCGGCAACCCCCGTCATTAATAAGAATGGAATAAATATTACAATGGTACTTACTGAAGAACCGATCATCGCCGGGAAAAGGTAGTCAATGGCCGTTTTTACCAATTTTAAAGGATGCTCCTTCGGGTGCTCTTCGTGCGTACGATGGATCTGCTCCACAACAACAATGGCGTCGTCAATAATCAAACCCAAAGCGGCAGCAATAGCGCCCAGGGTCATAATATTGAAGGTATAACCGATGCCGTATATCACTATTAAACTCAAACAAAGCGTTACCGGTATGGTGATAAGTATTACCGCGCTGGCTTTTATTGAATGCAGGAAAATAATGGCAACGATGATGGCCAGCAGCAGCCCGATCCATAAACTGTCGCTCACGCTTTTGATAGAATCATTTACAAAATCAGCCTGCTCGTAGTAGGGCTTTATGGTGACATCGTGCGGCAATATTTTTTGCAGTTGCGCCACCTTGTCGTCCATATCGCCCGAAAGCGAAATCAGGTTGGCGTCAGGCTGTTTGATCACGGCTATTAAAACACCATCATGTCCGTTGGCATTTATACGGGTATATTCAATACTTTCCTGTATGGCTATGTCCGAAAAATCTTTAAGGCGGATTACCCGTTTCCGGTTGTTGCTGATCACCAGGTTTTCCAGTTGGTCCTTTGCGTTGATGGTAGCATCCGTAACGGTAAGGTACAGCATTTTATAATCAGCCAGGTAACCTTCTGATTTTACAAAATTGGTGGTGCTCAGCGTGGTATTAATAATGTCAGGCGTAAGGCCCAGCGAGCTCATTTTTTGTTTGTTGAGCGTTAGCCAGTACTCTTTGGCTTTGCCACCGATCACCCTGATCTCCGAGATCCCGTCAACCTGCGATAAAAATGGTTTTACTGTGTAGGTTGCCAGCTGCCGCAATTCAATGGGCGAGCGGGTATGGCTTTCTAAGGTGTATCCGCTGACCGGCAAAATAGAAGGGTTCATTTTGGCCGTCGTGATGCTCACATCTGCCGGCAGGTCGTTCTTTATTTGGTCAATATTGGCCTGTATTTTGGTGAGGCTCTGGTCAATATCCACGTCCCAACTCATATAAGCTGATATTTCGCAGCTGCCCCTGCTGGTAGTGCTGCGAACAAGCTGCAGGCCGGGGGTTTGTTTTATGGCATTTTCAAGTGGTTTGGTAACCGTTACCATCATTTTATTTACGGGTTGTAAACCCTCATCCGCAATAATTTTTATTTTAGGGAAAGTAATTTCAGGGAACAGGGATGTTTGCAGTTTGGAGTACACAAACAAACCGCCCATAATAATAATGGCCAAAACCAGGCTGATGGGCTTTCTGTGCGCAATAAAGCTGTCTTTTATTTTTGCAGGGGTCATGGCTTCACAATTTTAACTTTGGCAGTATCAGTAAGGCCATAATTGCCGGTAACAACGATTTTATCCTGCGGCGAAAATTTTGGTGACAGGATCTCTACCCGGTCGCCTGATTGGATGCCTTCTTTTACAGGTACTTTTACGGCAGTGGAATCATTAACCAGTTTCATCACCCAAAATTCTGTTTGGGTTTCGTTGGATAGGATTGCCGTTTTTGGCAGGGTAGAAGTATTGTTTTTTGCCGATTTTACTATCCTCGCCTTAGCAACAAGGTTCTCAGGAATTTGCTGACCTGAATTGATACTGAGCACAACGCCCTGTGTTTGGGCAACGGTATCTACCGATGGCATAAATGATTTTACGGTACTTGTTACTTTCGTGCCTCCCGGAAGGGTAAGGTCAACATGCTGGCCCATTTTTACATATTGCTTTAACTCGTAAGGCAATTGCATTAAAAAAACGAAGCTGGCCCTGTCGCTTATTACTGCCAGTGCTTCCCCATCCTGAACATAATCGCCTGTTTGGTGGCTTAATGCCGAAATATAGCCTGATGCCGAAGCTTTAATTCTATTTACGCCTGAGAATTTAAAACTGGTATCCAGCACATTAATACTATTGCCAATGGTTTGTGCTTCTTTGGTTTTAACGGTAAAAAGCACCTGCCCTTTACTTACATTTTGGCCCGGCTGCACATTTGCCTGTGTAATATACCCCGTTGCATTTGACTTTACATAGTTTTTTTGCAGGGTGATGGAGGTTGCATTCAGGTCGATATAATCAACCAGTGTACTGTCATTTACATTAGTTACAGAAACCGGGGTTTGCGAGGTTACTTTTGCGTCCGAATCATCGCCGCCGCTGTCCTTGCCCTTGCATGAGTACAGCAACACCGGGAGGGCCATTACCAGATAGAATTGCCGCATGGCAGTATATTTAGTGATCAATGTTTTCATGTTACCTGTTAAAGTAATTCAGCTGGTTAATGAGCTGTAGTTTAGTGATGTTGGTGGTTGTTCTTAAATTTTTAATCGTCAGATAATTATTGATAGCCAGTATCAGGTCGGCTATGCGCAAATCGCCGGTTTGCAATAGGTCGCTGTCAACTTTAACCAGGCTTTCGGTATATTTTATCTGCTCGTCGATTTGTTTCAGGAGGTTATCATTTTCGCTGATCTGTTGGTTTAGCTGTGCTATCTGTTGCTTAAACTGTACGTTGAAAAATGCTTTGTAATTTTCGCGGGTTTCTTCCTGCAAATTAATTTTGCGGTATTGCATCTTCTTTTGCCCGCCATCGTAAATCGGCATGGTAAAAGTAAAACCTGCGCTAACACCAAAGTTTTTATAGGCCTGCCCCATAAAATCCGAATTATAACCGCCGTCGGCAGTAATGCCTATTTTAGGTTTATAGCTAAAATCAACCAGTTCACGGCTGTTTACCAGTTTCAGGCTATCAAGTTTGTACTGCCTGAAAAAAATGGAAGTGGTAGGGTCAGGGAGAATTGGTTTCTGTATTGCAGGCTCCGCCAGTTCTACCATACTTGTATCGGCAACTCCTGCAAGGAAATTCAATGTCGCGTAATCGTTTTTATAAAGCAGCCTTGCCTGCAATAGCGCTAATTGCTGCTGTTTAAGGGTAACCAAAAAGGTAAGGTAATCGCTCTGGTGATAAACGTTTGCGCGGGTAAGCTTTTTAAGCAGTTCCTCTTCTTTACTCAGCAGGTCTACCACTTCCTGGTTAAACTGTATCTGCAGTAAATCGCCGTAGGCAGTAATGTATTGTGTAGTAATAGCCTTTTTAAGGTCCTGTTCGGATATTTTGGTGGCATTGCCAATGGATTGCGATAACAATGAAATGGCATCCAGTTGGGCGTTAACATTTTTTTTGCTGACGATGGTTTTGTTTGCACTCATCAGCGCGTTCAGCGTATGCTCATTAGTGATGGCACTGGCATACCCGTATCCGTCGATACTCGGTGCAAATAAACCTCCGCTGTTAGCATTTACCTGGGGTTTTAATCCGGCAAGCAGCCGCAGGCTGTCCACCTGGTTGGATGCAATTTGATTGTGGAGATCCTTGAGTAAAGGGCTGTTGCTTTTGGCGATATCAAGGTAATGATCAAGCGTGTAGGTTTGTGCCAGTGAAACTGAACAGGTAAAAAAGCAAAAAATGAGGCCGAAAATAAATTTCATTCAATATGCTAATAAGGGTATTTATTTAGCTAAACTATAACTTAATTTTGGATTATTTTGGGATGGGAGAAGAAATTTAAAGGCATTTTCCATAGCGATGGGTTTCAAACCCATCGCTATCAGATCTGTACCTCCTAAAACCCAACCGTAAACGTGTGGTACACCCCCTCAAAACTATACTTCAGCGAAAACCCAAAATTCTCGCAGATCTGTTTTGATATGGTCAGTCCCAGGCCGCTGCCTTCCGATCCTGATGATTTATGGAAACGGGTAAATATTATTTCTTCATTCAACTCAGTTTCATTCCCGGTATTTTGTACCACCAGGCTTTCATTGGTTAAATTGATAACAACTTCGCCGCCAACATAGTTATGCCTGATGGCGTTGCTGATGAGGTTACTTAACAAAACTTCGGCAAGGTAGGGGCTGGCATAAATTTCTTTATCGTTTAGCTTGCAGGCTATTTTCAGTCGTTTACCCTGGAAGATCTCTTCAAACTGCATGGTCATTTCTTCGGCAAGTTCCCGCAAATTGATCTGCCGCCGTTCATGCATCAATCGGTGCTCAATTTTTACAAGTAATAAAAGAGATTGATTCAGGCGGTTTAACCTGGATACCGCGCTGTAAAGGTCGTTCAGTAATTTGCTTTGCCTTTCGCTAAAGTTTTCGGTTTGGATCAGCGTATCCAGTTTTGAGTTGATAACGGCAATAGGTGTCATCAATTCATGCGAGGCATTTTCGGTAAATATTTTCAGATCTTTATAATCATGTTTTGCCCTGGCAGCCATATCTACCACTACCGTATTTAATTCTTTAAATTCATCGATATCGGTACCCAGTTTTGGTATTTCGCGGGTATCGGCAATATTAAACAGCCGCAGCTCTTTCATTATGTTATAAAAAGGTTTCCAAAGGCGGTTTAAAATAAAGCGGTTGGTCACCAGCAAAACCAATAGCAATAATAAAATAACGGCTATAGTAATGGTGAAGATTAACCTGATCAGGTCTTCTGTTTCCACCTTCGATACAACGATCAATATCTTATAATATTTATCCCCAACCGTTACCGATGTGATCAACCCGCGGCCCGATTCGTATTCACCTTCACTCCGGTGTTTATGTTTCTTAAATCCTTTATCCCTGTCCCATCTTTTATAATATTCGGTATTTATAAACTCACGTTTTATCGAACCCGGTTTGGCCTCAGTAAAAGTAATCTGCTGGTCGTTTGATTCAAATGTTTGGGGTAACTGATGGTTAAGGGCAACATATTCAAATACTTCATCTTCCTCAACTTTCAGGTCCCGGTCTTTTTGGCGGGTAAGTATCCAGCTGATAGCCTGGTAGTAAATAATGCCGGTGATCAGCAATACAACAATGGTGGTTGCCAGGTTTACATAATTATAACGGGTTTGCAGCTTCATTACTCGGTAAATTTATAACCCATACCATAAGCGGCCTGTATATAATCATGGCACCCGGCTTCCATTAATTTTTTGCGCAGGTTTTTAATGTGTGAATAAATAAAATCGAAATTATTGGCCATATCAATACCGTCGCCCCATAAATGTTCGGCGATGGCATTTTTTGATACTACTTTGCCCTTATTGGCTATAAAATAAAGCAGCAGGGCATACTCCTTACGGGTTAGCTTTACGGGCAATTGCCCCACCTTAACCTCTTTAGCCAGCAGGTCGATATTCAGTTCGTTAAATAACAGCAGGTTGCTGCCATTAAATGTTTTGCGGCGTATAATGGCCGATACGCGCGCCTTTAACTCGGATAAATGAAAAGGTTTTACCATGTAATCATCGGCGCCCAGGTTCAGGCCGTCCAGGCGGTCATCCAGGGAGTTTTTTGCCGAGATAATAAGCACACCGTCCGGGTGGTTACCGGCTTTCAGGTTTTTCAGGATGTCCATGCCGCTGCCGCCCGGCAAAGTAATATCAAGCAAAATACAGTCATAACGGTACACGCTGATCTTGCTCAGTGCGGCCGGATAATTAGCAGCCGTTTCACAAATATTGCCGTCTTCAGAAAAATATTCTTCAATACTTTCCCTCAGCCCTTCCTCGTCTTCAATGATCAGTATTTTCAAAACTCTTTTTTTGTTAAAGGTACGAACACAAAGTTGTAAAAATTCTGGATCACAGATGGAGATGATTTTTGGATTTCACAGAAATCTTTTTTAACAGTGAGCTTTGCCCGGCATAATCTGCGAAATCTTTTAATCATTAAAAATCCAGAATCGCTAATTTTTAATGGTTGATGGTTATACAGCGTAAAAAATACTTCGCGTTATTTTGAGCAAATATTCCCGATCATCGTTTAGATGATTTTTGGATTTCACAGAAGTCTTTTTTAATAACGAACTTTGCCCGCTATAATCTGTGAAATCTTTTAATCATTAAAAATCTGTGATCCTATGTGGTGGATATTCGCATTACTCTCAGCATTTTTTGCGGCGCTTACCGCAATTTTTGCAAAAGTTGGTATCAAAGGGGTTGATACCGACCTGGCAACGGCCATCCGTACCGTTGTAATATTGCTCATCGCCTGGGCTATTGTTATCTTCCGCGGCGGCGAATGGTCCATCAGCGGCCTCACTAAAACCAACTGGCTCTTTTTAATCCTTTCGGGTTGCGCCACCGGCCTTTCGTGGATCTGCTATTTTAAGGCATTACAATTAGGCAAAGTTTCGCAAGTGGCCCCTATTGATAAACTGAGCGTGGCGCTGGCCATTATTTTAGCTGTTTTGTTTTTAAAAGAGTCGCTTAATATCAAACAAGCCATAGGCGCTTTGATGATCATTGGCGGAAGCATTGTATTGATTTTTGCCTGATATTTTTCATTTCCGCAAAACAATTCGTGATACTTATAACTTTTTGCAAAAAATGTAAAAAAGGCTCTTGTTCATTCACATTTTTTTATAACTTGCCCTCCGTATATGGGGACAAAACTATTGACCTTAATCATTCTTTTTTTTGCAGGCATTATATGCTGCAATACTGTATACGCCCGAAAAAAATCTACCAGGGCACATAAAAGAAGGACAGTAAGGGTTTCTCATTATAAGATCAACATCCAGGATTTTCATTCCATTAATTTTGATACCGACAGCATATCTGGCGATAGCATTGTAAATTTTGCGCAAACTTTAATCGGAACACGTTACCGCTCTGCAACATCCGACCCATTGGTTGGCTTTGATTGCTCGGGTTTTGTGCATTATGTGTTTAAATATTTTAATGTAGAAGTGCCGCGTTCGTCTGGCGACTTTATCGACGTTGGAGAAAAAATAAAACTGGAAGATGCCATGCCAGGCGACATCATCGTATTCACAAGCCCTACTGATAAACACCGCATAGGCCATGTAGGCATTGTATTTCATAATGACGGCGATAGTTTTACATTCATCCATTCCACATCGGGCAAAGAGCATGGGGTGACCATTACCGCAATGGACGATACCTACAGGCGCCGCTTTGTGCAGGTGATCCGCGTGCTTAAACATAATAACAGGCAATATGCATACACGTTGCCGGCTGTTTCATTTTATTCTCTCGCCTTATTGTAACAATCACACCAATTTGGTAACAATTACTTTACTTCAACCCGAAATACAGTTTTAATCCAGTTTTACTTATCTATTTTTGCGCCAATATTTAAAGGCGTATTACATGAAGAATATCATCATATTATTTTTATTATTTACTGTTTCCTATAATTTAAAAGCTCAAAATAATAATACCAACGGAAAAATAACCGGCAAAGTAACTGACGCAGTTACCAAACAGCCGGTTGATTTTGCCACTATCAGTGTTTTTAAACAGGGGAGCACCTCGCCATTTAACGGCGGCAGCACCGACCCAAAAGGTAATTTTAAAATAGATAATATAACGCCGGGCGACTACATGCTTACCGTTGATTTTATTGGCTATAAACAATTTAAAATAGCCCACGTGGTGGTTTTAAGCACCAGTAAGAACGTATCCGTAGGCGAAATTTTACTGGCTCCCATTCAAAACCAGCTGAAGGAAGTATCTGTAACAGCCAGTGCACCAACGGTTGCCAATAAAATTGATAAACTGGTTTATAGCCCGGCAAATGACCTTACCTCGCAGGGTGGGGTTGCTTTGGATGTGCTGCAAAAAGTGCCCATGGTATCGGTTGATATTAATGGCAATGTGGAGTTGATGGGCAATACCAATATCCAGTTCCTGATCAATGGCAAACCTTCTACCATTTTTGGCGCCAGTATTACTGATGCCCTGCAGGCCATACCCGCCAGTCAGATAAAAAGCATTGAAGTAATTACCAACCCCGGCGCTAAATATGACGCTGCCGGAACCGGTGGTATTATCAACATCGTGCTTAAAGACAACAATATCCAGGGTATTAATGGCAGCGTTAACCTTACAGCAGGCACCCGTTTAGAGAATGGAAATTTTAACCTCAACGCCAAAAAAGGTAAAATTGGCGTAGGCGTATTTTTTAGCGGCAACGAAAGTTTAACCAGTGCTACCCCAAGTTCAGGCAACCGTACCTCTTATAGCAATACCCGCGACACCATTACCAATTTGGGTCAAAACGGTATCAGCAACTTTAAAAGAAGCGGGTACCGTTCAGGATTTAACATCAACTGGGACATCACGCCAAAGGACGCATTAACAGCTTCCGTTAATTTTAATCATTTTGGCAACAACAGCAATGGTTATGTTAATAATTACCAAACCACTTACGCTAATGGCTTAGCCATTGATACCAATAGTATCAATCACTCAACCAGTAAGTTTAGCGATAACTCAACCGACTGGAGCCTTTTCTATAAAAAGACTTTCAAAAATAAAGATCAGGAGCTGGATGTTTTATACAACCAGAGCATTGGTCATAACACAAACGATTATACCCAGGAGCAGGACTACACCAATGTAACCTTCCCGTCATCAGGGTCTATCGGAAGTAACCCGGGTACCGACAAAGAAACGGATATACAGATAGATTATACCCAGCCGGTTACCGAAGGTTTTACTATTGAGACAGGTGCAAAGGCTACCATCGAGAACATCAATAACTCGGTAAATACACAAACACTGGACAATGGCGTTTATGTGCCTAACCCGTTTCAAACGTATAGCTTTACTTACGGGCGTAAAATTTATGCTTATTACCTGTCGACTACGTTCTCATTATTCAAAAATTTTATTGATGGCAAGGCCGGTTTAAGGGATGAGTACACCGTTTCGACGTCCGATTTTCCCAATACTATAATACCATCCTACAATATTTTAGCACCCTCGTTTGTGCTTTCGCATAAGATCGACAAAACACAAACTATCAAATTCAGCTATTCATACAGGCTTGAACGGCCGGACTATAACTCGCTGAACCCTTTCTATAACATCAGCGACCCGCACAATATCAGCACTGGTAACCCTGACCTGAAGCCTGAATACGGGCACAATTTTGAGTTGGGTTATAATAAATCATTCAGTAACGGAGCCAATATTTACGTGGCCGGCTTTTACAGGTACAATACCAACGACCTGCAATCATTCACCACTTTTTACCCCAACTTAAAAATTGGCGATACTACTTATACCAACGTTTCGCTAAGCCAAAGATATAATATTGGTCGCGAGGTAAGTGAAGGCGTAAACCTGTTCGGGTCACTTCCTGTTGGTAAGCTAACCTTCCGGTCGAATATGTTTTTTGCCGACAGGATAACCGATAATCCGGGCTCACCGCAGGTAAGCGGTTTTACCTACAGGATAAATTTAAATACCAGCTATGAGTTTGTGAAAACGCTGGCCGCCGAATTCTTTATTAACTACCGTTCATCGCAAAGAACTATCCAGGGAACGAACCCGGCGTTCCTGTTCTACAATTTTGCTGTCCGTAAGCAGATCATGAATAAAAAGGCAAGTATTGGTTTAACAGCCGCAAACCCTTTCAACCAGTTTGTAAATGTAAACCAAACAACTTACGGGTCTAATTTCAATCAAAATAGCTTAAGGCAGATCCCGCTGCGTTCATTCGGCATCAGCCTGATGTACAAATTTGGCAAGCTTGAATTTAAGAAAGATAAAGAGCAGCAGGATAATGCCGCACCGGATGATACCGGTGCCGGCGGTGGCGGGAAGTAATTTTTTTAGTCCGAAAGTCCGAAAGTCCGAAAGTCCGAAAGTCCGAAAGTCCGAAAGTCCGAAAGTCCGAAAGTCCGAAAGTCCGAAAGTCCGAAAGTCCGAAAGTCCGAAAGTCCGAAAGTCCGAAAGTCCGAAAGTCCGAAAAAAGCATGAGCTTTTTTCGGACTTTCTTGGTTTTAACAGACTTCTATACACCCGACAGTCATCTTTCGGACTTTACTGACTTTTCCGACTTTCGGACTTCATCCCCCCCTCCAATATTTATCCAGAATTAATGCTTAACTATACTCAAAAATTAACCATTATGAAACCAATCCTTAAATCATTTTGCATGCTGCTTGGCATGGTTTGTATTTTGCCATTGTTTTTATCGGCACAAACAAAAACGGGCTTACACGTTTTAGCTGACTATCAGATTCACAGCACAGGTGGGTGGGATTACATTACAGCTGATGGAGCCTCTGGCAAAGTGTATGTCTCTCATGGTATGCAGGTAAATATCCTGGATGCAAAAACCGGCGACTCAGTTGGTTATATCCCCAATACGCAAGGTGTACATGGTATAGCTATCGCCCATGATTTTAATAAAGGTTACACCAGCAATGGCAGGGCCAATAACATTACCGTTTTTGATTTGAGCACAAACAAGGTGTTGAAAATGGTAACAGCAGGCACTAACCCTGATGCAATTTGTTATGACGACTTTGCCAAAAAAGTTTATGCCTTTAACGGTCGCAGCCAGAATGCTACCGTTATTGATGCAGCTACAGATAGCGTTGTGGCAACCATACCGCTTGGTGGCAAGCCTGAAACAGGTGTGTCGGATGGTAAAGGAAAAGTATTTGTGAATATTGAAGATACAGGCGAGGAAGTTGAAATTGACGCTGCCACCTATAAAATATTAAACCGCTGGAAACTGACCGGCGGCGAAGAACCATCCGGCCTGGCAATGGACCGCGAAACTAACCGCCTGTTCATCGGCTGCGGCGGCAACCAAAAGATGATTGTGCTGGATGCCACTAACGGTTCCATCCTGGCAACCTTTCCCATTGGTCGTTGTGATGGTACCGGCTTTGACCCGGGGCTTAAATTAGCCTATAGCTCAAACGGCGAAGGTACTATAACCGTTGTTCGGGAATTAAGTGCCGATAAATTTGAACTGGTGGAAAACATCACTACTGAACCCGGCGCACGCACCATTGGTGTTGATGTTGTTACCCATAAAATATACCTGCCTACTGCGCAAATGAAACCGGCCCCGGCAGCCACTACCGATAATCCGCGGCCACGGCCACAACAAATACCTGGCACTTTCCATGTGGTTGTAGTGGGGAAATAGGCAAGGCCCCCCTGCCCCCTGAAGGGGGAGTTTTTGATGTCCGATAAAAGCAGAAAGACAAAAGCTTTGGTCTTTCTGCTTTTTGCTTTCAGGTCTTAGCTTTTCACTTAAGCAACAATAATGACATATCGCGCTTCTTTTGCATAGTTAGTAAAATATTTTACAGGCAGGTATGTTTAAAACCATAATATGATCTTTAAAAAATACCAGAAGCACATCGTTATTTTTGTATTGGGCGGCATCAGTATCGGGTTTGTCGTGCTGACTGTATTCGTCGTTATTTTCCCACATTCATTTGTTGATCTGAAATTTTCGAGGGAGCTACAGGAGCACCAAAATCCATTTCTGGATGCAACCATGAAAGCGGCGAGCTGGTTTGGGTATTTTCCGGGTTCGGCCATTGTAGTACTATTAGGTGCTCTGTCATTTTTTATCTTTAAATACCGGAAAGAAGCATTATGTGTTTTCCTGACTTCAATATCCGGCCTGGTAAGTTCATTAATTAAAATGCTGGTAAACCGGCCCCGGCCAACAGCGCCCACGGTGCGCATTGTTCAAAAAGTTTATGAGCAAAGCTTCCCAAGCGGTCATGTGTTGTTTTATATTGTGTTTTTTGGATTTTTAATAGTGCTGATGTACCATTTAAAAACCATTCCAAAAATTGTGCGGATATCGGTAGCATCGGTTTCTGGCTTGTTGATCTTTGTTATCCCTTTTTCACGAATTTATCTTGGCGCTCATTGGTTTACAGATGTGCTGGGCGGTTTTTTGTTGGGGATACTTTGTTTATACCTGCTTTGCATATTCTATTTTCGCAAAACTGCCGGGTAAATAAGCGGAAAGCTTAAAGCTAAAAGACCAAAGCTTCAAATTTTTGCCGTTTTCCCATCTTAAAAAGCTTTTCGCTTTCGTCTTTCGGCTTTCAGCTCCAAACCGTATTTTTATACTTTATAACGTTAGTGAACGAAGAAGCAATTCAAGCAAGAACCCCTCAACAATACCGTATAGGCGCTGCCATATTCTTTTTTATCTCGGGTTTTGGGTTTTCATCCTGGGCATCACGGATCCCGACAATACAAAACCGGCTTCATTTAAATGACGGACAATTGGGAACAGTATTGTTTGCACTGCCCATCGGCCTCATGTTTACCATGCCGATCTCCAACTGGTTGTTGAGCAAATATAGCAGCAGGGCCATCATGCTGTCAGGCTCTTTGTTTTTATGCGCTATCCTTGTTTTTATCGGCCTGGCCAACAGTATGCTGCAGTTAATTGTGGTACTGTTTTTCTTCGGTTCTGCGCGTAATATGATGACACTGTCCATTAATACGCAAGGGGTAGGGGTGCAGGCTTTGTACAGCAAATCTATTATGGCCACCTTCCATGGTATCTGGAGTATGGCCGGTTTTGCAGGGGCAGCGGTTGGCCTGGTGATGGTTTACTTTAATGTTGCCGTGCCTTATCATTTTTTGATCATCAGTATAATACTGGCATTGTTTACGCTGTATTTTATAAATGATACGCTGCATACCATGCCAGACGTGCAGTTTAAAAAGCCATTCTTGCCGTTATTGCTTGATTTTTTAATGAAGGTTTTTATCATACTTGCTATCGTTTTTTCGATCTACGGCCTTTATCAACTAATGGTATTTTATAAAATTAGGCTAATTTATAGTGTCTCTGTTTGGCTGGTTCTTCTCGCAATGGTTATCCTGTATTTTGTGTTTCGAAGCCGCGACGAAACAAAAAAGCCAATTTTCAATCTCCCCGATAAATACCTGTTAAAATTCTCCCTCATCTGTTTTGCCTGCATGGCCTGCGAAAATACCATGTACGACTGGAGTGCCATTTACTTTCAAAAAGCAGTTCATGCTGATAAAACAACCTCAACAGCAGCATTTGTAATTTACCTGGTGGCAATGACTACAGGCAGGTTTTTTGGCGATAGGGTAGTAACCCGCCTTGGCATAAAAGCAGTGCTGAAATTCAGCGGACTGTTCATTTTCTGCGGCCTGGTAATGGCTGTTGCCCTTCCTTATATTTATACTGCTCTTTTGGGGTTTATCCTCGTTGGTTTCGGTGTATCATGCATAGTACCTATGGTTTTCAGCCTGGCTGGCAAATCAAAAAACATGAGCAGTTCATCGGCCCTGGCCTCTATTTCTACAGTAGGATACCTGGGCTTTGTTTTGGTACCGCCGCTGGTTGGTTTTATTTCACAAAACTTTGGCTTAAGGATTTCCTTTAGCATTATAGCCCTGTTTGGCGGCATTATTGTTTACCTGGTTTCAAAGCTGAGCGACAACAACGAAGAATCAAACTCGCCGGTAGTATTCCCTGATTTTGAAGAATGATTTAGCGGGTTTTCCAATGCCTGTTACTTCGTTACCAAATACACCCTCCCCAATACTTTATACCGGGTATTCCTGTTTATAAAAACCGGCGGGATATTTTCTTTCGGATAATCCATAAAGATCCGGATGACCTTAAAGCGCGCATGGTTTTGAATCAGGTAATCCATTGATAGCTGGTTGACGTAAAAAACCGACGAATCCGCAGGCTTAAAACGGTCGAATTGTTCTATTGGTAAAATATCAACCGGGTTTTTGCAATAGAACTGGTAAAGGTTGTTTTCGGCATTTAGCGCATAAAGATGAAAGCTGCTAAATTGTGACTGGTTAACATATTCTGCAGCCGCAATCTGCCCCTTGTAAGGAACAATCTCGTTATAAAAAACGGTGTTTACATACAGCCCTGCAAACAGGGCGGAGGTGCAACTGAGCAGAAAAACCTTTTTATGCGGTGCTGTTACTTTGATGACAATAAGTGCGGCAATGATGCCAAACAACAGTATCTCAGTGATGATATAAAAAATATCCTCAGGCATTAAAAGCTTATTGAGCACGATAATTGCAACCGGTAGCAGGATAATAACTATCCACTGAACGATCAGCCTGAATTTTGTACCGAATTTGCTTAATGTACCCAAACAAACCGGGGCCGTCACTACAGCGAATAAAGGGAAGATGGCATTGGTATAAAAAGGCAGCTGGAACCTGGAAAGTGAAAAAAGTAGCAATAACAATAGCCCCCCGCTGATGGCATAATATTCGGGCAACATCCTCTTTTTATAGAGCGATTTTGCCTTTTCAAAAACGGCATAATAAAACAGCAGGCACCATGGGGCAAAGGCCCATAATAGGGTATGCCCGTAAAAAAATATACTGCCCGACGTTTTGCGGTTAATAGGCCCGGTGTTTACAAAGCGGCCAAACTGGCTGTCCCACAAAAACCAGCGGATGCCTGATACATGCTGCCTGCCGAATACCACCTTTTCGGGATACAGATCGAATTGGGTGTAAAGGGCGTAAAACTCCGGCAGGGTAAAAACAAAAGTCAACACAAACAGCAGCAGCCATTTGAGTTGAAAAATGGTTTTGAATTTTCTCTGTAAGATCAACTGTCCCAGTAATGCCCCGTAAATAGCCGTTATCACAAAAATGCCTTTGGTCATGATAGCGAGGGCTGTAAACAGCGCGGCTAAAAGCAGGTGTTTAAACTTAAACCTTTGCTGCAAGCCCGCAATATGATAAATGCTGCCGATGATGAGTCCCATTAAATAAGGTTCGGCCCGCAGGTCGGTATTACCTAATATGGCATTTAAGGCAGTTGCGAGTATCAATACGGCCATGGCCGCTGTTTCCCAACCGTAAAACTTTTTGGTAAACAGCCAGGTATAAACCAGGCTCATCACAAAAAACAATAAAGCCGGCAAACGGTAGGTCCATTCGCTTATACCAAATAGCTTAAAGCTGAAAAATACCATCCAGAAAGGGAAATGCGGTTTATCCAGCCAGTCGCGGTTATAGGTAAATAGTTCAAAAAACTCTTTTTTATAGATCAGATTTTTAGCGATAGAGGCATACAAACCGGGATCGTCCGTAAAAAAATGAACATTGATGCCGGCAAAATTTACCGCGAGCGCCAGTATAAATATGAAAAGGTAAAATATTTTGGGGTTATCCTTCATTAATATGGCCGGCCAAATGTACCCGCAAATATAGGTTTATGTTATAAAATAATGAGGGGCAAACAAAACAGCCGGGATGGATGTATAATTTAAAACATAAAAACCCCGCGCCTCTAAAGACACGGGGCCAAAATCACAACAATTGTTTAACCTTTCGGTCAATTCCTAACTGCAATGTGACTATGCATTTAAAACGTTTTTTTTATCAATAAGTTATATAAAATATGCAGTATGTTTTTTAATATTTTATTTCACTACACTGTAACGAAATCAATATTTAAGAGTCTCAATAAAAGAATGCCGGAATTTCAGTTTACCTTTATACACACTTAAATTATAACTATTATTTCACTATGAAAAGATCATTTCAATTAAAAGCGCTTGCATTTTTTGCGTGTGCTTTTTTAGTATCGTCTATGGCTTTTGCCCAGGTGGGTAAAGATGGAAAACCCATCCCAAGTCCGCGCGACAGTGTAAGCGGAACTGTAGCAGGCGCAAACATCAAGATCTGGTATGGCAGCCCATCGGTTAAAGGCCGCGTAGTTTATGGCGAACTTGAACCATGGGATAAAGTTTACCGCGCAGGCGCAAACGAAGCCACCCAGTTTACCACCGACAAGGACATCGCAATTGAAGGGCAATCATTGCCGGCCGGCACTTACGCTTTTTTTGTAATTCCAGCAAAAACCGGGCAGTGGACCGTTATTTTTAATAAAAAAGCCAAACAATGGGGTGCATTTACTTATGATAAAAGCCTCGATCAGTTACGCGTAATGGTAACGCCAAAAAAGATCAAGAACCAGGAAAGAATGGTTTACAAGCTAAAGAAAAAAGGTTTTAGCATGAATTGGGCTACAACAAGCGTTCCGGTAACTATAACAGCCGTTGGCAAGTAAACAAAATCGCAAAATAATTTCATTAAGCTCCCGGTTACCCGGGGGCTTTTTTGTTGAATTTGTTAAACAAGGCATGTACAACAAAATAATTCAATGAATATTGGGTTTTAAATAATTGGCAAAAGACGGCTCTGATGAAGCCAGCTATTCTATTTCGGATGAATCTATAAACAGACCACTTCTGACTGGGTCGACCAGGGGCTTATTAAACTATTTATTAGCTCCATAGGAGCCACCTGTTTATAGAAAATTTTGGCAGGTTTTAATAAGCGCTATATTTACAGCCAATGAAGCTTACTCCGGGCAGAAAGAAATTAATAATAAGGATCATCGCCATAGTAGTTTTGGAGATCATCATCCTGTTATTGATGGAGCTTGCTAATTACCCGCAGCTAATAGAACGCTACTATTCCGAAGGGATTTATCCGGTTGTTTGCAAAGTATTGCACCCCGTTTTTAACCTTTTTCCTTTCAGCATAGGCGATTTGTTTTACATTGTAGTTAGCGGGTATTTGTTGTATGCTGTGTTCCGGTTGATTAAACTCGCTTTCAAAAAACAATTTAAGCAGGCAGGTATGTTTTTGCTTGCGCTGGTTATCGGCGTGCAAACAGCCATACTGGTGTTTTATTTGTTTTGGGGGATGAACTACTTCCGCCCCGGTGCCGGCGAGCGCCTTAACCTGCGCGATACCAGCTACACCACCGCAAATTTGATAAAGGTGACCAATATGCTCATCGACAGCGCCAATGCCACGCGTGCAAGGGTTACCCCCGCTGATCTGCAACAAAATAACGACAGTATTTATCATACGGCCATCGCTGCGGTTAAAAAGCTCTCTGCCGATTCGGTTAACTTCCGCACTTATTACCCGGATATCAAACCATCGTTATTAACCCCTTTGATGAACTACCTGGGCACCTCCGGCTACTACGATCCCTTTACGGGCGAGGCGCAAATGAACTATCAGATGCCGCTGGTAAACAGGCCCTTTGTAGCCTGCCACGAGCTCTCGCACCAGGTAGGTTTTGCCACGGAGGACGAAGCCAATTTCGGCGGATTTATTGCCGGCATAAACTCCCGCGACCGCCTGCTGCGATATTCTGCTTATAATTTAGCGGTAGAGGAATGTATGTATGCCCTGTTCTTCAGGGATAGCCTGGAGTTTAAAAAGCTAAAGCCCCGCCTCTCGCTGCCCGTCCATAACGATTACAAAGCCGAACGCCTTTACTGGCAAAAGTATGAGAGTCGGCTCAACCGTATCAGTGGCATCTTTTACGATCATTTCCTGAAACATAACAACCAGCCACAGGGCCTTGCAACCTATAACCGCATGGTGCTGCTGGTAATGGCAAAGTACAGGAGGCAGGCGGAAGGAGAGGGGGCCATAGTCCATAGTCCATAGTCCACGGCCGGAACGAATATCGCTATGGTCTATGGTCCATCGACTATGGACTTCCTCCCTCTATGGCCCATCGACTATGGACTTCTCTCCATCAACTTCACAAAAGATTTTCTTACATTAGCATTGTAACCTGTCCGTATGAAAACGCTGTTCAACTTATTTTTAATTTTCCTGGTGCCCACTGTGTGTTGTGCACAATTTACCATTTCGGGCAGGGTATTAAACCAGGCGGATACCAAGCCTGTGGCTTATGCAAGCGTTTTTTTAAACAATGCCACAAATGGCGATAAAACATCGGCCAAAGGAACCTTTCTTTTGCAGAATGTAAAACCTGGCAGCTATGAATTAATAGTTTCGATGGTAGGTTTTGAGGTTCACAGCCAGCTTATTACGATTACTGACGCCGATGTTAAACTACCCGATATTGCCATTTATCCTAAAACAATCCAATTGAATGAGGTTAAAATAAAACCCGTTGATGACCTTACCCGTGATAAGTATTTACAGCTTTTTAAAAATGAATTTTTGGGAACGACCGACCTTGCGAAAGATTGCAAAATACTGAACCCGGAAGTGCTGGACTTTGATTACAATGATACTACAGGGACACTCAAAGCCTCGGCAGCTGATTTTCTTAAAATCAAAAACGATGGTTTAGGATACAATATAAGCTACCTGATCACGAACTTTACAGTTACCAATAAACATTTTTTTGAAAAAGATTTTGCCTATAAAGGCTTTGTTTTATTTGAAGAGATGGAAGGTACGCCTGCTCAAAAAAAACACTGGCTAAAGGCGCGGCAGGAAGCATTTGAAAACTCATCGGCGCATTTTCTTCGCGCATTGTTGACCAATAACGTAGCCGACGAAGGTTTTAAAGTACAGCAAATTGCCGTCTACCCAAACCCCGAAAGGCCTGCTGACACTTTAATTAAGGCAAAGATCAAGCTTTATACCGGGTCAAAATCAGGCAGTGGGAAAGATTCCCTTGCTGCCTGGACGAAAAAATCAAACCTCAACAAAACGCTGCTAAAGCTTTATAAATTTCCATTGCTTAGTAATGAGATTGTGCAAAGGACTGAAAAGGTGGGTACCTATGTATTGGGCTGCGAAAATGATGCCCTCTATATTAGCTATAACAAGCACAAAAACTTTGATAAGGAAGGCCGCCTGCAAAACATAAACGACCCTTATAATACAGAAAACGCTATGATATCTTTTAATTCGCGTTATGCTTTTTTCGACGATAACGGATGGATAAGCAATCCTGAAAGCGTTACGTTTTCCGGGGTATGGAGCAAAAAGCGCGTCGCTGATCTTTTGCCAAAAAACTATGAATATAATGGGATTAA
>Ga0206938_1091_pt1 | contig 21858 bp, 18 predicted proteins | sample Alteio_BWOrgHeat_12_FD_152918 | JGI IMG/M metagenome (GOLD analysis project Ga0206938, IMG submission 152918) | Enriched cells from forest soil in Barre Woods Harvard Forest LTER site, Petersham, Massachusetts, United States -... | ecosystem: Environmental > Terrestrial > Soil > Temperate forest >... | reverse complement strand
TATAACTACTGTTCACAAATACAAATTCATTGCTGTCAATAAACTGTGGGAAGAGTTCGTCGGCGACAAAATGAGGCATTTTTTTACCATAGCGTGCTGAAAAACTCTGGTAAGAACTCTCGGGAAGCTGGTTTTGAAAATAGTCCAGGGCTCGTGTATGGAAGGAGTCAAAAGAAATTCCCGTGTTTCTTTTGATAGAAGCCTGCAAGGGGTAAAACAATCCTTTATAGGCTGCCGCCTCTACGGCGGTTTTTGCCCAGAAATCCGCCCCATATTTTTCTCTTCCATAAGAGACCATCATATACCCCAGCGGATAGTGGTCCGGAGTAAAATCGCGGTAAGATCCATTGCGCAGTTTCATCCAGGAATATTTTTTATCTGCAATCCAAAGGGATTCATACCCCGTCAAAAAAAGTGGAAGGCGTCCCCTGCCCTGCTGGCTGACCAGTGTCTCCTGAAACACGGCGTCCCCTTCCCAGAACCAGTTGGGGACGGCCAGGTTGTTGGCGAAGGCCAGGCCGTCTTGTCCGGCCACTATATAAAACGCTTTGGACAGGCCTACACAAAAATTATTGTATTGCTGGACATGGCGGTATTCGTGAATGGCCAGGGTTTGATCCCAGGGCAAACTGCCCAGTTGAAAACTATTTTGTGAAGGAGTCAGCTGAAATTCACTTCTAAAAGGTGCCAGCTGAACATATCCATTGGAAACAGTGGTGAGGTTATGAAAGACAATATCGATGGGCTTTTGTTTGCCTCCTATCGTAACCAGGGTTGTGTGACTCAAACCCGTCACCAGGTAGGCAACCTGTCGCGCTTCTGAATCCAGACCTGGTGGATAGATGATGTTGGCAGGAATGGTATGAATAACTTTCCAATGCACAGAAGGAGGCGTTCCTCCAAATACCTGGGCCTTGACTGGGCCGTAGGATATGACGGATATAAAGCAGAGCAGGGACAGAATTTTGCGCATCAGTCAATTTGATCTGAAACAAAAATTGAAATTAGTCCATCGTCTTCATAGATGGAAGATCATAATTCCTATATCTTCGAATCTTCTCATGAAAGAAAAGGGTCATTTATTTTCTCTTTCTAACAACCTGGATTCGCTTCTGGCAGCCTTTGCCGGCTTTTTTCTGATCCAGATTTTCGCAAAACACAGTGGAATCGGGGTTTCCCCAGATTCAGTGACCTATATCAGTGCCAGCCGCCATTTGATTCAAGGAGTGGGATTTAAGTCCTTTGACCTCCAGCCGGTGGTGGATTTTCCTTTTGCCTATCCTTTTTTTTTAACAATCATTTCGTTTTTTACCCAGATGGATCCCTTGCAATTTGGCGCTTTGCTGAATGGAATTCTTTTTTGGAACCCTGCTCTATGGGAGCGGTGCCATGATGAACGGTTTTATCAAACCCTCCGCCTGGTATAAACGTGTTATCCTGCTGTGTATATTATTGAGTCCTGCGTTGCAGGAAGTATATTCTATGTTGTGGTCGGAGACGGTATTTCTTCTGCTCCTTTTAATTTTTATAGTTTGTATAACTAGATACCTGCGCCATCTGACCATGCGTTCGCTGTTGATTTCTGCTCTGATTTGCGCAACGGTCTGTCTAACCAGGTATGCCGGGGTATTTTGTTTGATTACAGGTGGTGTGTTGATTTTTTTCAACGACAAACCAAGCTGGCGAAAAAGGATTGTCCACTGTTTTATATTCGGTTCCATTTCCCTGGGTCCGCTGCTGATCAATATTGTGAGAAATCGCTGGGTGACGGGTTTGGCTACCGGTATCCGGCCTAAAAGTGAGGTGGGGTTGTCTACCATTCTGGATTATTTTGGAGGAGTACTCAGCGATTGGCTTCTGGTCGCCAGAAATCCAGGCCTTTCCATAGTGCTGGCCTCCGGGGTGCTCCTGCTTTTTGCTGCGACCATTGTTCGAAGAAAACTGAGAAAAACCACCGAAAGTTTTGAATATGTTGCAGCAGTACTGGGATTGGTTTATGGCGGATTTTTATTGGTTTCGTACAGCATTACCCGTTATGAACCGTTTACGAACCGCTTGTTGGCACCCATATTTATTCCACTTCTTTGGACGATCAGTTGTTGGATTCCGGGATGGCTCCTTGCGGCAAGACGCCGTATGAAATGGGTGGCAGCCACGGCGGTCTTGGTAGCGGCAGCCTGGTTTTTGAACCGGCAACTGGCGGCAGATTGGGAGTACTATGACGGGGTCAAAGACGCTGGAATTCCGGGTTACCGGGAGGATCCATTTGTTGAGTCTGGTATTGTCCAGTTCCTTGAGAAAAACCAGTCCCTATTTAACAGCGACCGTCCGGTATATTCCAACGCCGGGGATGCTTTTTATTTTGTCACAGGCAAACCATCCTTCCAGCTTCCCTTTTTGGATTTTCCAGATCAGGTACAACGCTATTATGATCGGCAGCGCAACCATTTGACCCCCGATTATCTGGTATGGTTTCAAAATGAAGAAGATCTTCAGATGCCCGCCCTGGATACCATTTTAAAACACAAAGAAATGGTACTGCTTAAACAACTGCCGGATGGAGCCGTTTACATGAGCCAATGAAAGGGTTGCGACAAAGGCAAGGATACAATCCTTTTTTATAGCGGCCGGATCCAGATATTGCGAAAACTATCGGGTTTGCTGGGATCCCCGTGGGCCTGAAGCTTAATCGGTGATGCTCCGTGTTTTTTATAATAAGGTTGCCCGATATACTGCGTGACACCTTTTAACACATAGTCATTCTGCACCAATACGCCATTGAGAAAAGCGGTTACCTTGGCCGGTGAATCTACCGAGCCATCCTCTTTAAATCTCGGCGCCGTCCAGACCACTTCATATACCTGCCATTCGCCGGGTTTGCGGCTGGGATTGACCAGGGGAATACCTTGTTTATACATGCTTCCCACTTGTCCGTTTACGTAGGTGGTGTTGTTGTAATTATCCAGGATTTGCAACTCATATCCGAGATCCGCTCCAGAGTCGGATATATCGGCAAGAAATATGCCGCTGTTGCCCCGGGCCTGTCCGCTGCCTTCGATGTCCTTTGGAATTCTGAATTCCAGGTGAAGCTGATAGTCCATGAATCGTTGCTTGGTGAGGATGCCCCCCGCTTTTTTATTAACCGTCATGACATGGTCAGAAACCTCCCATCCTGCAGGCTTGGTAGTATCCACGCCCGCCGCCCGCCACATGTCCAGGTTTTTGCCATCAAACAAAATAATCGCATCAGAAGGAGGTTCCGCATCCGTTTGGCCGGGCGTCACTATTTTCGGAACCGGACTATATACTTCGGTGGGTTTGGCTAATTCAGCCGGGGTCTGCGCCAATGAATAACCCCCTGCAAGAAACAAAAGAACCAGAAGGACCAACATTTTTTTTAAACAAGACAATACGGAGACGTTCATATGCAATCTTTTAAATTGCATTCAAGGTAACAAAATTAGATCGAAGGAGATCATTTTTGAACCAGTTCTCATTGCGGTTCGATCGTAACCTCATGGGCATACTCCCTGCGCAAAGAGTCTTTGATATGTGTGGTGTCTTTGTTGAGCGCCGGGAATTCAAAAAATACTTTATAGGTAGAATCTTTGTGGTAGTAATGCGCTTTCAGTTCAAAAGACATGAGCTGATTGTAGCGCCGCATTGCCCGGGGTTTATCATTGGTCTCCAGGATAATGAATTTATAGACGATCCCTGGCTTAGCTGCTGCGGGTGGGTGTGCAGTATCGGCCACCAACACTTTTGCCGAATCTTTGCGAACGGAATCTTTTTTTGCAGAATCTGCTGCTGGCAATTGTTGCGGACCTACGGCCGTACTGTTGGTAGCATTTTCATTAACAGGAGCTCCCGTTTTTTTATACATTAGCCAGCCTCCCCATCCTACAATGAACAGGGCGATTATAATAACACCCAGCACCAGTAGATTTCTGTTTTGGGGTGCAGGGGAAATACTGGTTTGCTTTTTATCCTTGGCGTAAATTTTCTTTTTCTCGCTTTCAGGGGAAGAAGCACTTTCCCGGATCAGCGAATATTCACCCGGTGTAAAATCAAATTTCCCCGATTTATTTTTGGAAATGGTCCCGATTCCTTCCAGATGAAAAGGTTTGCCAATGTTTAACATTTCCGTTCCCAGATTCAGGTAGGAATCCAGATCGGAAATCGCAAGAGGGGTGATCTTGCCGGTATTTTCGCAAATAAAATTAATCAGGTCTTTCTCGGCGGCGGCTATATTTGCATTCTGGAACTGCACCGCATTGGGCATGGAAAGCAACGCACGATCCTCTGCTTCTGGAAGCACAACCGACTTATCCAATGTGAAAATACCCAGACCGGGCAGAGGCATTCTCCGGTTCTTATATAAATACTGTACAAGCAACTGAGGGATCTTCAAAGCCAATGGATTTACTTTTTAAGTAATTATCGAACGCAATTACGATGAAATAATTATATGAAAATTAAAATAAAATATTGAAAACTAACCATATACCCGTCGAATCTTCAAGTTTTATTCAATATTTCTGTACCTGGGCATCCTTTAAATCGTCCCGTTATGCTTACTGAGGAAGAAGAGGCATTCCTGATCTACTGGAAAAACAACCGCGATAGACAACGGCGAACTTTCCGTCAGTTTCTGCTGGGCATCCCCTTGGCTCTCCTGTTTGTCATCCCCATCGCCCTCAATTTTTTTTCTGGTTGGTATAAAAGAGCCACGATGATTCAGAATACTTCGGAATTCAGTCCGGGGATCCTGCTCTTGGCCCTGGTACTGATCGTGGTTTTTATCGCTATTTTCTCCCGAAAATTCAAATGGGAGCAGAATGAACAACGATATATTGAATTGCTCTCTAAAAAACGGAAACTGGAGGAAAATGAAAAAAAATAAGGTGGTGCAGCGTTTTAGATCAACGGCTTGTCTTATTTAACAGGCTGATATTTATTACCAAGAGCCGTAACCAAACTACCTGCTAAACCAACCCTGAACCACTCGTTCGGGGTTTTTTTTATTGTAATTTTGGCAAAACGATTTCATTGCCCTACGAACCCATTTCCGTATTTGATATTTTTAAGATTGGTGTGGGTCCTTCCAGTTCTCACACCCTGGGGCCCTGGAGGGCCAGTCAGGCTTTTATCGGATCCTTGAGAGAAAGAGGTGACCTGGGAGACCTGAAACACCTTCAAGTACTCCTGTACGGTTCTCTGGCCAAAACCGGGTTGGGTCATGGTACGGATATCGCTATCCAACTGGGGCTGGCAGGATTTGATCCGGTTGCCATCGATACGACCACCATTCCTTCTGTCATTGCAAAAATAAAGGAAGAACAAAACCTGGGGCCTGCCCTGCCGATTTCCTTTGATCCTTCCAGTGACATTCAGTTTCTTACTCGAGAATCCCTGCCTTATCATCCCAATGCACTCAGTTTTCTAGCCGATTTCCACCACCGGGATTCGTTCGCCGAGACCTATTATTCCATTGGCGGGGGCTTCATCGAGAAGGAATCCGGTTCCAGGACAGAAAAAAAAGCCGTTCAATTGCCCTTTCCCATTGACACAGCCAATGAATTGCTGCATTGGTGCAGGAAAACCGGTCTTGCCATTCATGAAGTGGTCCTGGAAAATGAGCATGCATGGAGGGAGGAGTCAGCAGTTAGAAACCAGCTGGAAAATATTTGGCAGGTAATGAGGGATTGCATTTATCGAGGTTGCCATACCGAGGGGATTTTACCAGGGGGACTGGAAGTCAGCCGTCGTGCAGCTGCACTCAATAAAAAGTTGCTGAAAAACAGAACCTATTCCGATCATGCCGGTTGGATCAGGGCAATCCGGGAGGGTGGAAAAGATTTTCAATATATTTTGGACTGGGTTAGTTGCTTTGCCCTGGCCGTGAATGAAGAGAATGCTTCTTTCGGAAAGGTCGTCACCGCCCCCACCAACGGTGCTGCCGGCGTGGTACCCGCCGTGCTGCAATATTTCATTTGTTTTACGGAAGCCTATAGCGAAGAGAAAATCATCTCATTCCTTTTGACCGCGGCTGAAATCGGGAGTATTTTTAAGAAAGGAGCCACACTTTCGGCAGCCATGGGTGGTTGTCAGGCGGAAATCGGTGTATCTTCTGCCATGGCCGCTGCGGCCCTGACTGAGTCTATGGGCGGCACCCAGCGGCAAGCCTTGATGGCAGCAGAAATCGCCATGGAGCATCATCTGGGATTAACCTGTGATCCCATAGGAGGACTGGTGCAGGTGCCTTGCATCGAACGCAATACGATGGGTGCCATCAAAGCCATTACTGCCTCGCAACTGGCGATGCAAAGCATGCCGGATTTCGCGAAGGTTTCCTTGGATGCCGTTATAAGGACCATGTGGGACACGGCCCTGGACATGAATAGCAAATACAAAGAAACTTCAGATGGTGGCCTGGCCGTTCAGGTCCCGCTCAGTTTACCAGAATGCTAGGTTTCTTACCGCAGAATGACTGTTGCTCATTTCAGCAATATGCTCATTTGGATCGGCGTATTCTTTTTTCCCTGATTTTTAGCTTACCCCTACCGGCTCTTCCAGACTCAATACCTGCATGGCTTCCGGATCCAGATTGATTTCCGCAGCTTTCAGCAGGTCACTTAATTGTGTCACGGTCGTAGCGCTGGCAAGGGGTGCAACGACGGCTGGTCGGGAGATGAGCCATGCCAGCGCGATGGTGGCTGGCGAAGCGTTATATCTGGAAGCTACCAGATCCAATGCTTCCAGGATTTTCCTGCCTTTTTCGTTCAGGTATTGCTGGATACCTTTACCGCGGACGCTTTTATGCAAGTCTTGTTCACCGCGGTATTTACCAGTCAGAAATCCACTAGCCAAGGAATAATAAGGGATTATCCCGATTTTCTCCTGAAGACAAAGTGGCTGTATTTCTATTTCGATATTTCTGTCGTAGAGGTTGTAGGCCGGCTGAAAGGTCTCATAACGGGCATAACCATTCGCTTTACTGGTATCCAGGGCCTTTTTCAGTCGCTCCACGGTAAAATTGGAGGCTCCGATTGCCCGGACCTTTCCCTCTTTTATTAGGTCTGAAAAGGCGCCCAGTGTTTCTTCCATAGAAACCGATGGATCATCGTCGTGTGATTGATACAAATCAATATAGGAGGTCTGAAGTCTTTTCAGAGATGCCTCCACTGCTTGGTGGATATATTTTTTGCTCAGACCTTTTTTATCCGAACCCATGGGTTTGCCGACCTTGGTGGCGATCACCACAGTGTCCCGGTTTTTTCTGCTGGCAAGCCATTCCCCCAGGATAGTCTCCGATTCTCCTCCCCTATTTCCTGGAGCCCAGGTAGAATAAACGTCTGCTGTATCAATCAAATTAAAGCCAGCGGCTGAAAATACATCCAGCAACTCAAAGGCATTTTTTTTATCTACCGTCCAGCCAAAGACATTTCCGCCAAAGGCAAAGGGTGCAACCCATATGCCCGAACGACCTAATTCTCTTTTTTCCATCTTCAGTTTTTTATATTTACAATTATTTAGAAAGAAAGTTAGAGCGATAACCGACTATTTTTACCCATAAGCATAAGAAATGGATCCTTTTATTCCCGGCGCAGCGATTCGAATTGTTGAGGAAGAAGACTTGTGGCAGGTTCGGGAACTGGCTGAGCAAATCTTCCCGGTTACCTATCAGGATATCGTGTCAGCCCGTCAAATCGATTACATGATGGACATGATTTATAGCCCGGAGGCACTCGTGCATCAGCTGGATGAGGGGCAGATTTTTCATATCCTGTATCTGGAGGAAAGGCCGGTGGGATTTGCGTCCTATATGCCCCTGGAAAATGAGGGAGCATTTAAGCTCAATAAAATTTACCTGGATCCAGGTCTACAGGGAAAAGGGGTGGGCAGGTTTTTACTAGCGGACATGATAACACGTGTAAAAAATGCAGGTGGCCAAACGCTTCAGCTGAATGTAAACCGTCACAATACAGCGCGTGGTTTTTATGAGAAAATGGGCTTTACCTTACTCAAAGAGGACTTGATTGATATTGGAGGCGGTTATTTCATGGACGATTATGTGATGATATTGCCTTTGTCGCAAAATACTTGAACCCCCAGTAGCGGGACATCGAATGGTTTTTCAGACCGGATCAACCGCGCTTCACCAGGGAAACCTTCCCGATTGTTTCAGGGACAACCCATTTAAATTAAAGTTGATCCTTTGTTGAGTGAGTAGGTGGATAACCTGGCAATCTTTTTCAGATCACCTGAGCAAGAGAATGAGTTGGAGAGCCAGGAATCCTCCATTGAGATAGATGAGGGGTTTGGGAATTCCTTTGGGTTTTTTTTTGGTGATAAACAAAACAAGCATCCAACCATTGATCACAACATTGAGGATCACCGACAAAAAAAATCCCATCACAATGATCAAGGATGCAAACTCTTTTTCTATAGGATGCTTGAACCACAGGAAGCCGATTGCCAGCAGGAAACAGAGGTTACAAATGAAAGCCGCGCGATAAAACATCCTTAACAAAGCCATAGTTCAAAAATCCAAAATTCTGCATAAAATAGCATTATTTTGCCTGATTAACCATTTTCATTGTATGAATTCAACGCTTCTTAAGAAAACCCTTCCACATATCATCGCCGTTGTTGTTTTCCTGATTGTTTCCGTAGCATACAATAAAACTGCCTTAGAGGGCAAGGTCCTCCGGCAAATAGATGTTCAGGGTTACAAAGGCATGGCGCAACAGTCCAATGAGTATAAAGAGAAATATGGACACTGGCCCTTGTGGTCAGAATCCATGTTTGGAGGAATGCCGGCCTATAATATTGCGTTGGAGAGCACCCATGTAGTAGGCATTGGATTTGTAAACTGGATTTTTTTCCTGGGTAAAGAGCCTTTAAAACCCATTTGTTTTTTCTTCGCTGCCTGCGTTTGTTTTTATATTCTCACTCAGGTATTCGGATTGAGTCTGCTCATATCCATGCTGGGATCCCTGGCTTATGGATATGCGACTTTCAACCCGATCCTGGTGGCCGTTGGCCATGACACGGAACTCATTGCCATTGGTTATATGCCTGCGGTTATCGCAGGAGTCCTACTCATCTTAAGAGGAAAGTGGTTGGGAGGAACCGCTTTGTTAACCTTATTTTTTACCCTGCAGGTTAGCATACAACACTTACAGATCGTTTATTATACCGGTTTGATAATTGGCATCATCGGAATAACCTATCTGGTCAGTAACTGGAAGCAGATAAAATGGAGACAATTTATCATGGCTGCGGTTCTCATCGGGTTTTCGCTCGTAGTCGGACTTTTGAACTATGCCTATACCTTGATGCCAACCAGAGAACTGGTTACAGAAACCATGCGGGGCGGCAAATCACAACTAACGGCAAAAGACAAAAACAATAAAACATCCGGAGGGCTGGACAAAGAATATGCCTTTCGTTGGAGTTACGGCATTGGGGAAACCCTTACATTGTTTGTACCCGGCATGCAAGGTGGCGGATACGAGGGCAAGGAATTTACGGATTCCAAATTCGCCGATAAACTAACGGAAGTGGGCATCATGTCCGAAGACAATGCACTGGCTCAAGCCAACTACCGGTCTTACTGGGGTGACCAGCCGGGTACTGCGGGTCCGGTTTATCTGGGAGCTGTCATCTGTTTTCTTTTCATTCTCGGAATGGTCTATGTAAAGTCCTGGCACAAATGGTGGATTTTGTCTATATGCATCGTCGGCATCGTGCTGGCCTGGGGCAGGCATTTTGCCGCTGTCAATTATTTTCTCTTTGATTATTTCCCACTGTACAGCAAATTCAGGGCACCATCGATGGCCCTCGTGATGCCACAGCTGGGATTTGCGTTACTGGCTGTACTGGGGCTGCAAGAATTTGTCGAAGAGATCGAAAGAAAACAGCTTGACTGGAATAAATTCAAAAACGTACTATACATCTCTGCCGGTCTTATTTTGTTTAGTTTGGTTATTTATTTTTCGAGTGATTTTAAGTCAGATTCCGACAATCAGGTAAAAGAGAATTTTGTTTCCAATATCATTCAGCAGCAATCCCGGGGAAAACAACCTTCTCCCGAAGTACAACAACAAGCCATGCAAATGGTCAATGGATGGATGTCAGCCCTGCACGAAGACCGCAAAGGTATTTTTCAAGCGGATCTGTTAAGAAGTGTTGTCTTCTTGCTGCTTTCTGCTGCTTTGTGTTGGTTCTATTTCAAAGGGAAAATAAAGTCGCCCATTTTACTTGCCGGACTCTTGATCCTGAGTTCCTATGACCTGATGGCCGAAGGGAAAAAATACCTGAGTGATGAGAGTTATTCTGATCCCGAATCGGAAGAAACAACTTTTACCATGTCCAATGCGGATCAGCGCATCAAAGCAGACCCCGAAAAGAGTTTCCGTGTGCTGGATATCGCCAGTGGGGATCCTTTCAATAGTGCACATGCCTCTTATTACCACAATTCAGTCGGTGGTTATCATCCTGCCAAACTTGCCTTATACAATGATCTGATCGAACACCAGCTGGTAAAAGGAAATCAGCTCGTGTATAACATGCTCAATACAAGATATGTGATCCGCAAGGGTGCCGATGGCAAGGAAGACGCCATGTTGAATACAGGGGCTTTTGGATCCTGCTGGTTGGTATCTGACATCCTATTTGTAAAAAACGCCGATCAGGAAATGTCTTCACTAGACAGTATCAATGTGCGCGATACGGCCATTGTTGAAGAACTCTATAAGGATAAGATTCCTCTCTTACCCCAAAAGGACTCATCGGCCTCCATTCACCTGATCGACAATCTCAACGATAAAATTTCCTACAGCTTTAAGTCAAGGACCAATCAGTTTGCGGTATTCAGTGAAATCTATTATGACAAAGGATGGAATGCCTTTATTGATGGCCATCCGGCTCCTTACTGCCGGGTGGATTATGTTTTGCGCGGTATGTCGGTTCCCGCTGGTGATCATACCATCGAATTCCGATTTGAACCACAATCCTATGTAACGGGTAACCGGCTCAGTATTGTCTCCGGCCTAATTACTTATTTGTTGTTGATTGGGGCGATTTTGCAAATTGCGGGGGTTATTCCCAAAAGGAAGTTGGTCACAAAATCGGTTGCAAACCGTTCGGATCAGACCTCGTAAAATTGATGACGAAGAAAAAATGAATGTTTATTTCCAAACGCTTCAACCAATCTTAACGGCCCTTTGGCGTCCGGAATCAACATGAATATCATCAGCCTAGTCTCCTATAATTTTCTTCCGGCAAAATCCGGCGGACAAAAGGGTATTGCGCTTTTTTATAAATATTTTTCTGCCTATCATTCTGTTACCATCGTTTCCACAAAGCACAACGATCCTGTTTTTGCTCAGGGATATGAATTAAGGAATATCCTACCAGATTCACGCCTTCGGTATATCAACCCCTTTTTATATTTTAGGATCAGAAACTGCATCCGGGAAAAAAAAGCCAGCCACCTTATCTTGGAGCATCCCTATTTTGGATGGCTGGGGATGTTGCTCAAAAAATTCTGTCCAATCCGGCTGGTGGTTCATTCCCACAATATTGAATCCATACGTTGGAAGGGACTGGGGAAATGGTGGTGGCGAATTTTATGGCAGTACGAAAAAATGACCCACCGATCGGCGGACTATAGTTTTTTTATTCAGGATGCCGACCGGGATTTTGCGATTGCTTCCTTTGGCCTGGACCCAAAAAAGTGCCTTACGGTCAGTTATGGAACTGAAATTCCTTCGCCGCCTTCGCCCGAAACCCAGCAAATTGCAAAATCTACTCTTCAAAGAGATTTAAAAGTACCACAAGTCACCCCCTTATTACTATTCAACGGCGCTTTTGGGTATGGACCCAACCGGGAGGCTCTTGAAAATCTGCTCTATAAGGTCAATCCGCTTTTACAAAAAAACGGTCTGACCTATTTGTTGTTGATAATCGGGCTGGATATTCCAGCAGAAATCCAGCAAACAGCCTATCCTTCCGTCCGGGTGCTGGGTTTTGCTGAAAATCTCGAGTTATATCTTACCGGCTGCCAGGTATTTTTGAATCCGGTCAATTCCGGTGGAGGAATCAAAACAAAACTGGTAGAGTCCCTGGCCTATGGTCTCAATGCGGTTTCCACTGTCCATGGGGCGGTAGGTATTGATCCCCAGTTATGCAATCACAAACTGATCCTATGCGCCGACAACGATTGGAACGCCTTTTCCAATGCGGTTGAACAACTCCTGATAGAAAAAAATACCATGCCCCCTGAATTTTACGATCATTTTTACTGGGTTCCAATAACCCGGAGGGCGGCGAGTTTTATCGAATAAAAAGAAGCGGAAAGAATAGAAGGGGAAAATTAAAAATGGTGTAAAATCCAGGAGTTCCTAAATATTACACCATTCGTCAATGATTTGATAAGCCTTTAACCTTAGCTCTTTGCCTTACCCTGAAACTACCATTTGTCCACTTCTTCCAGATGGTCAGTAGAAGTAGAAGAAGCTGCTGTTACTGAAGGGGTTGCCTCAGCTTTTACGGGTTCTGGTTCTGTAACCTGAACGACTGGATCGAGTGGTGCATCCTGCGGTTCGTTGCTTGAATGCAATTCACGGGATTCGTGAACATCGTGATGGCTTTCTCCGTTTTCAGAAACCTGATCGTGGTTGAAAGCATCGAAATCAAAATCCGGCATCAGATCAGTCTTTACATAATCTACCGCTTCCGTGAGCGCCTTGATAAATTTGTTGAAGTCTTCCTTGTACAAGAAGATTTTATGCCTGTCATACCCATCTTCATTAAATTTTTTCCGGCTTTCAGTAATCGTTAGATAATAATCATTGCTCCTTGTAGCACGTACATCAAAAAAATAAGTCCTTCGCTTACCGGCCCTGATTCGTTTGCTGTACACGCTCTCCATTCTTTTGTCATTGTTCTCGTACGCCACGTTTGTTGTTTTAGGTAATAAAATAAAGCAAGCCCATACAAATATAATATTGTTATGGAACTGGCAAAAAATTCCCCAATTTGTTTCGTGCTTTTTAGAATGCGCGTGTTTTTACGTAATTCACGTCAGTCGGGGCTTTGGACCTCGTCACCAGTTTTCTGTTGTTGTTCATAAAGGCGAGTATAAAGGCCGTCGGCCGCCAATAATTCTTCGTGGGTGCCGGTTTCAACCATTTTGCCGTGATCCAGCACTATGATTCGGTCAAATTCAAAGAGTGTAAAGATGCGATGGGTAATGATGAAGGCTGTTTTATTTTGAAGGTAGCGGTATAGATTGCCAATGATCTCCTTTTCTGTCCGGGCGTCCACTGCACTGAGGCAGTCGTCGAAAATTACCAGTTCGTGATCGCCTGCCAGGGCACGGGCGATGGATATTCGTTGCTTTTGACCTCCACTTAGTGTAACGCCTCTCTCCCCGATCAGGGTATCATAACCAGAAGCAAACTGCATGATCTCCTTGTCGATACTGGCTGCGATGGCTGCTTTCTTGGCTTCGGCTGGAAGCTTCTGCTCCCGGCCAAAAAGGATATTTCCCACAACGGTATCACTGAACAGGAAGACATCTTGCGGGACATAGCCAATTTGATTGCGAAAATCAGCCAGGTCCAAGGTTTGTATGTTTTTGCCATCCATCCGGATTCTTCCACTGGTGGGATCGTAGTAACGTAAGATCAGTTGGGCAAGGGTAGTTTTACCGCTTCCTGTCCTTCCAATCACGGCTATCTTCTCTCCTTTTTTTACCTCCAAATCGAAGTCCTTTAGGGCATGAATGCCGGTGTGGGGATAGGTAAAGTTTACTTTTTCAAAAGAGATATGGCCCGAAAGGGGTTGACGGATAGGTTGCAAAGCATTGTGGATGGTAGGTTCCGTCTCCAAAAACTCATTCAATCTTTTCTGAGATGCAGAAGCCCTTTGAATCATGCTGGCAACCCATCCGATCGCGCTAACCGGGAAAGTCAGCATGGTAATGTAAATCACAAATTCAGTAATCGTTCCCAAATCCGTGTGGTGCGTACCACGGATCACATAAAATCCGCCCAACATGATGGTAAGCAGCGTACTTAAGCCGATGAGCAAACCCATGGAAGGGAAATAAATGGCTTCCACTTTGGCCAAACCAATGGCATTTTTGCGGTATTCTTCGCTGTTGTGGGTGAAAAAACGGACCATGGCAGTCTCTTGTACAAAAGATTTGATGACCCGGATCCCACTGTAAGATTCCTGTGCATTGGTGGTGAGTTTGCTCAACAGGGCCTGAATTTTTTCACTCTTTTTATGAATCAGGGTATTGACCAGATAGATCGTAACGGCCAAAACGGGCAGCGGTGCCAGCACATATAACGTGAGCAGGGCATCTTTTCGAATCATAAAATAAAGGCTGAATCCGATGGTAGCCAGGAGGTTTCCCAGATACATGATGGCCGGACCAGTATACATCCGAACCCGGCTGACGTCTTCTGCCATACGACTCATCAGATCTCCCGTGCTGTGCACTTTGTAAAATGCGGTGTCCAGTTTCTGATAATGCAAGTAGATTTCATTCTTCTGGTCAAATTCTATATGGCGGCTCATGACGATAATGGTCTGACGCATGAGGAACATGAAGATTCCTCCAATGATGGCCAAAATCAACAGCGTCATTCCGGAGAGCGCGACTTTTTGCCCAAAACTCCTTTGGGTGGTATTGAGTGCCCGGATATATTTTTTTACTAAAATATCGTAGTTGGCAGTATCCGCTTTCCGAGTGGAAGAAGACCGGATTTCCTGAGCGGGAGAATGCTGTCCTGGCAAAAGTCCCTGTGCTTCAGCGGCATTCACGACATAACCGGTCACTTGCGGAGCAAGAATGCGAAAATAATTGGATAGAAGTACAAAGATGAGCCCTAGTAAAAGTCTCCACTTATATTTCCAGAAGTATTTATTGACAGCACGCAGGTATCTCAAACCACCTAATTTACGCTTGCAATTTAATTGTTAATTGCCAATTGTCTGGAGTTCGTCAAAAGGAATACCGATCCTAATTTCCGTCCCAGCATAATGTTGGTGCATCGGGGTAGCCATGAACCACCAACTTTCAAATATTCTGCCTTTTGAGTTCGCTTACCGCATATTTGGCAGCCCGGGCTGTTAAAGCCATATAAAATATAGAAGGGCTTTGATTGGCCGTGCTTGTCATACAGGCTCCGTCGGTGACAAAAACATTTTTGCATTGATGAAACTGATTCCAACCATTCAACAGCGAAGTTTTGGGATCCTTCCCCATTCGACAGCCACCCATTTCATGGATATCCCTTCCCGGGGCCCAGTGGTTGTCCATCGTAGAAATATCCTTTACCCCCGCACTCGACAAAGTTTCAGATGCCTGCAATAAAAAATCCTTTAACAGCAATTCATCGTTGTGATCGTAGGCAACATTGGTTACGAGTAAAGGTATCCCCCACTGGTCCTTTTTATCCCGGGAAAGAGAAACCGTGTTGGTTTCCTTGGGGACCGTTTCACCCTGCATGTAGATATAACATCCCCAATGACCTGCTTCCGTGATGGCTTTTTTATAGTCGGCCCCGATTTCCGGGCCGTCGGTTGATCCATCGGCTCTTTTCCGGAAACAGCCCATAAAGGCCATATAACCACCCACGAAATCCATTTCTTGTTTTTTCAGGTTCCTGAAATTGGCCATCATGGATTCAGCCGGCTTTCTTCCATAATAGTAAGAGTCTAAAAATCCTTCTATTTTACCTCCAGCGGATCCCCGGTAATTCTGGTGGCAGATGTATTTACCCAACAAGCCATTGTCGTTGCCGAATCCATTTGGGAATCGCCGAGAAGTAGAATTAAGCAAGATAAGATTCGTATTGAGGGCCGAGGCATTCATAAAAATGATCCGGGAAAAATATTCGGTGACATCGTGCGTAACGGCATCGATTATGCGAACACCTACGGCTTTATTTTTTTTCTCATCATAAATAATGGAATGAACCACACTGTGAGGACGAATAGTAAGATTACCGGTTCGGGCAGCCCAGGGCAAAGTGGATGAATTGGAACTGAAATAACCTCCAAAGGGACAGCCCCGCATACATAGATCACGGGCCTGGCATTGTCCCCTTCCTTGTTGAAGATGAATTTCCTTGGGTTGCGTCAATTGCGCCCACCTGCCTTGGATCATAAACCGATCCTTGTGACGGGCACTGATTTTCTGCTGCAGATCCTTTTCAACACAATTGAATTCAAATGGCGGCAGATAGTCACCGTCGGGCATGGATTCCAGCCCGTCTTTGTTTCCACAGATCCCGGCAAATCGTTCGACATGAGAATACCAGGGGGCAATATCATCGTAACCGATCGGCCATTCTATGCCGTAACCATCCCGGGCGGGTGCGGTAAATTCATACTTACTCCAACGGGGGCAAGCCCTGCCCCAGATCAGCGATTTACCCCCTACCTGATAGCCACGAATCCATTCAAAGGGCTTTTCCTGGACATAAGGGTGGTCATTGTCCTTAATAAAAAAATGCTGGGTGGATTCGTCGAAGCCGGGGGCAAGGGTGATCAGCGGATTTTCCTTTACAAAAGCATCCGGCATGGCGCCTCGGTGTGGCAGTTGCCAGGGAGCCCACATGGCGGTAGGATAGTCTTTGAGGTGAACCACATCCCGCCCTCTTTCCAAAACCAGTGTCTTCAGTCCGGCTTCGCAAAGTTCTTTGGCTGCCCAGCCTCCGCTGATACCGGAACCAACCACGATGGCGTCGTAATTATTCATATAGTAAGTTTAATCGTTCGTGGGAATTGAACTGACAACTTAAAAAATATATCCGGATAATTTCGATAATTATTTAAATAAATAAACTTACCTATGTATCCGGAACCCAACAAACTGTAATGAGCAATGGCCCGCATTGTGTTATGTGTTGACGACGATCCCGATGACCGAGAATTGATTCGAAATGCCATCTTTAAGGTGGATCCATCCTATTCGGTAGCCTATGCCACCAATGGCAAAGAAGCACTCTCATACCTAGATCAATCTTTAAAAACCGAATTACCCTGTTTGATCATTATGGACATCAATATGCCTGTGATGGATGGGAAACAAACCGTTGCAGAAATCAAAAAAATAGAAAAACTCAAGGAGGTTCCCATCGTGGTATTCACTACATCCAATCATCCGTCCGATCTTCAGTTCTGCCAGCGCCACGGCGTGGAACTGGTGACCAAACCGGCCAATTTTGTACAAATCACCAGCGAAGCTGAACGACTGCTTCAGCATTGCTCCGAATAGGATGGCCGCTTGGCCCCGAAACCCTAGACAGACCCCGTTTATTCGATTGGCAGAAGCACCGTAAACTGTGCCCCTACCCCGGGTTCACCTTGTGCCGTCAAATAACCCTGATGACGGCTGACGATTTTCCTGCACAGCGATAGTCCCAATCCCGTTCCTTCATAATCCTCCCGGGCATTTAAGCGAAGAAAGGTGTTGAAAATTTTTTCGGCATTGTCCTGTTCAAAGCCAATCCCATTGTCTTGGATGACAAAGGCAGCATAGGTTTTATTTTCCAGGACCTTCTGGCTGTATCGGATTTGAATATGCGGTGGTATATCCGTTCTGGAGAATTTCAAAGCATTGGAGAGCAGGTTATAGAACAGCTGATAAATAAGGATCGAATACCCAGGAATTTCTGGCAATAAATCCCTTTCAATCCGGGCCTGTCTTTTTTGAATCACCGTTTCCAGATCCGTTTCCACTGACTGGATGGTTTCGTTGACATCTATTTTTTCAATTATCTGCATGTAACCATCCAGACCGGCATACCTTAAAACGCCTTCCATCATCAGCAACATCCTGTCGGCTGCACTTTGTATCTTAGATAAGTACAATTGGGTTTTATCGGTGAGCTGCGGTTTGATTTCGTTTTCCAGCAGGTCGCTGAAGATTTTTATTTTCCGGATGGGTTCTTTTAAATCATGACTGGCAACGTGTGCAAACTGCTGTAGGTCTTCATTGGACCTTTCCAGTTCTTCTGTCCTCTTTTTAACGAGGAATTCCAGTTGTTCTTCATTATCGCGCAAGAGTTCCTCCGCCATTTTCTGTTCATGGATATCGGTGAAGGCACCCACCCATTGAACTATTTCTTTTTTCTCATTTCGGATGGGCTCACCGTGAACATAAAACCAACGGTATTCGCCATTTTTCCCCTTGAGTCTAGCTTCGGCTTTGTATGTATTCCCATTGGCGATGCAGGAGGTCCATATTTGGGCCAGATCGCGGGCGTCATCAGAATGGATGATGAGTGCCCAAGTTTTCAAATCCTTTGGATCCAGGCCAGTGTATTCCTTCCACCGGTCAGTGACATATTCCTGGCGGCCCTGGGCATCGGTTACCCAAACCAATTGCGGAAGGGCCTGTGTCAGGGTGCGAAAATTCTCCTCACTCTCCCTAATTTTTACTTCCGCCCGTTTTTGAACGGTGATGTCGGTAGATGAGGCGAGCACCATTTTTAATTCTCCCGATTCGTTGAGTAAAGGAGAGGCAACGGCAAGGATCCATCGTTGGTTTCCGTCAGATTTACGGGAGAATTGAATGATCTGCTGGGCAGATTTTCCGGTCCTAAAGGTTACCATCGTCGGTGAATTCTCCATGGAGAAAACTTCACCCGATTCATCATGGAGGTCGAAAAGTTCAGTGGTTTTCCGGTGAATCCAGTGGATATCTAGTTGCTGTAGATCTGCAGAAGGAGACGAGGAGCCGGCCGTCTGTTGGGCTTCGCTATTGGCGAAAAGTATTTTTCCATCTTTGTCGAATAGGTAGATGGCAGCGGGCACATTTCTGAAAGTAAGTTCCAGCTGTTCATTGGCCAGTCGAAGGTCAGATTCACTTTTTTCAAGTCTCAGCAGAACCGCGTTGGTCGCTTCGGCCCGGTTTCTTTCTTCGTCCAGGGTTTGAATGGCATTTAGCGCTGTGGCGATCACGCCCGCAAATCCTTCAACAAATGATTGATATTCGCCATCATACTTTCGCCGCGCGCTGAGTCCGGCGAATACGCAACCGATGATCATACCGTTGTGGGCTTTCAGGGGAACAAGCAGGGCTTCGGTGGGAAGTTCAGGCCAAAACCCCGTTGGCACTATTTCCATGATTGTAGTAAGGGACTGGATAAGATGGGTGGTACCGGCTTTTATCATGTCGGTAAAAGGCAAGTTTTTTAGCCCGGTTGGAGAAGACGACGATACCAGCACGGGCTCCTTTCCATCGGTTATTGTGTAGATAAAACAAAAAGGGATGTCTGTGTTGTTATTTTTGAGATGGGCGTTAATTTTTCTGAAAACATCCTCCGGTGTGGTGGTTGTACTCAATTTTTGGGAAAGCTTGTGCAAAAAGCTGGTGCGTCTTTCATGAATAATCCGATAGGTCGTTTCAATAACCGCATTAAAAATCCCCTCTACTTTGCCCTCTTCCCCGTATACCGGGGTAAAAGTAAAATCGAAATAACATTCTTCCGTATATCCATGCCGGAGCATGGGAAGCAGTGCATCCTTGGAGCCTCCCGGAATGCCAGAAAATGCCTTGGCAAATTGTGGCTCGATGCTGTCCCATATTTCAGGCCAGACTTCTTTGGCGGGTCTGCCGAGTGCCCAGGGATGTTTGTTTCCGGGAATCGGACTCCAGGCGTCGTTGTATATTAAAAGAAGGTCTTCGCCCCAATATATCGCAATAGGAAAGTTGGAATTCAGACAAATATTTAAGGCAGAACGCAGACTGTTTTTCCATTCCTCCAAAGGTCCCAGTTTGGTAGCAGCCCAGTTGAATAGACGTACCCTTTCGCTCATCCCTCCGGGTCTGGAAAGAAAAGGAAGCACCTGAAATGTGGAACCCGATACGGAAATAAAATCCATTATTTTCAATTGTGTGGATACTAAATTTAGGAAAAAACTAGGTCTAATCCTGATAGGTTTGCCCAGAACGGCTGGACAGCCTCATGGGGTATATAAAGGTCGATACAGATTAAAAATCTAATTTTATACCACCTTCGGAAAAATCCCAACCAGGGCAGTATCAATTATGGAAGTACACCATCATGCAGGCGGTCATCATGGACCAAAAAAGTTTAAAGATTATTTTCTGGAATTTTTGATGATATTCCTGGCAGTGACGATGGGTTTTTTGGCAGAAAATTTCAGGGAATTCATCACGGACAGAAATCATGTGGAAGAATTGGCCGGTCAACTGAAAGAAGATTTGACAAACGATACAACCAATGTTCAGAAACTCATTGACTTTGAAACAGCGCAAGTAAAAAGAGCGGATAGTTTGTATGCCATGCTGATCCTTCCCGCTGATAAAATTGACTACAGGCAAATGCAGGATATGATCGTTTCCTGCGACCGGATGGATTTTTTTTATCCTTCTACCGGTGCCATTTCCACTATCAAGAGAGAATTGCATCTGAAAGAATTTGTAAAAACCAAAATCGCTGTTCATATTGACAACTATGAAAAAGTGGTAACCGTATTGCAAAATTTTGAAAACAGGGAGGCTGAATACCTGGGAAAATATTTGGAAACTTTTATGTCCAGTCATTTTACGCCCGAAAACGCAGCAGTGGCTGTATTGCGCAGACCGGTTTTAAATGGCAATTTGCGCAACCTGCATGCTGTTGACTTGGTCCAGCTCAGCGTCGATATCAGTCTGATAAAAGCCTATGACCTGGTGCTGATCAATCAATACCGCAGGATCAAGACAGAAGCAACCGCCTTTATGGGGCATATAAAAGAAACCTATCGTTTAGATGATTGAGAAGTTATCGATCCTTGCACCCCATACCGGTCAAAACGGCCCAAATTTTTTATGAGAGGTAATTTTCCAAATGGAATTTTGCGCTAGTATTGCGCATATCAATAAAAACGATTGGCATGTTTAACCGGGTATGGATCTTTATTTGCATTTTACTTCTGTCTGCCTGTCAGGTCCCCGAAAAAAAGCAAGCAGCAGATTTTTTGGCGGAAGACGTGGATTCGACCATCAACCCTGCCACCGACTTTTTTACTTATGCCAATGGCCGTTGGCTCAAAAATAACCCCATACCTTCCGATCAAAGCCACTGGGGCATCGGATCCCTCGTTCAACTCGACATTTACAATCGCCTTCGGGCCATCAATGAGAAGGCGGCTGCTGATTCCGGAGCACCCGGAAGTATTTCCCAAAAAATAGGCGATTTCTGGTTTAGTGGCATGGATTCGATTTCTATCGAGAAGCAGGGTCTGGAACCGTTGAAACCGAACCTGGACAGGATTGAACATATTGCCAGCTTGCAGGATTTTCTTCGGACGGTGGCAGCACTGAGTAAAATCGGCGTGGATGCCCTGATAGGTGGGGGAATAGCCCAGGATTCCAAATACAGCGATCAGATGGCATTTTATTTTTGGCAGGGTGGCCTCGGCATGCCCAACCGTGAATATTATTTCAGCACGGACAAAAATTCCCAGGCAGTAAAAAAAGCTTACCAACAGTATTTATTTAAGTCCTTCCTTACCCTGGGAAAAGACAGCTTGGAAGCAGCCAAAGCCGCCTCCCAGGTATATGAGTTTGAAAACATGCTGGCGAAAGTTTCCAGAAAAATAGAAGATCTGCGCGATCCGGACTCCAATTATCACAAGACGACGCTTGGATCACTGCAAAAAAAATACGGTGAAATCAACTGGGCTGAATTTTTAAAGAATGCCGGTCTTCCGCCATTGGATTCCGTGATCGTTGGACAACCCGAATTTTTATTTGGACTAAACCAGGCCCTCACCAAAACATCTTTACCGGTTTTAAAGAATTATCTAGCCTTTCAT
>Ga0206938_1108_pt1 | contig 21879 bp, 8 predicted proteins | sample Alteio_BWOrgHeat_12_FD_152918 | JGI IMG/M metagenome (GOLD analysis project Ga0206938, IMG submission 152918) | Enriched cells from forest soil in Barre Woods Harvard Forest LTER site, Petersham, Massachusetts, United States -... | ecosystem: Environmental > Terrestrial > Soil > Temperate forest > O... | reverse complement strand
TTCCACCGATAGCCAACTGTCTTTTGTTTTATAAGGAACCTGAACTGGGGAAATGGTCAAAGCCTTTCCGCTTGCTTCTGAAAGCATCCGGATATAATCCCACCGCGCCAGACGAGGACGTGCATGCGCTGCATTTTGCATCCATTCGTCTGCCGGAAAATAAATGTTGAGCGCAGTGGTAGCGTAACTTAACAATTGGGAACGATCGGCATTGGACTGAATCAGATCGGTTTCGTTATTGTAAGGGAATAAAGGCAGGATATTCATGGCTGGTTCAATCATCGATTGACCGGCCAGGACCAGCGTTTTAATTATTTTTACCGGATCGGTCAGGGTAGGCAGGATTGTCAACTGCGCCAGGACGGTTTTATTGACGGCGTTCATCCGGCTGGAAATACTTCGGGCCTGATCGAGCAGGGTTTGTTTTAAAAGATCCGTGGAAAGCTGGACGAATTTTGGAAAGACCGGTCCCTGACCTGCATTGGCGATTTTAATCAACTCGGATAATAAGGTTTCGGCATCTGGGTCAGCCAGGGTAAAAGGGATATCAGAAAAACTAAGACTGGCTGCGTCCAGGGCAGTAAAAACAGTTCCCAGATTGTTAAAAATGGTCGTCGTTCCAGAACTGTCTTCCACACTGGCACTGATGGGTATGGCTGCCAAATTCGTGATGAGCAATTGAAAATCGGATTGCAATTGCTGGATCCGCTTGGTCAGTTCAGCCGTATCATACCGGTTTGGATTGGTGGGGTCCGGCAATGGATTGGAAGACGAAGGAGTGAAGTCTTGAGCACCCAGATACCTAGAATCCGTGATCATGGATTTCAGCGCGTTGATCAGCGGAAGGAGTTGCCCAAGGGGTTTTTTACCTGCAACCCCCGTCGGAGACAAAAACGAAATACTGATCTGTCCCGTGTCATCCAATGCTTTGGTTTTCCGGTAAGCGTAAGCAATCCGGTTCTCCAGTTCAGAGGCTCCCGTCTTATTTTCTTTTCCTGTCTGGGCCGCTCCGCTGGGTTCGTCCATGCCAGCTATATAGACCAGATCTATGGGTTGGATTTGCAATTGATCAACCCCCATGACCAGGGTCTGCGTAGGGTTGCCCGCGCTGTCCAGCAGCGACACCTGAAAAATCATCGCCGAAGGTTCTCCCAAAATAGTGGCGAGCCATTTATTCATGCCCGTTTCCATTTTGCTTCTGGCCGTCATCGCTATGGGTGCCCAGGGGTTGGTAGCCGGCAGGCTTGGATCCCCATTTGCAAATTGAATCGTAACGCGGTTGGTAAAACTGAATGTATTTCCCCTTGGAGTGTTGATGCTGTCAAGCACCGGCGGTAGACCACCATCCTGCAGGGCATTGATGGTAGCACTGGCTCTTTCTGCATTTCCCATGACCATTTGGTAAACACTTTCGGTGGTAAGCAAATCTTTTACTGCATCGAGCAGATCGGCCAATTTGTTTTTTTCGGTTTCAACGGCTTCAAGCGCACCCGGCACAGAGGCACCTGAGGCTACCGAACCTGTTGCACCGTAAGGAAAAGCCAAAGTGGAAGTAGCCAGTGCCAGACCGTTCACCACATCGTTGGCGGGAATGGCTTCCTGGGGGCTCCCACCCTGTTGCTGTACCAGACTGGTCTGGATGGGAAATGCATTTCTGAAATCATAGATGTACTCATTTAAAATGAGCAGCGCAGGGTTCGCGGATCCCTGGTCATGCAAACCTCTTTCAAACTGATAGCCAAGCAAGGCTTCCAGCGTTTGTCCATTGCGTATTCCTTCCAGAATTTGCAGCGCGTTGCGTACCCGGTTTGAAGATAGATTCACCGCGAAAATATCTGCGTTGGTTGGATCGGCATGACTTAAATATCCGCAGCGAAGCAGGGCCGCTGCCGATGCGTGATTGATTGAAGGCGCTTGAACAAATCCTCCATTTTCGCTATATCGGTATACCGGTGAACCGTCCTGCGGTCTCAATGCTTCGGGAATGGTGTCCAGGGGCATCTGTTGACGGGGGGAAGGACGCAGTTCCTCCACCCATCCGTAAGCGCCCATAAAAATCCCTTGGTTGTTTTTATTTCTAAGTTGCTGCAAGCGTATTTGAAAAAGAGCTGTTTGCCAACTGTCCAGGCGGTAAGTGAGGGTATCGAGGTGTTCGGTAAAACATCTCTCCAGTCTTGCCGAAGGGATGGACGCCAACGATTGCAAGGCAGTTATAATAGCTGAAGGTACTTCGGCTTCCGGTTCCTTAGATCCGGGTCCCAGCAGGTAGTCGACCATTGACATGCTGGCCATCGGATGGGCGGGAACAGCAGCGGACAAAGGAGCCCGCATCACTTCGTATTTGGTAAGGGTTCCGCCAGGCCGGATATTAAGAAAATTATTTACACCCAGGGTCTCCCTCAAATCAAGTCCCCGGTTTGCAAACCAGCTGACCGAGCTGATGTGCAATGCCTCCATCAAAGATTTTCTGAGCATCAGATAAAGCAGCGCGTTGGGTGCGGCGATACCCGCACCGAAATTTGGACTTTCAAGCGCTGCGTTGCTGGCTGTCGCCAGCCAATTGAGATAATTTGCTTTTACCGCGGGATTGTAATTGCTGACCGGCGAGGTTTCAGAAACCGGTATGCCATCGACGAGGTTGGTTGGATCGAGCATCGTCGCAGCATATTGATATACGAGTTTTAAGATCTGCGGCACCTTCAGTTTTTCATCCGGTCCCGATGGATTAAAGCCAAATTTTTCCAGCCAAATCAGTCCATCGGTTTTACTGGTGAAATTTTTTTGCATATCGCTGTAATACCTTCCTCCATATTGAAAGGCATCGAGGTTTTTGAGCAGATCGGTACTATAGGCATTGCGCTGACCAAAACTTTGCGACCCGGCATGCAGACCGAGAATATTCGTCAAGACGTCGAGCGGATCTTCGCCCGTTTTGCCGGCGTACAGGAGCTGGTCTTTTAAGCCGAGCCAGATCTGGTGATAATCTGTAATAACCTTCAGCAGTGTCTGGAGAAAGGAGTAGGAATATGGCGACTCCTGCTGCTGCCATTGCCAGGAAGAAAAATCACTGGTGAGTAAAACGCCGTAGGGTTGACTGCCCACCCGAAAAGATGGCAGGGGTCCCCGACCGGTCACATGGCGCCTGAAAAAATCGCCGAGTTCATTTTGAACCGACTGAGAAAAAACCGGTGACAACAGGGTGCCTGTATAATATCCCAGCGTTCCCGGATAAAGAGCGGTATTCATCAACACGGCTTCCCGGTTGTCCTGCTGATCGCTGTATACGATATGTTGCAGGGTAGAATAATTTATACCCAGGGCATCGGCCATATTTTTCCCGTCGCAGTCATCCGTAGGCAGGAACAAAGGATCTCCGGTTTCCACGAAATAACTTGTCTGATCAAATGGATCGGTTTTAGAAAAGCCAGAATTGTCGACAGCGGTATTTTTCGTCGCCATACCCTGGGGCATGAGGGCGAACCCTGGCGATGAATAGTGATGATTGTCGATGAGGTCTTCCAGAGATTGTTGAGTGGCTGTCTCGTCTTTAGATAACATCAGGCCCAGTACCAGCACCTGATCAAAGCCATCCACGGCTTGCTGAGCCGTGAGTGGTATCCGGATTCCCATGCCATTTGACACCGCTTTATCAAAATTCGCGGTCCAGTCAAAATCATCACCGAATACCAGTTTGTTGTCTGCCGTTACAAAGCTGCCGGTACCGTCCATCGGATCGGGTCCGAGGATGAGGGAATCCGGAATGGAATTTCCGGTGTACTCTCCCACTTTCAGCCCGCCATTAAAAAGCATGAATACAAAATGGTCTGGTAATACTTCCGTCCTCGGCGCCTGGGATGATCCCGTGCTTTTGGTCAGATCAACTGTTGGAAAGACCAGGGCAGCAGCGTCCGGTACGGCAGAAAGATCTGCTGACCAGTTCGTAGGTTTTGTCTGGAGCGCGACCCAAGCGGCGCGGTTGGCGCCAAAGGAAGTCACCATCGTAGTCCAGGCATTTTTTTTCTGGTCTTCTGCGGTTGCCCCGCCCGCTTTGATGGCCCCGAACAAAGCCGTCCAGTAATTTTCACCAGCCGTTACTTCACCGGTAGTCAATGTTTTTTCGTGAGATATGACGGCTATATCGTCGGGATATACCCGGATCCAGAGCTCGGATGGAGTCGCCGGATTATTTCTTTGAACGTCCACGATTTCCCGTTGATTGACCCGGGTAGGCGCCGCATTGTTTCCGGTTATATTAAAACGGGTTTCCAGTCTCACGGGAAGCAATGCAAAAGGGATTTGATCAGAAAGTTGTTCGACCAGTACTTGGGGTCCTGCCTGTCCATAGAGCCCGGCGATTCCTTGTTGCAGAATTTTTTTAGTATCGGTGAGTTGGCTGCGGCTGCTGGACAAAGAAGCCTGCAGGGTGCTAATCTGTTCAGAAAGATCATTGCTGCTTCCTGGCTGTGCACCAGCGGATTGTTTTAGCTGCGCTTGTTTTTGCTGCAACTGTAAACTCGTTGCATAGAGCTGTTGAGCCACCTTGTCCCGCTGGTTGCGCAGCGCCTCGACCGATTGTAGTTGTTCTTTCCAGGTAGCCATGACAGTATATTAAGATGGGTTTTGCTTTAAGGTATCCAGCATTTCCTGCGCGTAGACGGCTACCATGCTGGGTTTTCGAAAAAGGATGGCCGCCATATTTCCGGAGTCCTGTCCCCAGATATAGGGACCTGGATATTTGCCCACCGGAGGCGCCGGCACGGTCGTAGCGGTAATCATCGCAATATTGGGATCGCTGTAGTTGTTCCAGGCCAGATCAGCCCACGTAGTCGGGCCGGCCTCCGGTCCTGTGTCTGGCGTATAGGTGATTTCCATTCCGAACCGGGGTTCCCCGGGTATTTCCTGAATAATAAAATACCAACCCAGGTGATCGGTAAACCCGTCTGATAAATCTGTACCGCGCGCCTGATCGATGGTGAGTTCAAATCCAAAAAACTTAATATCGGGCGCTGCGTCTGCTTTATAGAGTGGAAATTTTATTTCTTGGGGAAAGGTGACATCGGTCAGCGACAGATCGATCATGGTCGCATATCCATCCGTGCCTTTAATAGCCTTTTGAGCGAAGATGAGCGTGTTGGGATATCGTTTTAATAATTCACCGCGGATGACAAGAACTGCCTGAGGCGAGATGGAGCCCACCGGCGCCCTGTTGTTGTGGCTTCCGAGTACGGAATGAAAGCCCCAGGTATCGATGGGCTTGATATCCTTATAGTTTTCGGTTTGTGCAGCTTCACTCAAAGTGGAGGAAGGTTCGATAATACCCTTGACGTCCCAGAACTGCCGGAAATAACTTCCCCTTTCGTCTGTCGGATATTCATTCCATAAGAGCTCTCTACCCATTTCATGGTTCAGACCCACCATATAGGATTCAATAAATTTCGGATTCGTTTCCACCAGAGAAATGGAATTGTTCGGAACCAACTTGATATTGGGCATCAACAGATCCTGAGAAATGGCATTGAGGTAGGCATACATCGGATCTTCGATATCGGGATAGGCCATCGCAGGGAAAATCTTATCGGGTTCGGTAAGGGAAATATATCCCGGAAACCGGATTTGATACTGGAGCCGCTTTGGAAATGCATTGTGCGGATGTATGGCTTGACTGACTTTGTCATAGGCATTGGCCAGATCCAGTGGAACCGGCGCTGTGACGGGAACCACGAGTGCCATTCGCTTATAGAGATCCGGAAGCGCCAGCCGGAAGTTAGCGGCTTCTACGCTGTCTGCTCCCGCGACCGTCGGAGTCGGGGCCGGTGTGGTTGTGTCCGTGCTGAGTTGCAGGCTGAAAGTCGGTTGCGCGGGTATGCTGGCAATACTTTTTAATTCTGCGGCGGAATCACTGAGGTTGGTTGAAGCCGTCATATTGGTTTCTAATTTACTGGCGTAAACATAACCTCCGATCGCCGCTGCCGCCAGGGCCGCAAATAAGAGGTAGTCACCCGTAATAACGGCGAGCGCAATAAAAATGATCAGCAAGATGATCAGCACCCATTTTGCATGATCGATTAAAAAACGCAACCAGGTCGGCAAATTGGGTGAACTGATTTCACCCGCGATCTGTGTTGTATTGGGCAATCCAGCCGCTACGGTTGGTTTGGACCCGAAGCCGAGGGTATTGTTGTTGAGGGCGGTGACCAGGTTGTTGAAAGAATAATTGCCGCCGGTATTCAATTTACTGGTGAACGGGCCTTTGGGACGCAAGAGTCTGCGAAAAGCCCCTGAGTAAAGCGATACAGGGACGCCGCTCATCCGGATCTGCTGGTAAACGGTGGTCGGACTTCCGAGCACTCTGGACAAAACAGGGTTACTCACGGCCATGAACACCTGCTGCGGCAAACGGCTCATGGTTTTCACCGTGAGCTGCAGGGCAACCTTCATCATAAAGACGCCGGATTTGATGATCTTATTGGCTTGTACGATCGTAGCCACCTGTGCCCAGGCTTTTGGCAGAAAACGGGATTGGTTGGACTGAACGACTTTCGTACCGAATCCTGCTGCCACCCGTGTGCGCGGATCCCGGTTCAGGTCATCCACCCAATAGTCTTTGGTTATATCCAGCGAAACCACATCCGTAGCACTTTGTTTGGCGTGATTGCTGCCGTAAATCGGCACGGAAATAACGGGATCACCAGAACTGCTGGTCCCAATAATGGTAATGGGCAGGTTCGCGATTTTTTGTAGTTCCACCTGGTAATCGTTTGCAGTAACCGGATCGGGAAACTTTGTGGAAACGGTATCCGGGGACTTCAAAGCTCCCTCCAGTCCGATGATCGGTGGCGAGGTTCCTGGAATTTCCGCGGTGGGATCTTCTGCCTTCACAAATCCCGGGCGAGAACAATCCATATCCCGGATACCGACACGGGGATCCATCGGTTGGGGTTTGAGCAGTTTAACCAGCGATTCGAAATCTTCGTTTTCCCCTGTCGTAAAACTCCACTCGAAATAAACCGGCATCATGCCTTTGGCGCCTCCACTGTCCCAGGAAGGCATTTGCGCCGGGGTTTTAGAAGTATCCTGCGAGAGGCCGGCGAGCCTTCCGGTTTCAAAAGCGGGTACCAGAAAAGCAGTATAGGGAGTTTTGGGATCGAGTTTTCTCGGACATATCAAACGACTGTACAGCTGATCGGGATCTGCATTCATGGTCTGGTTCAAGGACAATAAAAACTTTACATAATCGGTCATTTCGCTGTCCGGGATATTGGCATTGCTGTGCATATGCGCCCAAAGCCAGCTTTCAGATATCGGAGGAAAAACATCTTTTGTTTTCAGCTGAATACTCGCCAGCGGCGCGCGGGTCTGCGTGCGTTCATATTCACCCGTTTTTAGAACCAGTAGCAAGAGCCAGGGACGCAGTTTATTTTTATCAGTCGGTCCTGTACCGCCTACAGGTGCCGCGGGAGTATACCGCCAGGTAAAGTCTTCGTCATAGAATTCAACAAAAGCCAGGTAGTTGGGTTCAAAATTTGTAATGCCGTTGAGCGGTTCGGTGCGAACGATCATGTTTTGGTTTACCCCAATGATGTCACCGGGTCCGATCAGCAGAAAATTTTTTGACTGGGCATTGCCGTTCAAGGTCACGCCCAAAGAAAGTTCAGCGCGTTCCAGTTGGGGGTCTGTACCCGCACCCAGATCATCGGTGTTGGTGATGTTGGCCGAGATCCCCCGCCTTGACCAGGAGTGAAACTGATAGCGCGCTATTTCAATCGTGTCGGCCATTTAATTTGGATTGAGTTCATGATCTAAAACGATTTGTACCTGTCCTCTTAACGCGGGTTGATTTGTCAGAAGGGTATTGAGCTGGTCCTGCACCGCTGAATAACTTTCTGCCACCTGGCTGCCACTATAGAGTTTCATATCGGTGGTATTGGCAATGGCGTATTTGGTGGCTACGACCGAAACCGGATCGGGCGCATTGGAAGAAACCCGGTTGAGGGTATGGGATAACGATGATTTGGATACCGCCGAGGATTGCAAATTGGATTTAAAATAATTTTTAGCGTAGCGGTAGGATCCGACGAACCGAAGAATATTTTTTTCCTGACCCAGGTAGCTGAGTTTATAATCCACGTCTTCACTGATGGCGGCACTGGTGAGCAGATTGGAAGTACTCGTGATGGAAAACCCGCTGGTCATGGTATCATAGGAATGCTGGGATAATTTTTGATCGTCCGTCAGATCAAAGAAATTGGCTGCTGCGAACTGGTCTGTAGCGGGAATGGTCGAGATCCCTGGATCGCTGGCCGCAATATCAAAGTGATGCGCATCCTGGGGCAGGTCGTTTCCAAAACGGGTGATGTCGATTCCGAGCGGAACTATTCTTTCACTGAAGGTGAGGGTACCAAAGGGATGAATCACTGGGTCTGTAGTCCCCGGATCGATGGATTTGATGCTGACATGCTGCGAATTATTATCCGGCAGGATGACCCGCCAGTTCCGGTTGTCGGCAATGGCCGCCGTGAGCAAACCAATAATATCTATTTTATTTTGTGACTGGCCCGGACCAGGGTCCCCCCAGCCGTGACTGAAGCTGACCGAAATTGTGATGATATAAGTATAACTCGCGTCCCCGTGGACATACCAGGGAGCAGGGCCGGTAAGTTGCCCATTGACACTAATACCCATGATGACGGAATCGCCAGACCTCAGTTGGAGGGTAACATTGATGCCCGCCGCAAATTTGAATGGGTCGAATTGGAAGAGGACATCAAATCCCAATTGCCCATAAATATTTAAAGCCCCAACGCCAGCATAGAGTTGCGCGTTGGCGCCAAACTGAACGGAGTTCGATGTCACGGCAAAATAGCAGGTGACGCTGAGTTGTATGAAATCGTTGTTCAATAAACTGATGCCCAGTCGGGCCATGTTCTGCAGATCCGGCGGAGCATCTTTGAAAGCCGGATTAAAACCACCCACACTCAATATAAAATAAGGATTGTCGCCCCAGCAAAGTCTAAATGCCATATCACCGGTCAGGGTAAAGACCAGCAGGTTTGAATCATAAAGACTGGCATTAAACAAAATCAGTTGGTTATCAAAATCGATGAGTCCGAGAAAATTTACCTGAATCCGAAGCAGCGGAACATCTTCGGAAGGTATCAGGGCTTTGAGTACACCGAGTATGGCAATCTTCGGATCTGGAATTTCAATCAGGATACCCAGTTCCAGGGTGATGATGGCTGCCCAGCCCAGTTCCCCCATGGGTCCGACAATAAAATGCCCCTGGTAGGCCGGGAAAATTTGTTCCAGGTCGCTGACAATCTTATCAATATTGGCGATGATGTCTTGCGGAAAAAGAATGCTCTTGATGGCGTTTGTTTTTACCCCTTCCTTGAGCGCATCCACATTCATGGTTCGGTTCAGGCCCAGGAGTCCACCGACTCCATTTAACGTGAATCCGAATCCCAGCTGAATGGGAATAAAGTCAGCGGTGATGAGGATGAGCAAAGAAAAGCCAGGACTGCCGTCGGGCATTTTGGTATTGATGATACCCACGGCTTTGAGGCTGAATAGATCCGTAAACTCCAGTTCCAGCGCACCAAAATATTCTCCTTTGTCGGGGTTGAAATACAAAAATCCGCCGCCGGTAATCAGTCCGGTGTCGATAGTAAGTCCGACACCATCCGGCGGTTTGAATCCTAAATCGAGTTGCAAGGGTCCGAGGTTACCGCTGTTGTTGGCAGGGAAGGATAGGGTCGCTGTGATGCCGATACCCTGTACTACGGCGGTCATGGGTCCCAAGGAACCCTTTAAGTCTACTCCCAATTCCAGTGGTATGGTTCCACCTTTGAAAGTGATGTCGATGGACAGTCCTTCCAGGGAAATCACACCCAGGTCAATATGCAAAGGCAGGTTAAATTCAAAAGAAGAGCTGCCCTGGATGTAGACACCTCCACTTCCCGACCAGCCTATCGTTAGATCAAAATCTGCATCCAAACTGGAAGGAATGAATTGGGCTAAAAAGCCATCTGTTCCCAAACCTTCCAGGTGGAAGTGAATACCATTTAATCCAAATTCTATCAAGGGGGATAATCCCTTACCGGAACCATCGACCCCAAAGGAAAAATTAAAGGCCTTCATGTCCAGGGTGGCACCCAAAGGCAATGAAAGTAATGGGATCACAGATCCATCAACGTGTTGATACTGGGTTCGCAAAACCATCCGACCACTGGTACCACTGCCGAGGGAACCTGTTCCGATGACCGATGATAAAATTTGGAGCGGCTGACCCGGCCTAAAAGTGACAACAGATCCGGCACTAAGGTTTTCCGTGGTGTCAAAAGCCAGGCTAAACCCATCTCTTAAAGGGAAATTCACATCCGTGGTTCCTATTATGAAAGGTGAAAAAGCGAATCCGCCGTCCGCACCTCCCGAAACAGTCGGTCTAAGACCCAGAAAAGAAACGCCCGCATGTAAAGGATCAAAACCAAAACCCCTTTTTAAAATAGATACTAGTTGAGGCATGGGCGTCGTAGCTGCAAGCGGAAAAGGATGCCCAGCCAGGCGCTCTTCCACCGTCTGGGAGAGCGGTGTGAGCTTACCTATCCCGCCGAGTGCATTGAGAAAAAAACCATAAAATGTCAGCAGTTTTCCCGGATCAAACTGGGGCGTTCCCCAGCTGAAAAATTGCGCAATTTGTTTTTGGGGGTCTGACAGCAACGGGACGATCTGATCCAGGGAAACAACATGCCGGATATGGGCTGTCTGGTAATTGACGGGGTCGGCGTTGTAAGGATCAAAATGAATTACTCCGGTCAAGGAAAAAAAAGTCATTACCGGAGATGCATTCTGGCGTAGTTCTTCAATTAAGAGAAAATCCAGTAATCTCCGGGGCAGTTGCTGGCGGATCTGCGTTCTGTTTAAATAATCAGCAGATGCCGTTGATGCGAGGCCATTGGTAAACGTATTGAAATCCGAGAAAAACCCCTGGACAGTGGTCAGTACATCTGCGGACATGCTCAGCGTTACACCCGAACTGCTGCCTTCAAATTTACCCGCAGCGCGGAGGTCAGTTATTTTTTCAATCAGCGGAATAATATTCAAGCTGGTTAGGCCGATATCTTCGACGCCGGGGGGAAGTTCCCATCCAAGATAATTCAGGAATTTTTCCGCATTTTTTGGACTGGCCAGGGCCGAGGTCAAGGGTTCCAGTGCGCTGCCAATACCGGATGCTATGGATTCCAAACTGTTCATACCAATGGTCTTGTTATTTTGCTGTTGAAAGTTGCTTCCCGTCCGCAAAATGGTAAGAGGGCTCGGCTCGTAATATTTTAAAGTTCCGGGGATCGATATTCAATCCACTTAAAAATTTATCCGATTTGTAAATATCAAATCCAATATTTTTTGACGCGGCATGCGGAAAGGGTGGAAAGGGCAGAATCCGGCAGTCTATAACCTGCGGTGGCGCCCCCTGCAGTGCTTTGACTTTATCCGTCGCTTTATTATTCCAAAGCGAAAATATATCTGTTGTTGAAGCAATCACACTGGGGTCAACCCCCAGGTGTTCACCCCACAGTCGCCCCCGAAATTCCTGGATTTGTGCCTTGGAATCTTCAAACATGACGACGTTTACTTCGGAGTTGTCTTCGTTTGACAGGGAAAAAACATCGATATTGGCCGAACCCACCGTAGCCCAGATGTCATCGATGATCGCCACTTTTGAATGCAGGTAGTTGTTGATGATCGTTGGTTTTGAGGGAGTACCATAGTTTTCATGGGTCCACAAGGAATAGGCACCAATGCGCTTATCAAACTCAGCTGGAGATAAGCCTTCGAGAATATCTTCCAGTCGGTTTTGCTGGCGACCTTCGCAGAAAAAATCAATTAAGGTTCCCAGTATGGGTATTGTTCCTCCTGCTCCACTGGCATAAAATGGTATGTCCGGCCAATTATTTAGAACCAGGATCAGTACTAATCCGCTCACGTCATGCATACGTTGTATTAATGCCTGGGTAATTTGATCTTCTACGAAATACTGGTTCTCGATATAAATAAAATTTTTCGCCTGAGCGATTGCCCCGAGATAAGCCTGTATTATTTCGGCTTTACCATCAATTAAATCTGCATTTGTTTTATCAACTGTGGTCGGATCGCTGAACCGGTTTTTACAGAGTGACCTCACAACCTGCAATTTTACGCCCGAGGGGTCCGGGGGAGGCGCCGGGTCCGGAATGGCACCGGGGTCCGAAGGATTTGGCCTGGCCTCATTCCAATGCAGCAGTATGGCCCGGTCAATATCTGCAACGGCCGGACCACGCACCAACAGACTGATATCGTGTATCGGCAGGTGGCAAGTGCCATCGCTCCCTCTAACCATTTCATCAATGGCATGGGTGCGTTTAGGTGGACCCGTCGCCGGGAATTGCGTCATGTCATAATATTCCTGAACCAACGGTGAACCAATGATAAAAGCTTGATCATCGATCACCGCAAGCTTGGCATGGGTCGGACGGTCCATCGCAAATCCGCGGACATTGACCAGGTTTCGAGGAGGCGGCCCTTTGGAATTGTCCAAAAAATAATTGGCCACATCTTCCGTATTATCTGGAAGCACCAAGGCCAGGAGGATATTCAAAAAATACTCATAAAAATCTTTGAATGATTCAATCGGACGTCCCCAGAGGGCAGAGTGATGCATTACGACGGACACATTCACACCCCGCGCGCAGGCATCTGCCATTTCACTTTCTAGTAGCACCTGCAATGTCGGGGAGTTCAAAACAGGCGGTGTTAAGAATTTCGTGATAACGTTGGGATCTACCTTACTCGGATCATTCTGGTAAGTGGAGATGTCAAATCCAAATTGCTGAAGATGGATTGTCTTGGTAGCTGCATGCACACAATCGGTCAATCTAGACCAGGCCGATTCGTTGTCAATCAGGAATTCAATCTGATTTCCGGTGCTTATGTAATTTGCCTGACCGAACACCTGAACGCCTGCCGGTGATACGCTAAAGTTTAATATGACATTGACACTGGTGTCGCTGTCTTTGACATCCTGTTCGCCCAACAATAATAAGCCGCTGTAAACGCGAACTCGAATGGTAGCCAGCGGTATCAGAGATGTATATGGACAATTATAAAATCCGGATCCGTCCGTCTGCGTGGTTCCGAGTTGTACATCGCCATGGAGACCACCCAGATCCAAAGCCTGTATGGTTAGCCCTGGTATGCCGGTACCGGTTTCATCAACGACCTTTCCTGTTACGAATGTGCTCATAGTATGGCGATTAAAATGATCAGAACCATCTCATGCGCTGGCTAAAAAATCAGACCTTCTTTAAATTCGGGGTAACTAGAATCGGGGGATTGGCAAAAAAACGATCGAAGAGTGCTTACGTCTACAAATATCTCTGTTGGTCCTTTAACTATTTTAAAGTTAAATCTTTTGCGCGTAAGAAAAATATTTTTTTTCAATCATTTCAATGAATTGTAAAGCCCTGCCTTTCGGTACTGCGTGGGTGCAGTGTGGATTCAATTAGGTAATTCATTAAAGGGGAACTTAAATTCAGTTTATTTTTTAACGACCAGTTTGAAATTCTGCAATCGTTCTTTTTATATTAAGAATTCTCTTGCTATGCCATTCAGAGGTCTCAGGATCCGAAATTTTCGCGGGGCAAGGGCTACATATTTATTTTAATTCAATGTCTAGTATGGCTTGTCCCTTTTCTGCTAAAAAGCCTTTAATAAGGTCGATGTAAAGTCTCGTTCCATTCTCCGAATTGGTAAAGATTATAATACCCTTGCCAGATTTGGGTAAAAGAAAACAAATGGAGTGAGCGCCCGGATCATCACCACCATGGGAGATGGCATACTCATCATTGCCAAGCGGATCATAAATAAACCAGCCCAAGCCAATGTAACGCCCTTCTTTCGTTTTGGTATTATTACTTACCATTTGTTTGGCAATCTCTTCTGATATTCCTTCGTGATTCATTACTGATATCATGAATTTCCCATAGTCAGCTATAGTCGTTTTAAGTTGGTCGGCGCCATTCGATGTTTTGTTTTTTTCGATTGGCAGCGGATTTCCGTTAATATCGTGCGGAATAGCAAACCGGGCTTCGTCCATACTGGAATCCCATGTCAAATGGCTGTCAGTCATGCCCAGGGGTTTAAAGACAAGTTCGCTTGCCAGCTCGCTCAGCGGCTTATGAAACTTGGCCTCCAACGCCCGAGTTAAATATTCAAATCCCTCACCGGAGTACTGGAACTTAATTCCGGGATCAAACTGAAAAGCTAGTTTTTTATCATTGAGTTCCCAGCGCCAGTTAGGGAATCCGCTTTGCTGGGTAAGTATATGCCTTGTGGTTAACAATTTACTTCTCGGATCATTTTTTACATCCGGGTCTGTCCAGTATTTATAAAGAGGTTCATCCAGGCTCCATTTACCTTCGCTCACCAGTCTTAGAGTGATCATGGTGGTAACCGTTTTGGTTAACGAGGCAACATTGAAGATAGAATTGTAAGCGGCCGGCCGACCTTTATCCAGTTCACCATATACCTTTATCTGTTGCAATTTACCATGGTTGATCAGGCCAACCGCCAGTGCTGGTACTTTGTATTGCCTCATCCAGGCTTCAACGCTGCCTACATCTTCGAGGTTCGGTGCTCCCACTTCTGTATCCTGGTGGTCATAACTCAGGCTTCGAATCAATCTCCATTCACCGTTTTCCAGTTTCCATACATTGCTGAATTTTGCACGGCTGGTGAAGTACAAAGGTTTACCAGACTCTAATGCATAGAAGCGGTGAATACCTGTTTCTATGGCACCATACAATACCCCGTTCTTTTCAAGCGGGTAAACCTGCATGCTGCCCGGTTCCAATACCCTACTTGCTTTATAATTCAAGCTGCAAACATTGTTTTTTACACTATTGATAAAGGCGGCCTTGCTCAGCATCATCCCTGCCTGGTCATGATAGAATTCAAAATTATCACTGACCAGTGTATCAAACACCGGAATATTGCAGGTATTGAAACCGACGTCGAATAAAAGACTGTCCTGCTTCTTTAAGGTTTGATATATAGATGAGGAGGTGCTTACCTGGGCTTGGGAAGTATGGCTGGTGAAAATTGAGATTATCGTCAGGGCGGCCCAAACAATTTTATCTAATGGGATAAAATTAATTTTACTTACGGATTTCTTAACTGGGATAGTGGATACTTTCATGTTTGAATAAGAATGTGTCAATATATTTAATTTTAGTTACTTGAGATGTGAGTGAGCCAACATCAATGCCAATGAACATTGATCTGATAGTCAAGGATATAATAAGGTCATGTCATTTACAAGTGTGCGTTTACGTTGAACCATTGTCCGAAAACGTTACATCGAATGTATTGGAATGAGTAAGGATCCTGACAAGTGTTTACCAAATCTGTCACTGATGTCTAGCAAACCCACTAGAATCGCGGGTAATTACTTTTTATATGGGAAAGTAGTCGCATACCGTATAGCTCACCTTACAACCGTTTAAACATTGTTGATATTAGGATACCACGTCTTATGGTTTTTACGTATCGGATAGGAGCAACCAGAGCTGTTTCCGGAATTCTCTCCGTTGAATTTCTTATCGATACTTCTCTTTTAAGGGATCGATACATACGCCCTTTATTTTGACTTATGGTCATTTGAGTAACCAGATGGTGGTCACATATAGGACGGTACAACCCCAAGGATAAAGCGTAAGAATGGTGATTTGCTCATTCTGTCCTGCAAATTTTCATTCAAAATCATTCAATTACTCATTCAAACACAAATAAAATCCAGAAATGAATACTTTCATATAATAATATGTTCGTCGATATGTGTAAGCATATTTTCGCCAAGTTGCTTTTCTCTCTGGTACTGACCTTATGTGCTGTTTGTAAGGTGAGAAGTCAGCTACAGAATCTTGGATTTGAACACTTTACCATGGAGCAGGGGATTTCTGGAAATTTCATTGGGAATATAATGGTCGATCGCAAGGGATACATTTGGTCCACTTCAACGAATGGACTCAACCGTTTTGATGGATATCATTTCTCCACCTATAAGTTCGACCTGAAGGATGCTCATTCCATAAACCAGGACCTCACTTTTTCATTATTCGAAGACAGTCAAGGATTTATCTGGGTAGGAACCGCCGAAGGCGGAATTAGTCAATTTGACCGAACCCTGGGCAAGTTTAACAACTACAAAGCTTCACAACCAGCTCACCGGTTTGAACCCGTCCTCCGGTCAGTATCCGCAATAAATGAAGACCGGGAAGGATTTTTATGGGTAGGTTCCCATTCCGGTGAGCTCAGGCGATTCAATAAGAAAACCGGTCAGTTTTCTGATGCGGATTTTGATCTGGGCTACCGGGCAAAACGGGATGACTTGAGGGGATTTGACCGCATACGCTGCATATACAAAGACTCGCAAAATGATTTGTGGATAGGCAATAGATCTGGCATTCATAAGCTGATTATCACAACAGGTCTACATGGCAAACCCGACGATTTCCGGTTCCTTCATTATTTGCATAATCCAGACGACCCCAATTCATTGGCGGGAAATGAAGTTTACTCCATATTTGAAGACCACGAAGGAGCATTTTGGATTCTTACCGACAGTGCTTTAAACAGGATGGATAAAAAAACGGGGCGTTTTGTTCCTTTCCCCCATGTGTCTTCTGACCCAACGTCCTTTGACGGCAGTGGTTTCTCTGGAAGTATTGTAGAAGATGCGGATGGCTATATTTGGATATCTACAATAAATGGAGTTGACCGTTTGGATAAGCAACGGAAAACGTTTGAGCATTTCCGGCATATGGCGGATGATCCCGAAAGTATCACGAGCAGCGCCGATCAAATGGCCGTCGACAAAGCTGGAAACATTTGGATTGGATGTTATAATGGGATCGATAGAATGGATATCCACCAGACTAGGATAACTTGGTTCAAACATAGTTCGAATAATAAATATTCTCTTTGCAGCAATGCTGTATACGGAATCTATGAGGACAAAATGGGCAATCTATGGTTTTCAACGGATTCGGGATTGGATGCCTTGAATAAAAAAAACGGCCAATTTACCCACTATCAGCATGATCCTCATAAAACTTCAAGTCTAAGCGATAACCTTATCATCTCCGTGGTTGAAGACAATGAAGGGAAAATATGGATTTTAGGTTGTAATGGCACACTCGACCAAATGGATCCTAAGACGGGCCTGTTTAATCAATATATCGGGGAACGAGGTCGGTACAAGAGCGTTGAAAGGCTGTTTTATATTCGCTTGTTTATAGATCACGAGGGTGTGATATGGATTGGAACGGCCAGTAACGGAATTATTTCATTTTCTTACAAAACCAATAAATTCAGACATTTCGCACACAATCCCTTAGACCCAGATGGAATAAGCGACTATCAGACAAACTCTATATGCGAAGACAAGGAAGGACAGATTTGGATAGGTCACGGTAGTGTGGCTACCGATAGGCTAAATCCAAGCACGGGAAAAATCAAACATTATCAATATCATTTTAATGATTCAACGGGTATCAGCTCCAATGTAGTAAATACGATCTTGAAAGATAGCCATGGGAATCTGTGGTTTGGAACATTGGGGGGTGGATTATGCAGATATCACGACTCTACGGATACCTTTACTACCTATACAGAAAAAGACGGGTTGTTGGATAATTCCATCAACTCTATATTGGAAGATAACTCGGGCAATCTCTGGCTAGGTACCAGTATGGGAATATGTCGGTTTTCCCCAACTACAGAAACATTTACCAATTTTGATTATCTGAATAGCTCCAAATCAAACAAAGAAAGAAGGCTTTATTTTCGGAGTAAGGATGGCATGATGTTTTTCAATGGAGGAGACGGAGGTGTCCGGGCTTTTAATCCCGATAAAGTGGTCCCAAATCTCTATATTCCCCCCATCGTCCTTACAGATTTTGCATTGTTCAACCAAGCAATACCCGGGCAAAATGAAGCCAAAACCATTGAGCTAGAACACGACCAGAATTTCTTTTCATTTGAATTTGCTGCATTAAATTTTACAAACGCGCAAGACAATAAATATACTTATAAACTGGACGGGGTAGATAAAAATTGGGTTTTCAGCAACACCAGGCGGATTGCAAACTATACCTCCATTTCTCCCGGAACCTATATATTCCATGTAAAGGGCTCCAACAATGAAAACCTGTGGAATAATGAGGGGGCTACTATGAAAATCATCATACATCCACCCTGGTGGAAAACCTCGTGGGCATATATACTTTATACCTTAATCTTCCTTACTGGACTGTATTCGATTGCAAGTCTGCAGAGGAAAAAATTAATAGGAAAAGAACGTGGTTTAAGAAAAATGAAAGAATTGGAAATGCAGGCTCTCCGGGCACAAATGAACCCTCATTTTATTTTCAATTGTCTTAGTTCCATTAACCATTTCGTATTAAAAAATGAAACGGAGGCTGCTTCTGATTATCTCACTAAATTTTCGAGATTAATTAGAACCGTATTAAATAATTCAAAAAAGCCGATGATTCCCTTAGAAGATGAACTGGAAATGATCCAGTTGTATTTAGAAATGGAAAAGTTGCGTTTTAAGGATGCTTTTACTTTTTGCATTCGAGTGGATAAGAAAGTTGATGCCGCATCAATTTTTATACCTCCTTTACTCTTTCAACCTTTTATCGAAAATTCAATTTGGCATGGTTTGATGCATAGACCAGATCCTGGAAAGCTCGACGTCTATCTCAATGTGGAAAATAACATTTTATTGTGCACTATTGAAGACAACGGGGTTGGACGTTCTTATGCACGGGCAATAGCGAGCAAATCTGTAGAGAAGCAAAAATCCATGGGGATAGAAATTACTAGACAGCGGTTGGCGCTTATAAATGGGAAAAACGGTGTTTTTCAAAACGATTTTGTTATAGAAGATTTACATGATGGTACTGGGCACCCAACCGGTACAAAAGTTTTAATGAGAATAAAGTACATGGAAATGACAGGTGAACTAGTTTAACGTATAAAAATATCTTTTTATGCTAAAAACAATTATTGTAGATGACGAACCGTATTGTTGTGAATCATTAAATACTTTACTTGAACGATATTGTCCGGAAGTTAAAATTGCGGCCATTTGCAATTCGGGAAAGGCGGCTTTGACAGAAATACCAATACAAAACCCAAATTTGGTATTCCTTGACATTGAAATGCCGTATATGAACGGATTTGAACTCATTGAAAGACTTCCACTAATTAATTTTGATCTGGTCTTCACGACAAGCTATGACCAATATGCAATTAAGGCCATAAAATTTAGTGCTTTGGATTATTTGTTGAAACCTATTGATCGGGAAGAATTGAAAAAAACTGTGGCAAAAGTTGTTCAAAAACAACAACCACCATTGCCCCAACAGCTGGAGATATTATTGCAAAAACTGCATCAGCCGGCATATAACAATCAGAAAATTGCTATTCCGACGATGGAAGGCCTTCAGATGATACAGATTGATTCTATAATCTTCTGCGCTTCAGACAGTAACTATACGAATTTGTATCTAAAGAATAGTCAAAAAATTACTGCATCTCGCACTCTTAAAGAAATAGAGGAATTACTCGAGGGTCGTTCCTTTATTCGTGTTCATAATTCTTACCTGGTAAACCTCAATGAAATTCACAAATATGTCAAAGGTGAAGGAGGATACTTAATCATGAGTGACGAAACCTGTGTTGACATCTCCCGTAGCAGGAAAGAAATGTTGTTGAAAAGGCTCCAGCCTAACCGTTTCTAATTCCCAAATTCTCAATTAGGATGACTTGTTTAGTCCGCTTCTGGCAGATTGCTCAATCTGTCTAGGTAAGACCTGCTTGTCGGATTAGATTTGTTTCAGATCAGCGAGCAAACTAATTCATCATCAATAAATTTAAAAAAATGAAAAAGTCAACATTTCTTTCACTTACGACAACATGTTTCTTACTTGTTTTTTTTATTAATTGCGAGGCCCAAATAGTAATGAATTCAAACGGGGATCTTTCTGAAAATAAATTGGCCCTCTTGTCAGCACCTGCCAGCAGGACCAATGAAGACGTGAATTCAAAAGCAAAAAATAATTTCACTAAAACATATCAGCAGGCAACCGCCATAGAATGGTCGGCCTTACAGGATAACACCTGGGTATGCAGGTTTAACATGCACAATATTTCTTCTAAGGCATTTTACAACAGCAAAGGACAATGGTTGGGTACGGTTTCAGGTTATGATGGTAGTAAATTAAATAATACCACTAGAGATATGGTCAAGAAAGTATTTTATGATTACAAAATCGTTTTTGTAAATCAAGTGAATTTAGCTCCAGACAAAATCATCTATATCGTGGAAATACAGGATGAAAAATATATAAAGAAAATTCGGATTGCTGACGATGAAGATGAAATGGAAGTTATCCAGGAAATCGAGTTATACTAAAACTTATCACCTGCACGTTTCGGGTGGTTATAATCAATAACGGGGCCTTTTTCTAAAGGCCCTTTTGCGATACAGTTACCTCACCTTGAAGAGACCCAACCAATTAAACTTAACTATGGAAAATTATTTATTACCCATCCATTTGCTCATCGCCGATGACCATCAATTGTTTATAGATGGTTTGTCAAAAATTTTGGAAATTGAAAAAATCATAGGGGAGATTTATTCCGTCAACAACGGCAAAGAGGTTTTGGAGACCATCGATCTTCATCCCATCGACTGTATTATTATGAATATCAATATGCCGGTAATGAATGGCCTGGAGGTCACCAAACGGGTAAAGGCAAACAACCCAGAACTTAAAATCATTGTATTCAGTATGCAGTGTGACGTATCCATTGTAAGTAAAATGCTGAAAGCGGGGGCTGATGGATTTATTAACAAGGATACGGGAAAGGATGAGCTCTTATCCGCTATAAATAAAGTAATGAGGAATGACAAGTATATCAGCCCCGCCATATCCCGGAATTTGTTTACCTTCTTTTCGGAAAAAAAGAATGTTGGTTCAGAAGATGAAAAACACCTTACTGCCCGGGAACTGGAAATCATCAAACGGATTGCTGACGGCTTTACCAGTCAGGAAATAGCGGCCAAACTTTTCCTAAGCACTATGACTGTCGATACACACAGAAAAAACATGATCGCCAAACTCCAGTTAAAAAATACAGCCACCCTGGTGAAATATGCCTTTGAGCATCACTTATTGTAAGACCCCGAGAAATCAATCACAATCGCGCTTGATTTCAATATCCACATTGATACTCCGGATGTTGATGGCTCTTACCTTCAATACCGACCAGTCGACGCATTTCAACAATTCTTTTCCCAAGTTGTCACATTCTTTTGAATGGCCAGATTGTCCTTTGCCGGCAGGCTTCAAATTTGGATCCAGGACATAAGACATGCCGCCCACAAGAATGCCGTCTGCATAACCCCATAGCTGAATTGTTTTGTCTGCATTTCCAACTACATCGGCCGCAGAAAAATCAGCTCCAGGGATCAATTTCATTTGGACATGGCGGCTCTCTCCTGCCTGCAGGGGAAAGGCAGACCCCCCGCGACTGGTGAAATTTATTTTCCATCCGCGTTTGACCAAAAAGTCCGGAAGTTGTGTACGAACTTCCATGGATGACTGAATGCTGTTTGGATTTTTAAGCTGAAAAGTCAACTGGTTAAAATCATCTGTCAGTCCGGAAGTGCCGCTGCCAGCTATGGGATAGACATTACGCTGTCCAATGTTGTTGTCGTTGGGAACAAGTCTCCATTCCGGGATTGAATCGCCAGACCCGATATTGTCTGCATTG
>Ga0206938_1107_pt1 | contig 21895 bp, 16 predicted proteins | sample Alteio_BWOrgHeat_12_FD_152918 | JGI IMG/M metagenome (GOLD analysis project Ga0206938, IMG submission 152918) | Enriched cells from forest soil in Barre Woods Harvard Forest LTER site, Petersham, Massachusetts, United States -... | ecosystem: Environmental > Terrestrial > Soil > Temperate forest >... | reverse complement strand
CCCTACGGCACCGGTTTGCACTGTATTCCAGCTGATTTTTTCTCTGTCCAGAAAAATATGACCCAGTTCGTCCAAATCCGCGTCTTCACTGCCCATATAAAATACCGGGACAAAATGATTTCCGGGATATTGATCCGTTAATGTTGCCGCCAATTTGATAACGTGCAAGATCTTGTAAATGAAATAAAGGTTACCAGTAAAAATCGCCGGCTGGTGGGCGGTGGTAATTGTGAATGTTTTTTTATCAGAAAGCCTTTCAAAGTTTTTGCTGAGCGCTGTATCCAGGGGCAGGTCCCCATATTGTTCTTTCAGACATCGAACAAGTAAATCCCGATCGGTTGGAAATTTCTCCCGGTCTAGCATAGACGCCTGGATACCTTCAAGGGACACGGGATGGGCATAAAAAGGCTTGAGAAATTCTTTCCCTTCCAAATATTCTGTGATAATCTTGGAAAAATATCCGGTTTGTAGATAAGGAACAGTACTGGCCGTGAAATTCATAATGTTAGACTGGAAATAAGCAGCAGTTGTTTAGGAATGACTAACAGCAAAAGCCTCGTTTTGTTCAGTCGTTCATTTGTTTTTTCACGACATCCCCTTCCAGATCAAAATCAAAGGCTTTTGTCATTTTTACCTGTACAAAACTACCGATTGTAAGGGGTGAACTGGTATTAATGATCACTTCATTGTCCACTTCCACGGAATCAAATTCCGTTCTGCCCAGATACCTGCCAGACTCTTTCTTATCTACGATGGTCTTAAACACCTTCCCTATTTTCTCTTGATTTTTTTCAAAGGAAATCTCCTGCTGGACCTCCATGACTTCCTGGGCGCGCTCTTCTTTGATCTCGGCGGGAACGTTGTCGACCAGATCGAAGGCGGAGGTTCCCTCTTCATGGGAATAGGTAAAAATTCCTACCCGGTCAAACCGATGTTCCTGTAAAAATTGCTTTAGCTCCTCCACATCCCGGTCTTGTTCTCCCGGAAAACCGGCAATTAAGGTCGTCCTTAAACAAATTCCCGGAACTTTTTCCCGGATGGCGTGAATTAAATCCGTCATCTCCGAACGCGTGATTTGTCGCTTCATGGCTTTCAACATCGCATCGCTGGCGTGTTGCAGGGGCATATCCAGGTATTTGCAGATATTCTCCCTTTCCCTCACAACGTCCAGGATTTCCAGGGGAAATTTACTGGGATAGGCATAATGCAGTCTTATCCACTCCAGCCCACGTACATCAGCCAACCGGTTGAGCAGGTCCGGCAGCATCCTTTTTTTATAAATGTCCAGGCCATAATAAGTCAGTTCCTGGGCGATCAGCATTACTTCTTTTACTCCCATGCGTACCAAGTTTTCTGCTTCCCGCACAATCGACTCAATGGGTTTGCTGACATGAACACCCCGCATCAGTGGAATGGCACAGAATGCGCAGGTGCGGTTACAACCTTCTGAAATTTTCAGGTATGCATAATGCTGGGGGGTGGACAGAAGACGTTCTCCCAACAGCTCGGCTTTGTAATCAGCATTCAGTTTTTTCAGCAGCAGGGGCATCTCCATGGTTCCATACCAGGCATCCACTTCGGGTATCTCTTTTTCCAGGTCATCCCGGTATCGCTGGCTCAGGCAACCGGTAACAAATACTTTGTCGAGGCTTCCTTCTTTTTTCAGTGCTACCTGTTCCAGAATTGTATTCACTGATTCTTCTCTTGCTTTGTCGATGAATCCGCAAGTATTTACGACTACGATATTGTTTCCCCGTTTAGTATTTTCATGGGATACGTCAATACCATTGGCGCGCAACTGTCCGCTCAGCACTTCACTATCGACCATATTTTTGCTGCATCCCAGGGTAATGATATTCACTTGATCCCTGCGGATTGATTTGGTTTTCATGCGGTGCAAAATTAAGGTTTTAGCACCAAAGGCCGAAGGCAGAAACAGGGAACGACAGGCTGGCCCCCCACTGGACAGGTGAAATTTTGAGGCCTGGCAGGCACCAGCTTAAAACATTAACTTCGAAATATGAGCGTCTCAGAAACCAGTTTATTTCAGAAGTTTTTTAACAGCGAGAAAGCGGGCGGATTGATCCTGATTGCCTGTACGGCCATTTCACTCTTCATTGCCAATTCTTCTTTCGGGGACAGCTTTATACACTTCTGGCATATGCCTGCTGCCCTGCATATCGGCCAGCTCGACATTCCATTTCGGTTGGAGGAATGGATCAACGATCTGTTGATGACCATTTTCTTTCTGCTGGTTGGTCTTGAAATAGAGCGGGAAATTTATATTGGTGAGCTGTCATCTTTCAAAAATGCCGTTTTGCCAGCACTGGCTGCCATCGGAGGGATGGTGATTCCCGCGCTTTTTCATTTTGCTTTCAATCACGGCAAACCAGAACAGGCCGGTATCGGAATTCCGATGGCCACGGATATTGCGTTTTCGCTGGGGGTACTGTCGCTCATCGGAAAACGCATACCCCTTTCTCTCAAAATTTTTCTGACCGCCCTGGCCATCATCGATGACCTAGGAGCGGTGATTGTCATTGCTGTTTTTTACACCACCACCTTTTCTTTTTTTTACCTTTCCCTGGCACTCCTGCTGATCGTTATTCTTTTATTTCTGAACAAGATGCAGGTTCTCTCCTTGTGGGTTTATTTGACAGCAGGGATTGTACTTTGGTATTTTCTTTACCGATCCGGCGTTCATCCGACCCTGAGTGGTGTCTTACTTGCTTTTACCATCCCCTTTCGCAAACATATGGAACGACCTCCCTCTTATGTGTTGCAACATGCCCTGCATAAACCGGTAAATTTTTTTATTGTTCCTTTGTTTGCCCTGGCCAACACGGCCATCCATCTTCCCCCTAGCTGGAAGGCTGAGATTTTCAATTCGAACAGTTTGGGTATTTCGCTGGGATTGGTCCTGGGTAAACCACTGGGGATTGTATGTTTCAGTCTGCTGGGTATAGGACTGGGAATCGCCAAACTTCCTGAAGGAATGAATATTACAAAATTGATTGGAATGGGCCTATTGGCTGGGATTGGGTTTACCATGTCCATTTTCATCAGCAACCTGGCTTTTTCCAGTGATCCGGCACTCATTCAGAGCTCCAAGGTGGCGGTTCTGATTGCTTCTTTGCTGGCAGCCATTCTCGGATGGCTCGTCATCAAAGCCAGTTCGGCCAAAGAAAACATCCATCCCATTCAGGGTTGACCCTTTTATGGATCCCTAAGCGTTCTCCTTGAAAAGACTGTCAACAAATTCATGGCTGTCGAATAACAGCAGGTCGTCTATTTTTTCCCCGACGCCAATATATTTTACAGGAATTTTAAACTGGTTGGCGATGGCCAGTACAACCCCCCCTTTGGCGGTTCCGTCCAGTTTGGTGATGGCCAAAGAAGTTACATCCGTAGCGGCTGTAAAATGCCGGGCCTGTTCCAGGGCGTTTTGACCGGTACTTCCATCCAATACCAACAACACTTCATGGGGAGCGTCGGGTAATTGTTTTTTCATCACCCTTTTTATTTTGCTGAGCTCCTCCATAAGATGGGTCTTGTTGTGCAGACGACCCGCGGTGTCTATGATGATTACATCGGTGCCCCTGGACAGGCCACTTTGTACCGTATCAAAGGCTACAGAGGCGGGATCTGCTCCCATTCCCTGTTTGACAATGGGTACGCCCGCCCGCTCGCTCCAGATATTGAGCTGATCGGTGGCAGCAGCCCGGAAGGTATCAGCCGCACCCAACAACACACTGTAACCAGCCTTCTTGAAATTATGTGCCAGTTTACCAATCGTAGTCGTTTTTCCTGCCCCGTTCACGCCCACTACCAAAATCACATAGGGTTTTTTTTCGGGGACCTCAAAATTCCGGATATTCTCTGCGCCCGTCTCTTTGAGCATATTTTCTATCTCATCGCGCAGAATGGCGTTCAATTCAGATGTATGAAGGTATTTATCCCGTGCAACCCTTTTTTCAATGCGTTCGATGATGGCGATCGTCGTCTCTACGCCTACATCAGCGCTGACCAGGGCTTCTTCGAGTTCATCCAGCACTTCTTCATCCACGGTGGTCTTGCCGGCAATGGCCTTTCCTACCCGGGTAAAAAAACTTTCCTTGGTTTTCTGTAAACCCTCATCCAGTGTTTGCTTTTCTTTTTTTCCAAAAAGTTTATCAAAAAATCCCATCAGATTTCTTTTAAATGGTTCCCAAAGAAAAAAGCCGCTCCGGTAGGGAACAGCTTGGATAAAAAGGTGGTTGCGTCAATTACTTCTGAGCAAGATACTGCTTGATGTTGTCCTTGTGGATAATAGCTTCCTTAAAAGTATATGCACCGGTCTTTGGACTGCGGACAGCCTTGATGACCTTGGTCCAGTTCTTTGCTTCCGCGGCTGCCCTGGCATCCTTGGTTTTGATCGCGGTTTTTGCTGCTTTTGCCATGATTATTTAATTTCTTTATGAAGAGTAACTTTTTTTAAAATCGGATTAAATTTTTTCAACTCCAGTCTTTCCGGAGAGTTTTTTTTGTTCTTTACCGTGATATACCGGCTGGTGCCTGGTTTTCCGCTGGTCTTGTGTTCGGTACATTCCAGAATCACCTGAACCCTGCTTCCTTTCTTTGCCATTTTCCTGAATTTATAATGTTGAGCTTAGCTTTAGATTTTTTCTCCTGCTTTACGCAATTCCTTCACAACCGCATACAGGCCGTTTTTATTGATCGTACGGATGCCTTCGGTAGACAGTTTCAAAGTCACCCACTTGTCTTCCTCAGCAAGAAAAAAACGTTTCTTCTGTAAGTTGGGTAAAAAACGACGTTTCGTTTTAATATTGGAGTGGGAAACGCTGTTTCCGGTGATTGGACGCTTGCCCGTTAACACACATACTTTGGACATACTATCGGAATTTTGGACGGCAAAGGTCGGGATAATTCCCAGATTTTCAAAGAAAACAATTTAGAATTTAAGAATTCGGACCGGGAGAATTTGAAAATGTGGATAACTGTTACTCCGTTGGCCGTCCTTTTGGAAATCCAGCTAAAATAAGTCAGATATTAATCGATCTAACGATCTGCATGTTAATAAATTATGAGAAAACTGGAATTTTTAGAATTTGGAATTCTCCCAATTGATTTCCTCTTACTTTGCATTAAATGACAGTATTGGACATGAAAAGGAAAACAATTCCCAGGGATATAAGCTGGCTGGCTTTTAATGGGCGTGTTTTACAGGAAGCGGCCGATCCTTCGGTACCCCTTCGGGAAAGGGTTAAATTCCTGGGCATTTTCTCCAACAACCTGGATGAATTTTTCAGGGTAAGGGTAGCTGCCCTGAACCGGATGAAAGAATACAGCGGGAAGGGCAAACTGAACATGCATATGGAAACGGCCCCGGATAAAATCCTGCTGCAAATTCAATCCATCGTCATACAGCAGCAGGAACGATTTGATGAAATCTGGCGGAACATATACAATGAGATGAAAAATGAAAAGATTTTTCTGATCACCGAGCGAGACCTCAACAAAGACCAGCAGAGATTCGTCCAGAATTATTTTGAAGAGGAAGCCCGTGCGAATATCATCCCCCTGATGATTCAGAGTATTCCGCAATTCCCCTACCTGAGAGAAAAATCACTATACCTCGGCGTGGTCCTTTCCAGGAAAAATGTCGAGAAGGAAGAAAAGAAATTTGCCGTTATTGAAATACCCAGTCGTATTCTCGGGCGCTTTCTCATTTTGCCCTCCCCTTCCCCCGATGAACATCATATTATTTTGCTAGAAGATGTGATACGCTATAACCTGAAAAGCATCTTCAACTATTTCGGCTATGAAAGATATCGTTCCTGGGTCTTCAAAGTTACCAAGGATGCGGAAATCGATATCGACAATGATTTGTCTACTTCGCTGATGGAAAAAATTGAAAAAGGCCTAAAAAACCGCCGCAAAGGAAAATATGTTCGTTTTATTTATGACAAGGAAATGGATATCGACCTGTTGGACTACCTGATAAAAGGACTTTCGCTGGCAAAAAAAGGAACCATTATTCCCGGTGGCCGGATCCATAATTTCAGGCATTTCATGGATTTTCCGGACGTGTTCACCAGAAAAGGACAACGTAAAAAACCGTTTCCTCATCCCCTGGTTAGAAGCTCTCACCGGATTACGGACATCGTCTTGGAACAGGATGTCATGTTGCACTTCCCCTATCATTCCTTTAACGCAGTAATCGACATGCTCCGGGAAGCAGCGATCGATCCGGATGTGACGGCCATTAAAGTTACCTGCTACCGGCTGGCATCCAATTCAAAAGTGATCAATGCCCTGATCAATGCGGTAAGAAATGGAAAGGAGGTAACTGTCATGATGGAATACCGGGCCCGCTTTGACGAAGAAGCCAACCTGGAATGGAAAGTCCTCCTGGAAGAAGAAGGCGTCAAGGTCATCGATGTCATCCCGAATATGAAGGTGCATTCCAAACTTTGCCTTATCAAGAAAATGAAGGGATCCCGCAGCCTTTATTACGGCTTTGTGAGCACTGGAAATCTCAACGAAAAAACAGCCACCCTCTATAGTGACCACTGCTTGCTCACCTCCAACCGGAATATCATGGCCGATATGAACCGGATATTTACTTATATGGAGAAATGGAAAAACGGGGTGGGACCCTTGAAAGCCTGTAAGACCCTCATTCCTTGTCCCATCATGTTGCGAAAGGAATTGTATCACATGATTAATTCAGAAATAAAATCAGCAAAAAATAAAAAACCGGCTTCGATTACCCTGAAGATAAATTCTCTTTCCGATGAAGCCCTTATTTTGAAACTGTACGAAGCCGCCAGAGCCGGCGTTGAGATCAAGCTGGTAGTACGTGGGATATTCTGTATGATGCCGGAGAATAAAAAATTCAAAAAACCTGTCACGGCCATCTCTATTCTGGATGAATACCTGGAACACGCCCGAATATATATCTTTCACAATCAGGGCAAAGAGAAAGTTTATATATCTTCGGCCGACTGGATGGTCAGAAACCTGGATCACCGGGTGGAGGCAACCTGCCCCGTACTGGATCCAAAAATCCGCAAGGAATTAAAGGAGATTTTGGACATTCAACTCTCAGACAATGTAAAAGCCAGATGGTTAGACAATTCACTCAGCAATAATTACAAAAAAGACCTTTCAAAAAAAGTGCGCTCGCAGATAGAAATTTATCAATACCTGAATCAAAAAATAAGCAAACCTTTGGTTTCTCCTGAACTGATTGCTGCACCCGTAGTAGTAGAATCTGTTCCCACATCATAATCCAAATCCATGATTTTAGCAGCGATTGATATTGGTAGTAATGCAGCCAGACTGCTGATTACAGAAGTCATCGAATCTGAAAAAAAACCGTTGTTTGAAAAACTTAACCTGGTTCGGGTTCCCCTGCGGTTGGGTTTTGATGTATTTGAGAAAAAGGAGATTTCCAATACGAAGACTGCCATGCTGCTCAATACGATCCGCTCTTTTAAATTCCTGATGGATGCCTATGAAGTGAAAAATTTTAAAGTAGCGGCAACCTCTGCTATGCGAGATGCTGTTAACGGATCTCAGATTATTGAAACCGTCGCCCAGGCTACAGGTATCCGCATCGAGATCATCAGCGGTGATGATGAAGCGGCTTATATCTACGAAAATCATATTGCGGAAAACCTCAACAGTGAGAATTCCTATTTATACATCGATGTCGGGGGAGGCAGTACGGAACTCACCTGTTTTGCCGATAACAAATTGCTGTTTAAGAAATCGTTCAATATCGGCACCATCCGATTGATAAAAAATCAGGTAACCGAAGCCCATTGGGACCAAATGAAGGATTTCCTGAAAAAAGAAATGCGCAATACGGTCAAACATACTACGGCCATCGGATCTGGAGGAAATATCAATAAGGTTTTTTCCCTCTCCAAAAGGAAGGACGGAAAACCATTGCCGCTGGAGCTCCTCAAAGACTACTACAAGGAACTGAACAGCTTTTCGGTACCTGAACGGATGCGTCTGTATAGCCTCAAAGAGGACCGGGCGGATGTCATTGTGCCGGCCCTGCAGATCTATGTCAATGTCATGCGCTGGATAGATGCGGAAGAAATATTCGTCCCGAAAATCGGACTGGCCGATGGCCTGATTCAAGCCCTTTATAGAGAACTGCAAACCGCGCCAGCCCTGTCCCCATCATAAAAGATTCGACGTTTTTGTCCATTTACCAAAGACCTACCTTTATATCACAACCCTCCACAATGGTTCCCAAAAAAATTACAACCCATTCCCTGCAGAACATGAAAGCGAACGGGGAAAAGATTTCCATGATCACTGCTTACGACTTTTCTTTTGCCCGGTTATTTGACCAGGCAGGTATCGATGTGATCCTGGTCGGAGATTCCGCTTCCAACGTCATGGCGGGCCATGAAACCACCCTGCCCATTACGCTCGATCAGATGATCTACCATGCTTCCTCCGTGATCCGCGGCGTCTCCCGTTCCCTGGTCATTGTGGATCTGCCTTTTGGATCCTACCAGTCCAATTCCAAAGAAGCCCTGATTTCTGCAATCCGTATCATGAAGGAGACGGGTGCGCATGGGGTCAAACTCGAAGGGGGTGAAGAAGTGATGGAGTCGGTAAAAAGAATTCTCGCCGCCGGTGTACCTGTGATGGGACACCTCGGTCTCACCCCACAATCCATTTATAAATTCGGCACCTACACCGTTCGTGCTAAGGAAGAAATGGAAGCAAAGAAATTAAAAATGGATGCTGCCTTGCTGGAACAGGCAGGTTGTTTTGGGGTTGTCTTGGAAAAAATCCCTGCCCTGCTCGCAAAAGAGGTAGCCGAAGCCACCAGTATCCCGGTTATTGGAATCGGAGCGGGTAAGTATTGTGATGGTCAGGTCCTGGTCATGCATGACCTGCTGGGTATCAACACCGAGTTTAAACCCCGTTTTCTCCGCCAATACCTCAAGTTGCATGAACCCATTACACAGGCTGTGCAACAATATATTAAAGATGTGAAGTCCAACGATTTTCCCAGTGAGCAGGAACAGTATTGAGCTTGGTTCCCTTTCTAAAGAAAAATACCTCACCACTTATCCCGACAGCACTCCCCCATAACTACACCTAGTTGATATCCGCATCCAAAATCTCATACAGCTGCAGGCGGCTGTCGGCCGTTTTCAGTTTGAAGTAAAGAGACCGGCAGGAACCGGTTCCCTGGGTTTCGGCTACCAGTTTCACTTTATCGTAAAACAGTTGTTTGAGATGCTTTTTTTCTTTTTGAATGTGATTTCGGGCCACTGTGAAATCTTTTGATCCTCCGTGGCCGGTTTTTTCGGCCAAAAGGACGACCCGTTGCTGATTGTAATTGCTGGATTCCAGGTCCAAAATCTGACAGGAGCAGATCCTGACCGTTGTATTCTTCTCTTCCGCGGAAACATTGACCGGATTTCCGATTGTCTGAACGACCAAGTTAGTAGAAAGTAAGTGGTCGAGCTGCTGAATCTGATCCATCCTGAGCTGAAGGGTGTGTACGGGTTTTGCTGATCCCCGGCCAGCCACCAGGTTCATATTGGACAGACAAAGGAATAGTAGGAAGAAAGCGTGCCGGATTAAAGGGTGCATGGTAGGGTATTAATCAAGTGAAAAAAACGGCCTTCTGGGATGATGGAACTTGATTGATACCGGATTTCAGTCTTGCCAGGAATAAAAAAAACCTGAGGCAACAGGTTTTAAACGGATGAATTGGGTCCTCAAAGAATGCAAAAAAATATCGAAGTTCAAAGCAGCAGACCAAAAAATTTCGGAAAATACGATCGTCTAAAAGCTAAGTGAGAGCAGACCCCAAATAAAATCTAAATTATTTTAATATAATTGTAATGGCCTAATAACAAGCAAAACATAAGTAATTGAAGGGTGAAAATTCATATGTTAAAATTTAAAATCCTACCTTTCAGCATCCAAAATTGAATAAAATGAGAAAATGGTACTTTTTAGCAACCCTATTGCTTCTTTCCTCCATGATTTTTGCCCAAACGACCATCACAGGAAAAGTAACCGATTCAAAAACGGGTGCTCCCATCCCGGGTGTTTCTATAAAAATCAAGTCTAACAAAAAAGGTACAGCTACCAACGCAGAGGGCGTCTTTACCATTCAAGCCGGTTCTCATGAGGAAATAGAAATCAGCGCCGTGGGTTATAAGCCACAAACAATCACCCTGGGGAACCAAACAGTGCTAGCGATCTCCCTGGATGAGATTTCCACTGATCTGGGAGAAGTGGTCGTCACCGGCAACCGGGGACTGGCAAGGGTACGGGTCGAGAGCCCGGTCCCAGTCGATATCATACACCTCAACTCACTGGAGCAGACAACCTCCTCTCCGAATCTGGAAACCCAGTTGAATATGGCCGTTCCCTCTTTTAACTATAACAAACAAAGCGGTGCCGATGGGGCAGATGCAATGGATTTTGCCAGCTTGAGGGGACTGGGTTATGACCAGACCCTGGTTTTGGTAAACGGAAAACGCCGGCATTTATCCGCTTTTGTATCTCAGTTCGGAACCCGGGGAAGGGGTAATGGCGGAACGGATCTAAACGCCATTCCAGAGGCGGCCATAGATCGGGTTGAAATCCTGCGCGACGGAGCTTCGGCCCAGTACGGTTCCGACGCCATCGCGGGTGTCATCAACATTATTCTGAAGAAGGATGTAAATAAATTTTATGCCGTGGTAGGCGTCAGTGGCTACCACGACAATCCTTACAATACGCTCTACAATGTGGATCCCAGTCAGTATTATACAGGCTCCAAGATTGACGGCCGTACTTTGAAAGTTGATATGAATTACGGATTGCCCATTGGAAAAAACGGCGGATTTTTTAATATCGGCGCCAATTTCCTGACCATTGGGAAAACATTCCGGGCACTCCCGGATACCAACTGGACCACGGATCCTTATTCAAAAAAAGTAGCTCCTTATATTGCCGAATACAGAAGGGCTTTTGGTGACGGCTCCATAACCTCAGGAGGCGCTATGTACAATATGGAAATACCCATCGCAGGAACCCAAACTACTTTTTATTCTTTCGGCGGTTACAATTACAAACATTCCAATGTATATGCTTGGACAAGAAATTTTGGGGACAACCCACAAAAATTTCCAACCGACGCCAACGGAAATTTAGAATTTGTGCCGAGCATCATGCACGTATTTGATCCGACACCCGGGGTACTAGATACAGCCAATGTTTTTTATAATCCGCAAGAGGACGTATACATAACCGATATGTCCTTTGCCGCAGGTATCCGGGGAACGGTGGGTAGCAACTGGGACTGGGATCTCAGCAATGTAACCGGATACAATAACATGCATTACTATGGCAACAACACTTTCAATGCCACCCTTCCCAATGCAACCGCCCAAACCAGATTTGACGACGGCGGATTTAATTTTTTACAGAACACCGCCAACCTGGACATCAGCAAGAGATTTAGAAATATTGCACAGGGGCTGACCTTTTCATTTGGCTTCGAATACCGCTTTGAACAATATAAAATATACCAAGGTGAAGATGCGTCCTGGAATGGCTACCCGCCAGCACAGAAATATTATCCCATTGTGGATGATACCCGAGATGTGGCATCCGGATCGGAAGGATTTCCAGGTTTCCGCCCCACGGATGAGGTCAATGCCACCCGCAGTCAATTTGGTGGGTATGTAGAAGGCTCGATGGATGTAACCAATCGATGGCTGGTCGACTTGGCCGTCCGTCTAGAAAATTATTCAGACTTCGGTTTTGTCAATACCTATAAGTTCGCCACACGATATAAATTGACGGACAATTTCAATTTAAGAGGATCCATCAGCACGGGATACCGGGCCCCCTCCTTGCAGCAGATTAATTTCAGCAACATCAACACCAATATTGTAAACAACGAATTACAATATATCTGGCAAGCGCCCAATACCAGTGCCGTGGCCAAGGCGGCCGGCATTCCCCCGCTCAAGCAGGAAACATCCGTCAATTATAGTTTTGGATTTGCCTGGAAACCCCTAAGAAACCTGACGGTTACAGTAGACGGATATTTAATCACCATGAAAAACAGAATCGTGTTATCCGGACAGTTCCCTGCAGATGATCCGGTCCTGGCTCCGGATGTTCCAGTGCAGAGTCCTCCGATCAATTCCGTTCAGTTCTTTGCCAATGCTGTCAATACAACCAATAAGGGCGTGGATGTGGTAGTAGAATACAACAAAAGATGGAGTAACAAAGGGGTCAAACTGTTGTTTGCCGGCAATCTTCAGAACATCACCATCAATAGAATAAATATTCCGGCTCCCCTGACAACCAATTATCTGGATTCGCAAACTTTTTACAGCACCCGTGAGCAGGCTTTCTTAATTGCCTCTGCCCCACAATCGAAGTTCTCACTGAATTTTGAATACGATGTCAAACAATGGGCGGTTGGAACGCACCTGACTTATTATGGGAAACTTTCTCTGCAAGGATATGGCTATGCCACCGAGGCGGGGGCACAACCCGGACAACCGGGAGGAGACGGCATATCCAATGCAGGAAAGGGATATGATCCCTATGTGGATTTAGACAATGGAACCGGAACCGTTCCGGAAATTTTTTATTATGGCGGAAAAATGACGACCGACCTGTATGTTTCTTTTAAAATAAACAAGAACATCTCCTGGGTCCTCGGTGTTGACAACCTGTTCAACGTTCATCCGGATATTTCTGCCACTCCCGGTGCGAAGAATGAATCTTGGGGGGACAGTGAATCCGGTGGCCCTTTTGATGCGGTACAAATGGGTTACAACGGCATGCGGTTGTTCACCAATGTAGTGCTGCACTTTTAATTTATTTTAGATAAGCAAAGGACCATTCCAGCCAAACGGAATGGTCCTTTTTCTTTGAGGACTCCTCCATGTTATTCACGCACCGAGCCGGCCGACAGCTTACCTACCATCAGGAGATCGTCCGGGTGGAAGATTAACACTTGGCACATTTACCTAACTTGCACGCACAATCTCTTCATATGGAATTCTTAAAAGAACTCGGCATCCATCCGCACAACGCCGGCAGTTCAACCGGAGCAAAATGGTTTGACAATACCCGGGAAAACCTGGAATCTTTTTCACCGGTAGATGGGAAAAAAATCGCTGCTATTTCCGTGACCACTCGTGAAAATTATGATCAGATTGTCCACCAGGCACAGGAAGCTTTCTTAATCTGGAGGACCTGGCCTGCACCGAAAAGGGGTGAAGTTGTCCGCCAGATCGGAGAAGCACTCCGGGAAAAAAAACTTGCATTGGGTAGCCTGGTCAGTTATGAAATGGGCAAGAGTCTGCAAGAAGGATGTGGAGAAGTACAGGAAATGATCGATATCTGTGATTTTGCAGTCGGGCTCTCCCGGCAATTGCACGGACTGACGATGCATAGCGAAAGACCACTCCACCGAATGTACGAGCAATGGCATCCCATGGGGGTGGTTGGGATTATTTCCGCTTTTAATTTTCCAGTGGCGGTCTGGAGCTGGAACAGTATGTTGTCCTGGGTATGCGGAAACGTGACCATTTGGAAGGGTTCAGAAAAAACACCGCTTTGCTCTTTTGCCTGTCAGCAAATCCTGGCAGAAATATTCAAAAAAAATGAAGTGCCGGAAGGCGTAAGCAATATGGTTACGGGTGGAAGAGAGGTGGGTGAATGGATGAGTGCCGATGAAAGAATACCCCTGATCTCTGCCACTGGTTCGACGCGGATGGGGAAGGCCCTTGCGTCAGTGGTGGCCGCACGTTTAGGCAGGTCTTTACTTGAACTGGGTGGAAACAACGCCATCATCATCACTGAGCAAGCCGATCTGGATATCGCCGTATTGGGCGCTTTGTTCGGTGCGGTGGGTACGGCTGGACAAAGGTGTACCAGTACCCGGCGGCTGATTATCCAGGAGAAAATTTATGAAACGGTAAAAGACAGACTGATACGGGCCTATGGTCAATTAAAAATTGGAAATCCCCTGGATGAGAAAAATCATGTGGGGCCGCTCATTGATCAGCAGGCCGTTGCGATGTATCAACGCGCCATAGAGGCATGCAAAAAACAGGGGGGCCATTTTGTGGTGGAAGGAGGTTCTCTTTCGGGTAAGGGATTTGAGAGCGGCTGTTATGTTAAACCCTGCATCGCGGAGGCCAAGGCAGAATTTGAAATCGTAACCCAGGAAACCTTTGCACCGATCCTATACTTGCTGAAATACAAGACCCTCGATGAGGCCATTGGGATACAAAATAATGTTCCCCAAGGCCTCTCTTCATCCATTATGACCCTCAACCTTCGGGAAGCCGAGCAATTTCTTTCCGTCAGCGGGAGTGATTGCGGGATCGCCAATGTAAATATCGGAACCTCGGGAGCAGAGATCGGGGGTGCTTTTGGAGGAGAAAAGGAAACCGGCGGTGGCAGGGAAAGTGGCAGCGACGCCTGGAAGTCCTATATGCGCCGTCAGACCAATACCATCAACTATTCTACCAAACTACCCCTGGCTCAAGGCATTCAATTCGACCTGTAACCCTTTTTTCTGAACAGATGAAGGGGGCTTCCGGAGATTCTGGGGACGGGGATGAGGAAACTGATTCCTTCCCGGGACCAGCGTATATCGGGCGAAGTTTTACTTCTTTTTCCGATGCCAAACCCATATAATATAATGATTTGCTGCACGTTTATATAAGCCATGAACCTCCTTCGGACTTATCGTTGCTGGCTATCGTTTTGCGCATCTATTCTGGTATTTTCACCGCTTCCGGCCCAAATCAGGCTGTCTGCCCTGGGAGGCATTCAATCCACTAATTTTCTGGAAAAAAACAATATACCGGGATACGACACCGCCAACGGTAAATATTTCTCCCCCAGCACTTCCTTTGAGCTCGGCGTACTGGCCGAAATACCCCTCAGCAAAAACACCTGGTTTTTGCAACCCGGAATTCTGTACAGTGCCAAAGGGAATCAGTATCAACGATTTTATGATTCCACCCTCTATCAGAATGACACCCTCTACAATCAGCATACCCTCAATTTGAATTATGTGGAGATGCCACTGTATATCACCTGGAAATATTCACTGGCCAAAAATCAGCGGAGCCATTTTTATATCAGCGCAGGTCCTTATTTTGCTTTTATATACGGCGCATTCCAAACCTACCAGAACCGGGTCCTGCCCTATGGTTCTAGCAAATATGTGTATAATTCTGGCACCCAGGACCTGCCGGTGGGCAATGGAACAGGAGCCTATAAAACCTATGATATTGGCCTGGCCGCCAAAGCTGGCTTCGAATTGGGCAGTGTGATCATCGGCGCTTATTTCAGTCAGGGTTTGACCAATGCGTACACAGCCGGATATCCATCCAGTTTTCACAATCAGGTGGCGGGTGGTTCCCTGGGGATCTGGCTGAATAATCCCAAACCAAGCCCGGTGGTACCGGTCGATACCGATGGGGACGGAACTCCCGATCGGGACGATTCCTGTAAAACCATTCCGGGTATTCCCAAATACCACGGATGTCCGATACCTGATACGGATTTGGATGGAGTAAATGATGAGATGGACTCCTGCAAATACACGCCGGGTGTGGCGCGCTACCATGGCTGTCCGATACCGGATACAGATCACGATGGCATCAACGATGAAGAAGATTCCTGCAAAACCGTACCGGGAGTGGTGCGCTACCACGGATGTCCGGTTCCGGATTCTGATCACGATGGTCTGGACGACGAAAATGATCAGTGTCCCGATCAACCCGGTCCGGCTTCTAACCATGGATGCCCCGTGGTAAAGCCTGCCATCGCCGCCCGGGCGCAAATGGTCGCCGCCAATATTGTGTTTCAGGTAAACAGTGCCGTGCTTACGCGAAGCTCCTACCCTGCCATCCAGGAGCTGGCCGATAGCCTGCGGGTGAATCCGGATTTGGATCTGCTTATAGAAGGTTATACCGACAACTCCGGAAAACCTGCCTATAATCTACGGTTATCCATCCAAAGAGCGGACGCAGTAAAAAATGCTCTGTTAAAAATGGGCATTGCGGCTTCCCGTATTCAAGTAAAAGGATTCGGGGAAGCGGAGCCAATCGCTGACAACCATACGGTTGCAGGTCGGGCACAAAACCGACGCGTGGTATTCACATTCCGATTAAAGAACCGTTAAAAACTTTGCACAGAAGTACATATATATTAAACATATGATGATCTTTGCGGGTCCAATAAATTTATAATAATTTAATATACCAGCTTTTTACGGAATACGATGCCGGTTATAAAATAATTGAATGAAAAAGATTTGCTTCAAAGTGAAATTTATTACGCTGGTTCTGGTAGTTTTTTCTTTGGGTTCACAGGCACAGGGAACTTCTTCCAAAACCGAACTGGTTAAAGGCTGGCACTTGCTGGACAAAGAAAAAGATGGTGTATATGGCATCAGCCTTGAAAATGCTTACAACTTTTTACAGCAGAAAAATCTAAAGAGTAAAAGAGTACTGGTTGCTGTTATTGATTCAGGTGTAGACACCCTGCAGGAAGATCTCGTGCATGTTTTGTGGACAAACCCCGGAGAAATCCCCGGTAACGGCATTGACGACGACCACAACGGTTACGTGGATGATGTTCACGGATGGAATTTTATAGGAGGTAAAGACGGCCGCAATGTAAAAGACGATTCTCAGGAAGAAGGAAGGATTTATTATAAATACAAATCCGAGTTTGACGTAAAAAAAATCCGACTGGATACCATGAGCGCTGAATCCCGTGATCACTATAATATGTGGTTGAAGTCAAAAAAGAAGATCATGGGGGATGGTTCCGAAGAAGGGGTGGATCTTTTCATGCTCAAACGCGTAGTAAGCGCCTGTATAAAAAGCGACAGTATCCTGCAACATGCCATGGGGAAAAGTGAATATACCGGTCATGAACTGGAAAGCTTTGAACCAAAAGATATGGAGAGCCGCACAGCTAAATCGGTTTTGTTGTATCTGTTTCAGGATTTTCACATCATGGACATGACCAATACGGCATTCATCAGTGATTTTACTGAACAGGCTGAGCATGAAGAAAAGAAAGTAGAAATAAAAGAAAAAGCGCCGGAAGATTACCGGGGAGAAATCGTACAGGACAATGAGAATGATATCACAGACAGCATTTATGGCAACAACGATATCATGGCAACCGATCCCATGCATGGCACACACGTGAGCGGAATCATTGGCGCTGAAAGAAATAATGATATTGGTATCAATGGAATAGCTGACAATATCCGGATTATGATGATCCGCGCCGTTCCCAACGGCGATGAACACGACAAGGATATTGCGGTCGCCATCCGTTATGCGGTGGATAACGGCGCCCGGGTCATCAACATGAGCTTTGGAAAAAATCTTTCTCCGCAAAAATCCTGGGTAGATGACGCCGTACGATATGCGGAATCAAAAAATGTCCTGTTGATTCACGCCGCTGGCAATGAAGGAGAGAATATTGATACCACGGACAACTTTCCCAACCCCACTTATAAGAATTCCCGTCAAACCGCAAAAAACTGGATTACCGTGGGTGCCAGCAGTGATCCGAAAGCAGAAGAAGGATTTAAAAGTTATACTGCCTCTTTTTCCAACTACGGCAAAAAGGAAGTAAACGTCTTTGCACCGGGTACCCGAATTTACTCAACCCTGCCGGGAGGAAACAAATATGGAAACCTCGATGGTACCAGCATGGCTGCACCGGTCGTGACCGGCGTGGCTGCCCTGATCATGGAATATTTCCCCAACCTTACGGCTGCGGAAGTAAAATACTGCATTGAAAAATCGGCCTATATGCCGGTAGCCAAGGCGAAAAAACCTGGGACAGAAGGCGAAATGGTCCCGCTTTCCGAGCTGGGTTCCGGTGGTATCTTAAATGCATACGGCGCCGTGAAAATGGCCTATGCGATGTCAGAACCAAAGAAAAAAGAACTCCCAAAATCTACTCTTCAAAAGGAGAAAGACTAGTCAGGTCACTGAATATATTCACAATAGCAAATTACAATAAGTAATTTGCTATTTTTTTATGCTCCAACGACGCCTTCACCGCATTGCTGTAAGCAGTTTTTTCTTTCTGGCGGGTCTATGTTTTGCCTCCTGGGCATCCCGTATTCCCGATATTCAGACCAAACTGCAACTCAATCCGGCAGCTCTCGGTGGAATCCTTCTTTGTCTTCCGATCGGACTGTTGTGTTCCCTGCCCGTTGCGGGTTTTCTGGTTGCCCGATACGGTAGCCGGGTGATCGTGATGGGTGCAGCGGTGTTATATTCCTGCACCCTACCCCTGTTGGGTTTTGCCTCCTCTGCCACGCTGCTGATGATCACCCTGTTTGTTTTCGGGTTCGGAGGTAATATGATGAATATTTCCGTCAACACGCAGGCCGTAGCCACGGAAGCCCTATACGATAAGCCCATCATGGCTTCCTTTCATGGAGTCTGGAGTATGGCAGGGTTTACCGGCGCTGCCATTGGAACGGGCATGGTACGTTTTCATGTTCTACCCCCCTATCATTTTCTGTGTATTACCGCCACCGCCTTTCTGATACTCATCCTGTTCTCCGGAAAATTAAATCGCAAGGACAGCGCAAGGGATGAGAAACTGCCCATATTTGTAAGACCCGACAAATCCCTTTTGAATTTCGGAATGATTGCTTTTTTTTCTATGATTTGTGAAGGAGCGATGTTTGACTGGAGTGGAATTTATTTCGCCAAAGTAGTTCATCCCGATCCGGCACTGATAACCCTGGGTTATACAGCCTTTATGTCTACCATGGCCACCGGGAGATTTGTGGGCGACTGGGTGGCTTTTCGACTCGGCATGAAAAGAATGCTCCAGCTGAGTGGACTGCTGACCGCAACAGGCCTGTTGATATCGGTAATTTTTCCCGCGCTCATCACCGCTACGATCGGATTTTTGATGGTGGGAGCGGGTGTATCCTCCATCATTCCCATGATATACAGTGCGGCGGGAAAATCAAAAATCATGTCACCGGGTGTGGCCATCGCGGCTGTTTCCACCATTGGATACCTGGGCTTTTTGTTTGGTCCGCCCTTTATAGGATTTATAGCCCAGGCGACCAGCCTGCGCATTTCATTCTCTTTGATTGCGCTTATGGGAACCATGATCGCTGTAATCGCCAGCAGGATGAAAGAAGAGAAGCCGGAAGTTGCACCCGCTCCTTAAAAAAGAAAGAGTGCCCTCTAGGCACTCTTTAGATATAATCCGTTAAATATTTATCAATCGGCGGGACTCTATTATTGAAAAAATTATCAGATCCTCGCTCCTGCCGCTCTGCCTTAATTTTTATATACCACGCCTTTTAAGGATATCATATCATCCATGACATTGATCGTTTCCTTCAGATATATGTCCGTCTTGCGGCTATCCACCCACTGTTTATACCTTTCCGCCTTGTCTTTGTCTTCGCTGTATTTTATAGTGTCTTGAGGAAGGGTATTGATCACCATCGGATTTGCAAGCTTACTCACCGAATCGATTTGTTTTACCATCATGCGCACCATTTTCTGCTGTTCCTGATAAGCCTTCAAATTCAGGGGGAAGGTTTTGTCATTTTGTTTATCCAGCCAGGCCGCATTTTTTGAAATGGTTGTGAAAGCGATATTCCCATTGGTTCTTTCTGTACTGGTTGTGCGGATATTGTTGATATCATATGCATATCTCCAGGTCGTATAATCCGCTTTAGGCATTTCATCCCAGGCCAGCGCATCGGGTTGGTCTTTTTCACGGATTTTATAATGTTCATATAAATCAGGCAGTACAATATCTGAAGATACACCCCTCAACTGCGTAGAGCCACCGTTGATCCGATAAAATTTCTGCAAAGTCAGTTTCACTGAACCCATCGGTCCGCCCAGATCGTCCAACCCGGCATTCTTATCCAGCGGTATATTTCTTTGAACGGTTCCTTTACCGTAAGTGCTCGTGCTTCCGATGATGACTCCTCTGTGGTAATCCTGGATGGCGGCTGCAAAAATTTCTGAAGCCGATGCACTGAATTCATTAACCATCACCGCCAGCGGTCCATCGTATAAAACGGTCTTATCCCGGTCGTTGAGTACCTGCGGTTTGCCATCGCGGTCCCGCACCTGTACGACAGGTCCCTGGTCTATAAAAAGACCCACCATCTGGACAACATCATAAAGTGAACCACCTCCGTTGTTGCGAAGGTCTAGCACGATGCCGTCCACTTTGGCGTCCTTGAGTTTGATTATTTCCCGGGCGACATCGATGGAACAGCGGCTTCCTTTTTGGTTGTCGAAATCGGCATAAAACTCTGGGAGAAAAATATAACCGATTTTTCCTTTATCACTTTGAATGATGACACTTTTGGCAAATTTTTCATCCTGTACTATTTCGTCGCGGATGAGTGTAATTGTTTTTACGGAACCATCTGCTTTTTTGAGGGTGAGTTTGACCTCTGTTCCTTTATTGCCACGAATAATTTTAACGGCATCTTCAACCATATAGCTGGTCAGATCGACCGGCTCCTGGCTGCCCTGTCCGACCTTCAAAATTACATCTCCCACATTCACTTGACCGGATTTCCATGCAGGACTTCCTGTGACCAGCGATACAATCTTGATCGTACCGTCTTCATCCCGAAGGGCTGCGCCAATGCCATAAAAATGTCCGCTCATATCTTCATCAAAGGATCTTTTTTCAACCGGTGGAAAATAGTCCGTATGCGGATCCATGCACTGAACGATGGTTTCTACAAAAATGTTGAACATATCGTCCTCATTGGACTTGAGTAAAAAATGATCGTAGGAACGGTCAATGACTTTTAACACTTTATCGCGAGCCTCTTTTTCGAGTTGCTCAGGTGTCTTAGCCACATAACCTGCTTTCCCTTTAGCGGCTTCCTGCTGTTCAAGCAGATCGGCATATTTTTCCAGAGCGCGGTATTTGAGATTTTTTCTCAACTCTTCCCGCTGAGCAGCCGGATTGAGGGGATAGTCCATTTTATCGTAGTCCAGATTCACAGTCTCCTGCTTATTAAAGTCAAAGGGCTGCGCAAGAATTTCGTGAGAGATATTCTGAATTTCAAGCAATCTCTTTTTGTAAAGCACGACCACTGCCGGTACAAACTGAACTGGTGCCTTACCCAGTATCTCTTCGTCCAACTGGTCTTGATATTTGGCGGATAATTCCTGAATATCTGAGCGTAGAAAAATTTTCTTTTCCACATCTACTTCTCCCAGATACTTTTTAAATACTTCTTTGGAAAATTGATCATCTATATTTTTCGGACTGTAATGGATCTCCTCGAGCATCTCACTAACATTCTTGAGTATCTTTTCATATTTGGTAGGAGGAGTTCCCGAAAAGGCGAAAGTCTTCAAAGCAATGGCGATCCCAAGGGCTGATACCAGCAGAACAATGGGCAAATTCCTTTTATTCAACATATATGAGAACAGTTTTGACATTGTTCAAAAATAACGATTATGCATCTTTATTGTTGTTGAAAACCCCAATATTAACCTCCTGTTACGTTAGCGGTAATTAGGATATACGACTGGAATCGTATGTTAAAAAGATAAATAAAAATCTGTCCTGTTTGTTTGCAATGAATCGCACAGGCCTGTCTTGGATCCTAAATTCCCAAATTCCCAAATTTTCCTTAGATTTGGTTGTAGCTCAGCTGGTTAGAGCACTAGATTGTGGTTCTAGGGGTCGCGGGTTCGAACCCCGTCATCCACCCATTTTTTTCTTGCGGATCGCCAACGGTTCGGTATTAAAAAAACTTTCCGTTGACGGTTCCAGTTTGAATAGAACCGACAAAATTTACTACCGGCCTTTATGT
>Ga0206938_1106_pt1 | contig 21921 bp, 24 predicted proteins | sample Alteio_BWOrgHeat_12_FD_152918 | JGI IMG/M metagenome (GOLD analysis project Ga0206938, IMG submission 152918) | Enriched cells from forest soil in Barre Woods Harvard Forest LTER site, Petersham, Massachusetts, United States -... | ecosystem: Environmental > Terrestrial > Soil > Temperate forest >... | reverse complement strand
CGCAATATCGATTATAAAAACATTTGTTACAAGGAAATCAATCACAGAGTATCTGCAAATGCGATAGCAGAATACACATTCCCAAGCCTAGACTCTAAAGAGCTTTATCATTTTGAATTTTCCGAACCTCAATGTAAGGAATATGTATTAGAAAAAATTATCCATTTTTTTCAAAATGAAGTCACTGTCGCCCCCAAATCAAAAATCGTAATTGGGATAAGTGGTGGTGGCGATTCTAACACTTTAATTGAAGCATTTTTAAATTCCAAAATGATTAATGCTGATCAGATTATTGCTGTTATGATGTTAGGGATTCCCGATTGGGATAAGGGTAAAGATCGTGCAATTGCTATTTGCAATAAACATAATGTTGAATTACGTTTTGTAGATTCTGAAAAAGTTAATCAATTACTTAAGCGTACAGGTGAAAGTGATTGGCTTGAGGATTTTGAAAAAGTGTTTCCCGATGCCGATTTAGAAATACTCGGAACATTGGCAATAAGACTCTCTTTGATTGAAATAGCTAAATCTGAAAATGCTCAAGCTATAGTTACAGGACTAAACTTAGAAGATATTTTAGCTGAATGCTTTTTAACTACCATTCAAGGAAAACTACCGTTGCCTTTTCCTATTAGAATAATAGATGATATTCCGTTATGGTATCCCTTATATAATATTCCAAAGAAAATTTTGGATGGTTGCCATCCTAAATATTCACTTGCAAACTATCAAGAACGCTATCCTAGCCATATGCTTGGAAGAGCTAATGTCTATTATCTTGCTCAAATGCTAAATTCGCTAATTCCAGGGACAGAATTTGATGTTCTTTATGGGTTTAAAAAATTAGCCGTTAAAAATACGCATCCCTTACATTTCGATGAGCAATTAGGTCTTTCTGTTATAGAAAAACTGCCTACAGAGCTTCGTAATCGTTGGTTGATGTTTACTCAAATGTAAAAAAATGAACAAAACCAACTACTCTTCTAGACTGCTTTATTGGATAGCTTTCACAAGCTCTCTTTCAACTGCCGGCGCTGTTATGTCATTGATTGCTTTATCATCCACTTTTTTTGCCGAAAGTCGTGAGGGAATTGCATCTTCTTCAATACAACTTGTGCAATATTTAGGCATTGCATGTGTCGGATTTTTTGGGGGAATGATTTTACAAAAGTGGTCTTCCGTTACTCTTGGCATTGTTGGACCAGTAATGAGTGCTTTTATTGTGTTTTATTTTGCTACATGTGATGTCATTCCATTTACCACAGGTTTAATCGGAATATTTCTGATATTCTTATTAAATGGAATCGATCATCCTAATAATCTACGCTTTTTTAACCAAATTGTTGATAAATCCAATAAGTTAAAATTTTTCTCCTTCACAGAAAGCATGGCAGCCACGCTCCAGGTTGTGTCACCAATTATTGCCGGCATGATCATAGCTCACATGGGTGTTAAAGCTTGTTTTTTTATTGACGGCTGCACTTACCTTATCAGTGCTTTACCTTGGTTTATCGTAAGTTTAAAACAAAGAAAAAAAATAGAAAATGATTTACCGAAAGAATCAAATGCCTTTATTGGATTTTCATGCATCTTCAAAAATCAGGAAATTAGGTCTTTAACTATAAGCCGGCTATTAAACAACTTAGCCTACGTGACATGTACAACGGCTATTCCGTTGATAATAGCTATAATTGCAAATAAAAATGAAGAAATATTTACATTCCATTTAGCTGTTACAAACTCTTTTATTTCCGCAGGATTTATAGGCACAGGCGTCCTTGTAGGTTCATTATCTAAAAAAAATCAAGGAGTGGTTTCGCTTGTTTATTTAACGCCATTTATTGGAATAGTTTCATCTATACTCTTGGTATCATCCATTAAATTTCACTCACTTTTATATCTATCTGCTTGCCTGCTCGGAATTGGAACCTATTGTTTTCGAATATCAGGCATGACTCTTGGTCAAGCCTACACTCCTCCCAACATATTGGGATCCGTTATCATTGCGGGAGACACTATTGTAAGAGGCTGGTCGTTTCTTGTATCAGCATCAACGCTTGCTATTTTTGAAATCTATCCTGCACTATACCCCACTCTGGGATTTTCTTTTGAACATTTATTTATTCTAAATATTTTACCTCTAGGCGCACTTTTTGCCCCTAAATGGTCTTTAAGATTGGCAAAACAAAACGCACTAAAATTAAAGTCCCTTGACTAGAATCTGCTAAAGCTTTTATGATCTCTTTTTTTAATCGGAGGATTAGTCCATGATCAATAACCTGGCAGAAAATAATTTAATCCGCTTCATCAACATCAGCAAAAAAAAAGATGGCATGTTTGCCAACTTCAGAGTCAAAGGCATCAAGAGCGGAACGACATTTAGCGCATCCATCTCGATCGACGTTTCAGCAGCAGAAGTGGATGCTGCAGACTCCCTTGAAAAAATCATCGAATCGTGCGCAAAAATAGCTGTCCGCGACTTTAAAAAAGCGGAATTCCAATTCGAAGGCCTAGCTGCCGTCTAAACTTCTATATCTGGGTGTAGCGCAGCTTGGCTAGCGCACTTGCCTGGGGGGCAAGGGGTCGCAGGTTCAAATCCTGTCACTCAGATTCTTTTCTTTCAAAGACTTATGCTAACACCTCCGGTTTACATAAGTTTTTTTATTTGTATGAATGGCAGGTATATGACAGGTAATGTACAATGAGTAAAAAAAAACATCCTCTGATAGATTCTAATTCTCATCAGCCTGTTATCCCTTGGCATGAAAATGTTACAGACCTACAATTACTCCTTAATCTCATTAATACTGAGGGTTTCATCTTAGAAGATGCTGTTGATGAAATACTATCTACATATTCGCACGATCTAACTATTCACCGTGGAGAAGTCTTTGAAAAAGCGCCTCATAGAGAGAACATTAGGCCAGAAATTGATCTATGGGCACAAAGCGGAAATTTTGTTTTTCTAATCGAATCTAAAAAGTCGGCCTTCAATTGGATTTTTCTGCAAAACCAAGATACACCTAAAGACGTCCATTTGATTACTGGACCAGAAAAAACCATCTCTGTTCACAACAGGCTTCTTAATTGCGTTGATTGTATCAGTAAACAGGCGGTAGAAGTGTTACCCGAAGAGAATAAAACTTCCCTTCGCAAGCAAGAAAAAAATAATAAAACAACAAATCTAGCTTTACCCATACGCAGTACGAGAGAAGACCTAGTTCGATCCGCCATCAGACAAGCTCTCTTCAATACAGAAATTCTGATTCATAATCAACTAAATGATAACAGTTGGAAAGGGCAATCCCATCGAATTTTTATACCCATTATTGTAACCAACACCCCACTGTTCTCTTGCATTTACAATCCAGCAGCAGATATCAATTCACAAGCAGATTTAACGAAAATAACACTAAAGAAGATTACAACCGTTGCATTTAACCATTCAGAAATTCTGCGATGGGGTCCCCATTATGAAAGGACGCTCGAACATATTGGCCAGCCAGCTTGGGGTACTCGTTTAACAGATGATACACGATTTAAGAAATCTCACAACAAGACAGTTTTCGTAGTATCCAAAGAGAATCTGCTTTCCTTTATCAATCAAATAAAGGATTTAAAATAATATTAGCCACATTAAAACGTGAAAACACCTACTTAGACCTTTATTTGGATTAGCAGAAAAGCATTTGTTATTAAAAGGAGCTTATGCAGAAAACTTATTGTATTAAAGATCTTCAATCTTTTATTTACGCTTTGCAAAATGACAACTTAGCTCATATTAACGTCACGGATATACATACACAATCACAATTGCTGGATTATTTCATCCAATTGTTGGATTTAGTCACTTCCATGTATAAGGGAGAAAGAGTGGTGTCGCATTTACATCCTGAGTTTTTTGTCTGTTTCGAAACAGAGACATTTTTCTCACAATTGTTTACATCCTTAGACCCAAGCTTAAGCCCCAAAGTAAATGTTGTTTTTCAACGTTCCTGCAATTTCATCGTTAACTTTATTGGCTCTCCAGAAACTATTTTGGTTATACAACGCCTAATAGAAACACTGAAAACTCACTTCTCTCACGTTAATGAAACATTCGAAAACGCTATCGATGCTATCACGACGAGTTTTTTAGAACCTACTATTGGAGCTTTTATTGATTCGCATGAAAAAGGGATAGATGAAATTTTGTCTTTTCCAGGACCTCTCCCTCCGCTTAAAATTGAAGATCTAAACAAAGGAGCTGCACGAGTCAGGACTTATAGAAACAGGCGCATAGGAGATTTTCTTAAAGAACTACATTTGACGGAAGGTCGCTGCACTGGTGTTCCTAAAATTCGCAATGCAATGGAAATTAATGGTTCACCACCTCCAATATTTCAAACTGATGAAAATCACAGCTTTTTTTTGGCTACTTTACCTATTCATCCTGAAGCAACTAAAAAAATTACTAATAAGCAAGAGGGTGTGCCATTGGAAAACAAAACACACCAGCTACGTGACGAAACACACCAGCTAAAAGCTGAAACACACCAGCTAAAAGCTGAAACACACCAGCTAAAATCTGAAACACACCAGCTAACCGATGAAATACAACAAAATCAAGAAAAGCTTCCGTTAGAATTAAAAGTAAAAATTGATGAATTAGGGAAACGACCAACAATTGAACAACTTAAATTTGCTATTTGTTTACTCTGTGCATGGAACCCCTTAACTGCTCAACAAATCGCAGAATTTCTTAATAGAAAAGATAAAAAGCATCTAGTGAGACAATATTTAACACCTTTAGTTAAAGATGGATTATTAAAATATGTGTATCCGGAAAGAGGAAGTTCGCCAAATCAAGCTTATAAAGCCCAGTAATTTTAAATTATTTCTTAATAATTTTAAATGATGCCACCGATTGCGCCAATTTTACCACTGGCGAAAAATATTTTTTTAAACTCTTTTTCAAATCTTTGATAATCTGCGCTATTTGCTTTAATTGCTCCAAATGTTCAGAGCTTTTGGCATCCAAATGTTCGGAGTTCATTGTTGATTGTTCGGAGCTCACGATCATTTGTTCGGAGTTCTTACTGTCCAAATGTTCGAAGCTTTTTATTTTCTGAGGTTCTTAGAGCTATAAACCTGAATTCCGCTTCTACTGCCAAGAATAACAATATTTGCTGTGGTGAATATGTAGTGGGTGATACCACATGATAATAGCCAATAATAAAGGCAACACAATAAGACAATGCTTGACATAAATCAAGTTTTAAATGCATTCTGGGAATGATTTTGATGAGACTGATTAAGACAGGATGAAACAGTAAAAATAGATAGTGTTTGCCTGGAGTAAGAGGTAGGAGGTTCAAACCCTGTCACTTCAGATTTTTTAAACTTTTTTAGGAAAATATAATGAGGATTTTTTTTTCAATGATGTGCGCATTAATTGCTTCTGTAAATACTTTGTCCGCTGCTTATGAAATATCAACTTTGTCAACAGAACTAAAAACGCAAATGATCGATATTGGCACATGGAAATCAGACTGTCCGGTGGATATGGATCGGTTGCGCCTTGTTAGGTTTATGCATTACAATTTTTCAGGTGAACAACAAACAGGAGAGATTGTGGTTCTTGAAGCAGTAGCATCTAGAGTTGCTGCTATCTTTGAAACGCTTTATCAACATCGATTTCCGATTGCTCAAGCAAAAACTATTGAACATTACGCAGGGAATGATAAACCCTCCATGGCTGCTAACAACACTTCCGGCTTTAATTACAGACCAATTGCAAATAAAACTCTTCTTTCTGTGCATTCTTATGGAGTGGCAATTGATGTCAATCCCATTCAAAACCCCTGTATGGAACCACAAACGATATCTGACCCTGAAGAAGTTAAAATTCCCATTCAACCAGCTTCCGGACAAGCCTATCTGAACCGGACAAATATCCGCGCGGGCATGGTAGAACAAAAATTGGAAGCAAGCGGACTTACTGTTGTCGAACTGTTTAAACAAAACGGGTTTTACGTTTGGGGTGGTGGCTGGAATGACCCGGTTGATTGGCAACATTTTCAACCTTCTCGAGCTACAGCAGAATGGCTTGCATTTATGTCTCCAGAAGATGCCACGTTATTGTTTGAATATTACATTGCACATCCTGCCTTATTAAATAATCCAAAAGTGCGCGAGTTTGATTTTGGAACATTATATGAGAAAAATCGGTCAAAGTTCATGCAAGCACTTCAATCGCCAAACTTTTGGGAAATGCCCCCTGAAATGGCCTATCATTCACTACTATAATACCAATATGAACGAAAATAAAAAAAGATGCTTTGGATTTGCTCCCGGTAAAGAATTCTACGCAGAATATCATGACATCCCTTTAAAGGCAACTTCACTCGATACGCCTCTTATCTTAAGTAATTTCTGAGAGTTAAATTTTCTTTGAAGAGAATGCGTTCGAGACCTTATACTTTAAAAAACTAGAGGGATTTCACTATGAAAAACGATTTGATCCTATTTGAAAATTATAAAGTCCGCCGTTTGTATGACGAGGCGACTGAAACTTGGTATTTTTCCGTAATTGATATCGTCCAAATACTAACTCAACAGTCAGATTATCAAGCAGCTAGAAATTACTGGAACGTTTTAAAGACCAGACTTAATAAAGAAGGCAGTCAGTCGCTTACAAAATGTAAGCGACTGAAATTGGAAGCAGCTGATGGGAAAAGGTATCTTACGGATGTAGCCAATGTTGAAACCGTATTGCGGTTAATCCAATCTATCCCGAGCTCCAAAGCTGAACCAATAAAAATTTGGCTAGCAAAAGTAGGTTATGAACGCATACAAGAAATGACCGACCCAGAAAAGTCATTGGATCGAGCCCGTGAAACATGGAAAAAGCATGGGCGCAGCGAAAAGTGGATTCAACAAAGAATGATGGGACAAGAGACGCGCAATAAACTTACTGACTATTGGAAAGAGCATGACGTAAAAGAAACGCGAGAATTTGCAATCCTCACTAACATTATTCATCAAGAATGGGCGGATATAACAGTAAAGCAACATAAAGATCTAAAAGGTTTGAAAACACAAAACCTGCGAGATCATATGAGCGAAGCTGAATTAATTTTTACTGCTCTTGCTGAACTATCCACAAGACAAATAGGCGAGAGCATCGATGCTTCAGGCATGATAGAAAATACAACCGCCGCAAAGACAGGAGGAAATATCGCAAAAAAAGCACGGATAGAGCTAGAACAGAAAACTCAAAAAAAAGTGATATCTAATGAGAATTATTTACCACCATCACGAGCTTTAAAGAAAAACTATGATTAAAATTACTATCCGATCCTAACCAAATACATACAAAATGAAGGCCTTATATGAACGAAAATAAAAAAAGATGTTTTGGATTTGCTCCCGGCAAGGAATTCTACGCAGAATATCATGACGAAGAATGGGGTATACCTGTTTACGATGATAGGCATTTATTTGAAATGTTAATCTTGGAGGGCGCTCAAGCGGGATTGAGCTGGGAAACCATTCTCAAAAGACGCACAGAGTATCGAAAAGCATTTCATCATTTTGATCCTGTAAGTTTAAGTAAAATGAGCGATGATGAATTGAACGCTCTTCTTGAAAACCCCGGCATTATTCGAAATCGGCTAAAAGTCTATTCTGCGCGTAAAAACGCCTTAGTTTTTCTACAAATCCAAAAGGAATTTGGCTCATTTTCCAACTATCTTTGGAACTTTGTAGATAAAAAGCCCATTGTCATACGAAGAAAGACTCTCAAAGAGATCCCAGCATCAACCCCAATTAGCGACGCCCTTTCAAAAGACCTTAAAAAAAGAGGGATGTCCTTCGTCGGCTCTACAATCATGTATGCCTTCATGCAAGCGGTTGGCCTTGTAGATGATCATCTTATTGATTGTTGGTGCGCGAATCGTTAAAAATCAGTATATCGTCGATCATTTTGATTTTTTTCTTTAATGACAAGGTTGATAATTTGCGAGAGCCAACTCATCATTTTCGGCGACATAAAAAAACCTTCATGTTATGATGTACGTTTTCATTTTAAATGAGATTTTTTTATGATAATATATGGTACTAAAACATTCGATCTTAAAACAGCCACGTTTCCTTTTGCCTGCAGCAGTTGTGGGCATGAGCGTCAACAAATTTATGTTCATCGTACATTTTTTAGCCTCTATTACATTCCGCTTATCCCTTTTAAAAAGATAGGTCTTATAAAGTGCCCCATGTGCTATAGAGAAGTAAAAAAGGGCAAATTTTTTAAAGAATTGGCCTCTAAAGTTAATCCGGCAGAGGCAAAATTTCAATTTAAATCCATTCTTAAATCGGCAAGAACACCATTTCACGCTGTGGCTTCAGCTTATCTTATAGCAACTCTTTTTGCAGGAGTCATGACTTACTGGTATTATGAGGAACAAAAAAAAAGCGATCAAGCAAACTTTTATCGCCAAAAACCTTCTGATAATGTCATTGCAATCATAAAGATTCAAGATGACCCTTACCCCTATCAAATCATGTACATACCAGAAATTCAAGAGGGAGAAGCCCTCATTTTTGATTGGAAATATGGTTATAAAACCTTAAGCGATGCCAGGGGAGGTTTAGAATCAGCCATCGACAGTACTCGCAACAAAAGTATAAAGAATCATTTTTTTGAGCCTACCATCATGTCAACGGAATATTTTCCATTCGTAGAATTTGCTGACATTCATCCTCTTGAAACCAAGGTCGATTGGCGTCAGTTTTTTGCTGATCAACAATAAGTAAATAGACTTAAGACACTGTCATAAAAACATTTACAGTTGAACAAAAATCTTTATTTCTGTATCGTCTGGGAATCAATTTTCCGAAATACTTCCATGGTGTCTAATGTATAAACTATTTTTTTTGTTGTTTACCTTCATTTCTACGCTGATAAATGCAGACGATGCTATCACACAATATTTAACTTCTGAAAATGATGCTCTGTCATTGGTTGAAGGTATTGTCAACGCCTATAATGGCAAATTAGTACAAATAGATAACGACATAGAAATTCAAGGCTCTGACCCACTCCATATGACCAGGTATTATGATGGAGGGCATCATTTCGTCAGCGATTATGGTTATGGTATAGGATTAGCTTTCCCTCTTACTTTGGTCTATGAAACAAATTTACAGACCAAAAACATGTGGATAGAATTACGAGGAGGAAGCCAAATTCCTTTTAACGTAAAGACAAGTAAGGGTAAATTTTTTGGAAAAATAGATTCAGAGTTCTTAAGAACAGATTACACAAATTGCTGTGAGGGGCTGTTAAGGGGTGAAACCGATGTTTCTGCCATGTGTGTTTATGGCGACAAAAAGAGATTCATTGTTGACCTTGGCAATGGCTTAAAAAGACATTACCAATACTTCAAAAAAATGGGGTATCAACGCCATTATCGTTTAACAAAAGAAGAAAGGCCAAACGGAAATTTTCGTTATTTTGATTATATAAAGGATAGTTCATCAAGGCCGAAACGGATATGGACAACGAATAGAAATCACTCTTTAAATCTCAATTGGCTAGAATTTGACTTTAGAAAATTGAATTATACGGTTACTGCAAGTAATGGCGAGCAGGTAAATTATCAATTAGAATCTAAAAAATATATAGCAAAAGTAAAAAAAACAATCATTGTAAATGGTCAAGAAGTAAAAACTACAGAAGTTTCAGGTTATGAAGATATTCTTAAAAAGATTTCCGGAAAGCATGTTGTTGCAACAGAATATGATGCGTTAAAAAAATCCAAGAATGAAGCGACATCACTTAGTACCACACACATCAAAAAGCCGGATGGCAGACTTTTAGGTGTTGAATATGACGATAAGGGACGAATAGAAACAATCAGATTAAATGGAATTGTAAAGCCGCTTTACACGTTTAATTATCAAAAAAATTGCACCTTGGTAACAGATGCTCTTAATCACACAAAGCGCTACGAATTTAATCAAAGAAAACTCGTAAAATTTGTGGAATCGCATCGCACCCAAGAATATGTGTGGAATAATAATGGCCAATTGACTTCCCATATTTTCAAAGATCCAAAACAAAATATCATCAGTCAAAAACAATATAGTTATGATGCGCAAGGAAATATTGTAGAGGCAAAAATCTTTGGAAATATCTCCAATTGCGGCTCTTACGAGCCCTATGTGATTCGAAAGGTCTATTCTCAAGATGGTAGAAATAATCTTATTTCAGAAAACCATAACAACGAAAGGGAATTTACCTACGATTATCTTCCAAACACCAATCTCACCACCCGCAAACTCACCTACGCAAATGGGGACTTTCAAGAAAGAGAGTTTTACGAGTACGATGAAAATGGGATCATGATTCAAAAAATCGTAGATGACGGCAACGCTGTTGAATGCGATAATTTAAGCAATGTCACTTATAGACGCATCACGAGGATAGAACCTCAATTAAATCCAGATTTACCCGGAATGACTCATCCAAAATGGATCAAAGAGTGGTATCTTGACCCGATTTCAAAAGAAGAGCGTCTCCTAAAAATGGAAGAAAAAATCTATACGAATGGCGATCTTCTTTCAGCAGAGAAAACTTATGATTCAAACGGCAATTACTGCTACAGTAACTATTTTGAATACAATGAAAAAAAACAACTAACCGGTGAAATCGACCCTTACAATCATGTAACGCTTTATCAATATGATGCAAATGGAAATAAGACCTACGAAGAAAAAGTCAATTCCGGCAAAAAAAGTGAATATATTTATGATAGCGCAAATCGCTTAGTCCAAGAAATTGAAAAACATGCAAGCGGCCGTATCCTTACCACAACTCATGCTTATGATGCGATGAGCAACAAAATCAGCACGACAAATCATTTTGGCCAAACAACAACTTTTGAATATGACGCTCAAGGCCGTGAAATTACAAACACAAATCCGCTTTTGCACTGCGAAAGAAAAGAATATGACATCTTTGGCAATATCACAAAAGTGATCGACAGAGAAGGTTATGTCACAACTACCACGCACAATCTTTTTGGAAAACCTCTTGAAATCATCTATCCGGATGGCTCTTCAAAACGCTTTGCTTATAATTTACAAAATCATTTGATCTGGGAGCGGGAAAGAGATGGTAGGCTCACAACTTATGATGTCGATTATAAAGGCAATGTAACGCTTGAAAAAACTTACGCTGCTAATGGAGCGCTCCTAAAACAAATTCAAAGAGAGTTTAAAGGCGAAAATCTGATCTCTGAAACAGATGCCATGGGATATACAACGGGAAACAGGACAACTTATCGCTATGATGGAGCCGGTAGAAAAATTGAGATGATTAAGGGTGATGTTACAACTCACTATCTCTATGACACTCTTGGATTTCTCTCAAAAACCATTCATTTTGATTATACCGAAATAAAAGTACATGATTACCTTGGACAACTGGTTGAAGAGAGAATTGAAGGTCTATCTAAAGGTCTATCTGAAGGTCTATCTGAGGGTCTATCTGGCGTTATTTTTAAAAAATCAGAAATGTCTTATGACCGCCATGGCAATTTAATTTCAGTTAAAACCTATAAGAACGCGCATGATTTTGCAGAAACAAAAACAGTTTATAATTCTGAAAATTTACCGATTGCTATAATCGATCCTCTAGGGAATCAAACTTCCATCATCTATCGTTATTCCGATCATCTTGAAAAAGAAACGATTGATCCCATGGGCAGAAAAACGATCGAAATGTATGACCAAATAAACAGAATGTTCGCCCTTTTTAAATTCAATGCAAACAATCAACCATTATCAAAAACTGCCTTTGCTTACGATAAAAGGGGTTATAAGATAATAGAAAAGCACACTAATATTTTCGAAAATGAGGATTGCAAAGATTTTACCATCGTCACAACATATGATGATGTCGGTCAAAAAACTTCTGTGACGGAACAAAACGAAAAGACAACCAGATACACATATGAAAACTGTAAGCTCCATCAAATCATAAAACCGGACCGTGTTACGTTAACACATACTTATGACGGCTTAGGCCGTCTTCAAGAATTAAGTTCATCAGACAAAACCATTCATTATCGCTACAGTTATGATTTAAATGACAATCTTCTAAAAACTGAAGATCTCATCCAAAATACGACTACAGAGTGTTTCTATGATCATTTAAATCGATTGATTTCAGAAAAACAGGCAACAGGCAATCTTGTTTCTTATGCCTATGACAAGGCTAACCGTCTTGAAAGTGTCAAATTTCAAAATGAAAAAATGACCTATTCCTATTCTCCTACCGGCTTAACAAAAGCAGGCAGATACCATAATGAAAAGCTTCTTTACAGCTTTACACAAGAGTTAGACCTTGAGGAAAATCCAATCCGTCAAACACTTCCAAATGATCTGAATTTAACTTATGCCTTTGATGCTTTAGGAAGATGTGAGAAAATAGTCTCTAACCATTTTCAACAATCATTTACTTACAATTCTGTTGGAAATATCACTGAGACTACAGTGACAGATCCTTTAGGTGTGTACACAACAAATTTCTCCTATGACGATCTCAATCAAATCAGATCAGAAACAGGCGTTTTTGAAAACAATTACGTCTTTGATTCCTTAAATAATCGAAAAAGTAAAAATGATGTTAACACTACTGTCGACCATTTGAATAGACTACTCAATGACTCTAAAAATAGTTTTAGTATAGATTCAAACGGCAATCGCATTTCAAAAAATGACGCACACTACTCCTACGATGCCTTAGGTCGCTTGATAAAAGTAACAACACCTGAAGATACCATCACTTATACATATGATTCTTTCTCCAGAAGAATGCAGCGTATGAGTAATGCAGGGACAATTCAATATCTTTATCAGTTCGATACCGAAATCGGATCACTCGTTGATGGAAAAATCCAAGAATTTAAAGCTATTTATGGAAAGTTCGCCCCGTTTGCCGTTGAGTTAGATAATGAAGTTAACAGCCCCATCAGAAACCATAGAGGCGATATTTGCGTCCTCATAAACGGCGAAAAAAATCCCGTAACCACCTATCGCTACGATGCCTTTGGTGAATTTTTTAAAAGTGGAAACTTAAAATCGCCTTGGACTTTCTCTTCCCAGCGCTATGATGAAACCCTCCACCTTTATCACTTCCTTCATCGGGGCTACGACTCCTCCTCCGGAACTTTTTTGACAACCGACCCTGCAGAGTTTGCCGATGGCCCCAACCTATACGCCTACGTTCACAACAACCCCATGATCTATGTCGATCCTTATGGTCTTTGGGGCGAATCGCTACAGGAATTCACCCACGGCCTTGGTAGAGGGGTAGCCGATGACACGACATGGGGCGCTTCAAACTTGGTTCTCGGTGAATATGACACCACCTCGCTAGCTTCAAAATGCGGTTATTATACCGGAACGACAGGTTCATTTCTAGCAGGCATGTTCTATGGATCGACCTGGGCCAAGGGAGCCGTGTATGGCGGAAAATTGCTTAATTACGGTTATAAGTTCGCCAAGACAGCTTTTACGACTACCAAAATGGCCAGACAAACGAGTGCTGTTATCAAAACAGCAAGCCACCTACCGATCACACAACTTGCTCAAAAAAACCCTTAACATAAGCACTTCAACTGCAAGAGAAACTATTGTCACAGCCGCTAAAAAGGGGCGAGACCATCTTGCTCCTGATATAAGAGCAGTAGGTGGACATAGTGTTTTTAAACGAAATCCTATAACAAATAAGATAACACACTATGAAACTTATATACCTCAAACGAATCCCAGGGATCCGAAACCTTGGGAATTTGTTAAACGATATGATTGTGCTCCAGTTATACCAGGTGAACCAATACCTACGCATTATAATAAAGTCTTAAAAAAACACTTTGCAGAACCCCATATCCATGATCCATTGTATCCGGGAGGTGTTAGGGATATAGATGTATTACTTCAAGAGATTCCTTAAAAGATATAAGTGGTTTTTATGGATTTCTTAATCAAAAAAAGTTATTTTTATCTTATAATTTTTTAAGCAGGGTGTCATGTTAGACGATAATTTAAGATGGTTAATTGAGTGGTATAATGCACAATGTGACGGTATTTGGGAAAACACTCACGGAATTGAAGTTATAAATTTAGGAAATCCCGGGTGGACTATTAGAATTGATATTGAAAAAACCGATTTACAACATAAGAAGTTTCAAGAGAACAACATCGATCGAACAGAAACAGATTGGGCATTTTGCTGTGTTAAAGAAGGTTATTTTGAAGGTAATTGTGGTACTTTAAATATTTCTGAAGTGTTCCAAACTTTTAGAAATTGGGCTGAAAGTACTTTTGAAATTGATAAAGGCCTTAAATTAGATGATAATTTTCTTTGGTTAGTTAATTGGTTTGATTCTCAATGTGATGGTTACTGGGAAGGTTCGTTTAGAATTCAAATTAAAACAAACGAAAATTCTAATTGGAGTGTGATCATTAAAATTGAGGAAACAGAATTAGAGGATAAATATTTTGAGGACATTTCCATAAAGCGAACAGAAACCGACTGGTTTAATTGTAAGATTGAAAATGGTTCTTTTCGTGGCACTTGCAGCACCTTTAATTTAATTGAATTACTTAAAATGTTTAGTACCTGGGCAAAAAGCTAATAACGACGATTTACAGTATGATTCAAATGTCTTATTCAAAAGCAAATAATATTTTTGGTTCCATTCAGAGAGGACTATTAGGAAATGTTACCCCTAATTTACGAGCTGTTTATGTGCAAATTGAAAATGAAACTACTTTTCATTTATTGTTTTATTACAATAATCCTCCAACTGAAGATGAACAAGAATTGGCTAGTTTAGTTGATACTGAAGTTTTAGCGGATTTTCCCTCGCCATTTTTTAAAACCGATTTCAGCGTTTTAACTTTAAGTTATCCTAATCCAATACCTGACGTTGGTTTTTGTATGTTTTACCGATATGAAAAAAAATATCTTAATTAAAATTAATGTCGTATTTTTGAATGAAGTTGTAAAAATATGGATAATATAAAAATTGAAACTAAAGGCCTTATTTTAAATGGTGAACTTGAAAATTGGAATATTTTTATCCAAAATCTTGAGAAGGGGGAAGGTTCTTATTTAATCTTATTAACATCTCCAGATGGCTCTGAAGGCTATGATGATTGGATAGAAAATTTTTATGCTCTTCAGGGTTATTTTAAAGAAGCAAACTGGAAAATTGAATGGTTAGATTAGGTTTTTCGTGATTAAAATTAATTTATTTTGGTTAATTAGTTGGTATGCACGCCATTGCAATGGTGTTTGGGAAAAAACTCACGGAATAGAAATTGAAACCTTAGGCAATCCTGGATGGCGGATTAAAATTAGCCTTGAAGGCACAGAATTAGAAGATAAAAAATTTCAAAAAGTTTCTGTTGACCGTACAGAAAATGATTGGCTTTTTTGTAAGGTTGAAAATAGTCTTTTTGATAGTGCTTGTAGCACTTTTAATGTTTCAGAAGGACTTAAAATTTTTAAAAATTGGGCTGAAGATAACTCTGAAAGCGAGATTTTTGAAACAAAAAATGAATTAAATGATGATTGGTATTGGATAATTAATTGGTATCATAGTCAGTGTGATGGTTACTGGGAAGGCTCTTTTGGAATTCAAATAGAATCTCGAGAAGACCAAGGATGGAACATTACGATTTGTGCGAGGGAAACAGAATTAGAGGATAAAAAATTCCAAGAATTTTCTATTCAACGTATTGAAACTGACTGGGTTCATTGTAAAATTGAAGATGGATACTTTAAAGCTAATTGTGGAACTTTTAATGTTGCTGAAGTTTTTCAAATTTTTAGAAATTGGGCTGAAAGCTAAAAAAATGAATAATGGTTTTCCGTGTGTCTGCTGTGGTTTTTTAACAATGTCTGAAGCTGAACATGGTACATTTGAGATATGCCCAGTGTGTAGATGGGAAGATGATGACGTGCAATACAATGATATTGATTATCCAGGGGGTGCAAATGAAGAAAGTTTACGACAAGCTCGCGATAATTTTAAAAAATTTGGAGCTTCTTCACTAAAGTTATTAAAGAATGCAAGGCACCTGAGCCTGATGAAATTTCTTAAATTCAAAGCTTAAGTCACATAGTTTGTATACCCACTTCAACCACATGCTCATGTTCCCAAAATCACTAATTTAGATGGTACGCCATGGCTTCCGATAAAATATTAAATTCCAGTTTCAATTGGGGTGATCCAGTAATGATTAAACAAACGGCTCCTGAATGTTATAAACCAGGCTCTATAGGTTCTATATGTGGGATAAGAACAATTAATTCTTTGGATATTGCTCAACAATTTAATCAAGCAATGAATTCTGAATTATACCTAATTGAATTCTCTGATGGTAAATCTTTAGAAATTCCCAAGGCATTTTTATCTAATTTGAAATATTTAAAATATATTTATAAAAGTGATTTTTTGAAGCTTATTATAGAAGAAGATGATGTGGGATTTTACTTAATTATTTATAATGATCCACAATCAGAAAAATCTAGTGAAGATTACTTAGTTGATTCTTTAGAAGAGGCATTTGCAGAAGCAGAGGAAAAATTTGGTGTATCGAGTAGTCAATGGAATTTACAAAATAAAGAGTAAATATGAAATATACCAAAGTAAGATTTGCTAAGGAATTAATTAAAAAATTGAGTGAAGAGCCGTTTGATGTCATAAAAATTTCAAAATGGTGTAACAGAGTATTGAATGATCATTTAAGAGAAATGGATAAAGAGCTTTATGATTTAGTTTCCGAACTTTCCACGATGGAAGATGATCCTCAATTTGAACTTAGCAAAGAGGAATTAACATCTCTTGCTAAAAAAATGAATAAAGGTTTTCCATGTGCCTGCTGTGGTTTTTTAACAATGAATAGCCCAGAATATGGATCATTTGATATATGCCCTGTTTGTTACTGGGAAGATGATATATTTCAATTTAATAACATTGATGCCACAATGGGCGGTGTTAATGATGAAAGTTTGAGAGTGGCTAGACAAAATTTTAAAGATTTTGGAGCCTCTTCTTTAAGATTCTTAAAAGATGTTAGACCTCCTGAACCAAATGAAATCCCCTAAATTAAAAAAAACTATAATGATTTTTATAAAAACTTACGAAGAGCTTAACAACTGGCTAGAAGAATACAATTATTTTGAAGATGGACATGTGTTAAAAATTGCCACGAATCCACTTGTCATTACTATAGGAATGTTAATTAGTGGGAACTTTGCAGCAAATACAGAAAAAGAAATCATAAATTTTGATATCATTCCAATAAATGTATCCTCTTGTAATTATACACCTGATTTTGTGCTATCGGAAGATCTTTACATTGAATCTATAGAGCCTGTAGAGGCTTGTGAGGGCGTTGGATTGCAAATTTTCGGGCCTCCTGTGCTTACATTGATTGCTGAGTCATTTACCATATCTGAAAACGATATCATCAAGAGCGTTTTTAAGCCTTGGATAAGCAGGGGAAATATCGCTATACAAGCTCCTATGGAGGAAATTCCAAAACCCGATTTTTGGCAAGAGGAATTCAAAAAATTGGATTATGATATTGTTTTTCGATATTATGCAGGAGAAAGTAAACCGCACCAACTGCTACCTTCAAATTATGGTGGTTTTTTCTTTCAGCTTGAAAATCGAATCAACACTACTAATCAGGGAATATTCATTCCATATTGTTCAATAGAAAACGGGCAAGTTTCGATGAGTTTTCAACAATGCGATCCTGACCTTGATTCGCTATGGACAGCCCTGACAATTATTCTAGCGAACATTCCTGATGTTAAGATTTCTTGTGGTAATTGTAAATTCACTGGCGCTGAATGGAAGCAGAAGTTCGCAAGTTTGTAATCCCTTAGTACCCAACCATAATAAATTTAAAAAGCATTACCAAAAATTGGTGTGGGGTGCTATTTAAAAAAAATAAGAATGAAAGTATGAGGTGTAGATGTTTTTGGTAAATGCGATTTCCTGGCCTTGCCGTTTGCTGCAGCAGTGCAAAAGAGGGTGGGATGAAGAGAATGTTAAACATTTTAGCAAGGTAGAATTCAAGATTGAAAATTTTGAAACGGATGATAATGCCGAATATGAGAAGCCGTGTTTTCGGATTTTAAATGCGGTAACAGGTACTTTTAAAATACTTTCTCAGTCCATTAATACAATCGCATTAGTTGTTTTAGGATTTGATATTCATAGAATGCAAAAATCAGCGACGGTGAATGATCCTTTAATGCGCACGCACGCATTTTCGGGTTTGAAAATTCCTACAATGCATTTTGCAACTAAAGCATCCGTTACTTCTGCCATTTATAAATATCATAGAGATCAATCGCCTTTTATGATCGATAATGGTCCAGATTCTATTTTTGCTTATATCGTGGACATGTTAGAAGGTTTAGAAATAGATCCTGAGGATATTATTTTTACTTGTTCAGAAGAAAAAAGAAAAAAATTTGCCCCTTTTTTAAATGAAGCGTTCAGCGATGCCACAATAAAAAACCATCGCAAGGTGTTGCATGAATGTGTTCAAGAAGCGCTTAAAAATTGGGCAACAGATGTTAAAACCGATGTGACCATTCAGAGCAGAAATGTTGTTTGCGATGCCATGTCAAGGTATTTTCTTGGTAATGCAGATGAAAATCAAACTCTATCTTCAGCGATGCAAACGTTTTTTTGATTACATCATCGCAAGGTTTAGCCGAAAAACTTTTGATCAAGACAAGCTCGTCCAAGCAAGGAATGCGTTTTGGAAAGCAATCGATGTCGCCATCAAAAACCCGGAAACTCTAAGTTATAAGCTAAGCGAACTGATGGAAGAAAAAGGTTATTCCTTAAAACAAACAAACATGTTGCTGTTTTCCCTATTTTTCGCAGGCATTGATAGCACGACACAATCTCTTAATTATGCCATTTATGAATGCTCTAAAGACGTAAACTTACAAAATTCCGTACGGGATGATCTTCAAAAATTAGAAGATTGGCCACTTCATGAAGTAGCTAGCGACGTTGAAAGTATTCAACACATTATTTTAGAAGGCTTGCGCATATTTTCTCCGGTGATTGGCGTCTCACGGGTAGCAAGAGAAAATATAACGCTTGTAACTACTGAAACAGATAACAAACATATTTTTCACAAAATCAAAAAAAATGAGCTTCTCTTCCCATCTCCAAATATCATGAATCGCTGCCCATTTTTATTTCCCGATGAACCGGACAAATTCAAGCCTGAAAGATGGCAAGAGAAAAAAGTTTCTATTCTTTCCCTGCCGGGCCTTCCTTTTGGAGGCTGGAAAACGATTTGTCCCGGTTGGCTGTTTTATCAAAAATTCATGCAGATTTTTTTGGCTGAAATGTTACTTAAATTTACCTTAAAGCTTCATAACACTGGTGAAATTAAACAGACCGGCTCATTTATTAATAAACTTTCAGAAAACATCATTGTCTCATTTTATAATCATCAATAAGAGCAAGCGAGCATGCAGTGCTCATATCTAGGAGTACATGAATTTCTAATTATATGTTCAGGAACTATTCCAAAGATTAAAAAATTGCCACATAACACACAATAGTTAAAAATATTCTCACAATCATTTGTACAAGAAGATGCAGCTGCAGATGCCACCAAGCCCGATAATAGAACTACTTGAACTTGGCCTAAAAAAGAAGTGGGGATGAGGACTTCTTTCAAATGATTCATGCATCGAAGCGCAATCCCGCAAATTTTTTCTGTTTCGAGACGATAGCCACTTTTTTGGTTATTTTGAAAAAAATAATCTTTCGCAATGACTGTCTGGGTAATTTCAAGTTGCATAGATTTACCTTTTTCATGGTTTGAAGATCAAACCTTAATTTAAACGAAGATTTTTTGTGTATCTAAAAACCAAGAAAGAATCAGACGACGAGGGGTCAGGCTTGGGATGGCACGAATAGTGTTGATTAGTGCCAAAAAAAATCCTGCCAATTCTTGTATCCACACCTAAACATGTGCTTCAGGGCTGTGGGGGAAGAATTGTCTGGAATTTCTTTGACTGAAATGGTCTAAAAATTTTAAATTCGTGCCATCCCAGGTCAGGCTTGACCCCACGTCTTTCATTGAACAAATTCTTCGCGGAAGAAGCTAAGTTATTAGCGTTTTAGTTATCGCATGAGCCAACTTCTTTTAAGCCAATCTCTCTTGTGGATTTTTGATTGATTTCTTTTTCCAGCTGTCTAATACTTTTTTCTGCAACAGGTAAGTCTTCTGGCATGGTGCCACCTAACTTCTCAATAGTTTGACGCACTACCACACCTACCTCAAAGTGAGTTTGATTTGCCTTTTGTTTTCCTTTGATATTCTCCCTTCGAAGCTTCTCTTCTGCTTGAGTAGCTCTGAACAGATTGGCAGCAAGTTCGGTGCTTCCCATATGATCTAAAATTTTTTGATTCTTTTTCAGGCCTTTTCTTCCATGGATATCCTTTGCATCAAGTCCTCCATAAAGGCCTTTATAGCCATGATTTTGGAATATGGCAAAATCAAGAGTTGTTTCAACACCTGATTGCTGAGCTGTTTCAACTAACTGCTTATTATGTTCTCGAAGATCGTTTCGGAGATAAACGCGCTTTTCATCTTCTTTTAACTGTTGGAAATTCTGGTTATCAGCTAATTCTTGTCTGCGGGTTTGAATAGCAAAATACGTTTGACCGTTAGCGATGACGGGTTTTGCTGGGTCACCATTTTGAACAACCAAATAACAAGCATAGCGAGACAATCTTATATCTGAAATTTGTCGATGCCCTCCAGACCCTACTTCGACCATTTCGTTGACTTGCACGAAATGGTCTTCAATACCATGTCCGCTGTTCTTACATGCTTCTTTTGCCTTCTCTATCACAGGGAGAAAATTTCGATATTCATAATATTCTAAGGTTTTAGACAACTTGCGTGCACTCCAAAATTCACAGTCATTTTCTCCCTGTCGAAGTGATTCGAATGTTTGATGATGAGTCTTTTCAACTAAATTTTTATTCATGATTTAATCTCCTGTAGCATTAGAGCTCTTATTTTTCATGTGATAGATGGTAGTGCCAATATTACAAAATAAGACAGACGTATAATATAAATCAATCTGAAATAGCACACAGAACCCTTAAGTGTGTTTGAGCGTTAAATATTTCCAGAGTAAGCTGGAGCAGTTATCTTGAAAAAGGATTTTGGGGTCTATCCAGAAGGGTTGTAATTCTTTTTGTTGTTTTGTGGATGATCTACAGCCCGTTATTTTGTAGATCATTCCGATGTGAAAAAATAGATAAGGCTCGCTGGTTATAGTTGCAGAGACATGGAGGGTTGCTGTGAGGTTGGTGTAAAGAAACGAAGAATCAAATTCCATGGCCACTTCTTCCATAAATTCACGGGCGAGAGTTTGTTCTGGAGACTCTCCAAATTCAATGCCGCCACCAGGAAAGTCAAATTTTCCTGCGTAGGGGCCTTTTGGTTGCTTTATGAGCAATAATTTATCATCTTTTGTTGCGACGCCGTATACACCAACTCTTGTGATTCGGTTTTCAATAGCTATGTTCATATTTAGGTTCTTTTAAGTGAAAGAAGCCGAAAATAAGGAGGGTGTAAAAGGTGTCGCCGACGATTTGGTTTGCAAAGAAGGGAAGGCCTGCTGTGTAGCAGAGGAGAAGTCCCTGAATTGTTTTGGGGTAGATGGAAAGGGTGAGCCAATCTCCAAAATTAGAGACGAAAAAGAAAATCAGCGAAGAGATGAAGCTTGCTGCCTGAATGTGAAGGGCTGTTCTTTTTGTTTTGAGGTAGGCGCCAACCAGGGTGATTAGGGCAAAGCTT
>Ga0206938_1100_pt2 | contig 22549 bp, 27 predicted proteins | sample Alteio_BWOrgHeat_12_FD_152918 | JGI IMG/M metagenome (GOLD analysis project Ga0206938, IMG submission 152918) | Enriched cells from forest soil in Barre Woods Harvard Forest LTER site, Petersham, Massachusetts, United States -... | ecosystem: Environmental > Terrestrial > Soil > Temperate forest >... | reverse complement strand
AACGAAATCGGGTCATTTTATAGTAACGCCTGATAATGGCACCTTAACACTTATCGCCAAATCGTTAGGCATAGCGGAGCTGAGAGAAATTGATGAATCGGTAAACCGCCGGAAGGGTTCCGAAAAATCAAATACCTTCCATGGCCGCGATGTTTATAGTTATACAGGCGCCCGCCTGGCTGCCGGGGTGATCACTTTTGAGCAGGTGGGCCCCGTTCTGCCGCCCAAAATAGTAACCATCCCTTTCCAGGAAGCGGTGCTGGACGGTAAAACAATTAAGGGTAATATCCCCGTGCTGGATGTGCAATATGGCAACATCTGGACAAATATCCCAGATACGCTTTTTGATCAGTTAAAACCCAAATACGGGGATCTGGTGCATGTGGTAGTGTCCTATAAGGGCCAGGAAAAATATACCGGCGATATGCCTTATACCAACACTTTTGGCGCTGTTGCGCAGGGCAAACCACTGGCTTATATCAATAGTCTTTTCCAGGTATCCTTCGCCTTAAATATGGGCGATTTTGCCAAAACTTACCACCTGGCAAGCGGCGCCGACTGGAGTGTAGCGGTGAGTTTACATTAAGCCTGGTAACTATTCTTTAAACTTGAGTATATTAATTTTTGATCCGTCAACTTTTTCACCGACACTTTGTTGCTGCTTACCGACATGTTTAAACATGTTGCCAGTTTTTGTTTGGGATACATATAATGTTACCTTAGTTTTGGATAAGATTTAATATAGGATAATAATGGACAACGATATAAAATATACAAACAATCCCCGCAATGGCAAAGCCCTGGTGGGGGTTATTTTACTGATGGTTGGGGTCATCCTGCTGCTTCAGCAATATATCATACCGGGGTGGGTTAAACTTTGGCCACTTTGGTTAATTGGCTGGGGAGTTTTTATAGGCGCCAAAAGTAATTTTCAAAAAAACTCATTCTTCGTTTTAATGGGTCTTGGCACGGTGTTCTTATTTACCGAAAATATCCACAACTCCGACCGCATATTTTGGCCAATCATAGTCATTGGCCTTGGCTTATGGATGATCCTGCGCAAGCGGGGTACTCAGGATAAAGATTACTGGAAAAAACACTATAAATATCAATGGGATCCAAATAATCCGGCCAGCACTGCGCCGGGTGCTGCCGGAACTCCGCCTGTTGAGGATGCAACTTATACCGAAGTTCCGCCAAATGGCCCTTCTTCGGGTTACCGGTCGGCCGGGGGGGATGATTATCTCGACGCCGTATCGGTTTTTGGCGGTGTAAAAAAGACCATTCTTTCAAAAGACTTTAAAGGCGGCGAGATCGTTAATATTTTTGGCGGAGCCGAACTTGATTTTACCCAGGCCGATATCAACGGGCGTGTGATTATTGATATTACCCAGATCTTTGGTGGTACTAAAATTATTGTACCCTCGCACTGGCAGGTAGTGTCAGACCTTGCTGCGGTTTTTGCCGGGGTGGATGATAAGCGTATAAGAACCACAGCCGCGCCCAATAGCGAAAAAATATTAGTGCTGAAAGGCGTTTCGATTTTTGCAGGGGTCGACATACGAAGCTTTTAATGTAGTTGATAAGTTGATTGGGTGGAGTTGTTGATTAAGTTTTAATCGTTCAACCAATCAACTTAATCTAACCTAATCAACCATTCCAACCAAACAAATGGCAATATCCATAAGCAACACAAAACTATACGGAACGTTTGCGGCATGCGGGCTGGTTTGGGCCGCGGCGCAAACTTATTATATCCATAGTTTTGGGTTTATTTGGTTTATTGCTGTTACCGACGGTTTGGTGAATACTGTATTGCTGGCCGCTGCATGCTGGCTCATCAACAATAACCTGCGCTATTACCAGCCGGGCAAGGGGAGCTATATCAACATTTTAATTTGGTGCGCCGCACTGGCAGTTGTTTGCACCCTCGGGTGCCGCTGGCTGTTGCCGCTGTTAACAACCGGCGATGCTTTTAAACAGTTTTTAATAAATTCGGTTTACCTGCGTGGTTTTATCGACTTTTTGGCGATAGGCTGGATGGCCATGATCAGCATTATTTATTACTCGCAGATTGACCAGAAGGAAAACGAGAAACGCAAAGCCGAAGCCGAAAAACTGGCCCGCGATGCCGAATTATACAATTTAAGGCAGCAACTGCAGCCGCACTTCCTGTTTAACAGTTTAAACTCTATCAACGCGCTTATTGGTTTTAAACCTGATGAAGCCCGGCGTATGATCCATCAGTTATCTGATTTTTTGCGCGGTACACTAAAAAAAGATGATCAGCTGCAGGTTCCCTTGAATGATGAGCTGACGCATTTGAACCTTTATCTTGATATTGAAAAAGTACGTTTCGGGCATCGCCTGCAAACGGAGATTAGTTGTGATGATAGCAGCCGCACGGCCCTGCTGCCCTCGCTTTTGCTACAGCCTATTGTTGAAAATGCCATTAAATTCGGACTTTATGATACCACTGGCGACGTGGTGGTAAGCATAAGGGCCGAAATGGAAGGCAACTTTTTGATGCTGATGGTGCAAAATCCCTACGATCCACAAACCTCGCGGCCCAAGCAGGGTACCGGTTTTGGCTTAAGAGGGGTACAACGCCGTTTATATTTATTATTTGCACGTAATGATTTGATGGAAACTCACGCAAATGATAATATATTTACAACTATTATTAAAGTACCGCAGTTGTAATATATGAAACGCGCATTAATTATTGATGATGAGCCTTTGGCCCGTATGGTGGTTAGGGAGTATTTGCAGGATTTTAGCCAGATAGAAGTTTTGCAGGAATGCAGTGACGGCTTTGAAGGCCTGAAGGCCATACAGCAGTATCAGCCCGACCTGATCTTCCTGGACGTGCAGATGCCTAAAATAAACGGCTTCGAAATGCTTGAACTGGTTGAACAGCAGCCTGCGGTAATTTTTACCACGGCATTTGATGAGTATGCCATCAAAGCCTTTGAGGCCCATGCCGTTGATTACCTGCTGAAACCTTTTAATAAAGACCGTTTTAACAAAGCGATTGAAAAATACCTGGCCCAGGCGCCCAATGCCCCTTCGCCAAAAAAAACCGAGGAAATACTGGAGGCCGCCAACTCGCCGGCGCAGCATGAACGGATAGTGGTAAAAACCGGTACCAAGGTGAAGATCATCCCGGTGCAAGATGTACAATACCTGGCGGCTGATGATGACTATGTAAGCGTTTACACCGCTGAAGGTTCATTCCTGAAAAACAAAACCATGAACTTTTTTGAGCAAACGCTCGACTCAAGATATTTTGTGCGGGTACACCGTTCGTACATGATCGCTATCCAGCAGATCACCCGTATCGATCCATACGAAAAAGACGCGCATCTGGCTATCCTTAAATCCGGCGCCAAAATACCAGTTAGTAAAACCGGCTATGTGAAGTTAAAGCAGGTGCTGGGAATATAGAGATTTCGGATTTCGGAAGTTCGATTTCGGAATTGATTTATTTTTTATTTAATGCAATAAAGTTGCAACAAAATAGTTTTGACAGATATACTAACCTAAAACAATTTGTCTCATGTCTAAACTTATCTTCGGGTTGCTGCTATCCTTATTTTTATTCCACCCAAAAAATAAACTGCCGGATAGTAAGCTGGCTAAAGATGTGCGTGTAAAAGTATGGCCCAAACTGCAAACCGAATTAACGGGCAAGGGGCTTAATATCAATTCTGCTGTTTACCTGAGGATATTTAAGGACGAAAGCGTAATGGAAATCTGGGTACGATCGGGTCGCCAATACCAGTTTTTTAAAAGCTATAACATTTGCTATTTTTCGGGTGGATTGGGCACAAAAACCCGGTCGGGCGACGGGAAAAGCCCCGAAGGCTTTTATACGATAACTCCCGCACAATTATACCCTTTAAGCAGTTATTATCTCGCGATGAATATCGGTTACCCAAACAAACTGGAGCAACTAAAAGGCTATACCGGAGATGAGATTATGGTACACGGGCACTGTGCCTCTATCGGTTGTTATGCGATGACGGACGAGGGAATAGAAGAGATCTACACCCTTGTATATAAAAACTTTGAATCGGGCCGCCAAAAAATACAGTTGGATATATTTCCGTTCAGGATGAACCAGGAACATTTAACGAAATATACCACCAGCTCCTATTTACCCTTCTGGAAAAGCATGAAACCAGGGTATGATTTGTTTGAGAAAAACCACATTCCGGCGGTGGCTGCCATTAAAAACCGGGGCTACTTCTTTCAAAACTAATACATTAACATCCCATTATCCTGATTGTATAATCGTGTATGCGGTATAATCCAAAAATGTACAGAAATCTGTTCACTTTTTAGTGCCGCCACCATATTCCTATCGTCCTGAGCCAATAATTGATGCCGCTGGCACATACTTTGTAAAAGTTTAACTATACTATTTATGACAAATAACATAAATATTGTTAAACTAAATTTACCATTCATCATGAAAAACCTATTTAAAACTTTAGTTCTCGTTTCTGCATTATTTGTAGTGAAAACAAGTACGGCCCAGTTGATCAATATTGGCGCCCAAACAGCAACAAAAATTGTAACCCATGCCGTAATACCATCTGTAACCGCAGCAGCTACTACTCAAAACGTAGTGAACAAGGCTGTTAACGTTGCGGGTAATGTTACCGGCCAGGTAAGCAATCAAACACAAACCGCTGTGCAGGCTGCGCAAAGCCAGGCGGCTAATGTAAGCGGTTCGGTTAGCAATCAAACACAGGCTACAGTTCAGGCAAGCCAAAACCAGGCGGCAACCGTTGGAGCAAATACTGATGCTAGCCTTGCAGCCAATGGTAATAAAGACAATGCAACCATAAGCGGGTCCTCATCAACCAAAAGCAGTTTAACCGCTGGTAAAAACAATTTGAGTGTCGCCGGTTCAACAACAACAACAGGGGCTTTAACCGCAAACGCAAAGCTTAACAAAAGTGCAGCAAGCACAACTGCTACTGCAACAGCGCATGCAAAGACAGCACTGAACGTGAGCTCAAAAAAAGCTAATGCTGTAGTAAGCAAATCAGTTTCAGCAACAGCAACTAACGCTGGAAAGGCTTCAGCTGCTATAAGCGCCGACAGCAAAAAGGCAGCCATCAAAGCAAGTTCGGTTATAAGCAAAACCAACGCTACTGCAAATAAGACTAAGAGCAGTTTAACCAGCAAAAAGGTAAGCGTAAGCAGCAGCACAAAAATAAGCGGCAGCACAAAAGCTACCGCTTCAAAAGGTAAAATAACCGTGGGCGCTGCCAATTCAGCTTCTTCGGCAACAGGTGTTAAGGCTGGCAAAAAACAAGTTGATTTAAAAGGATCAGCTTCATCGTCAACCAGCGCTTCTGCATCAAAAATGTAGTCAATTTTAAAATATTCTCAAAATCAGGAAGGCCGGCTTCGGCCTTTCTGATTTTTTAACCTTATGCTTAAAAAATCAATCATGTACCGGCCCGGGCTAATTGCCATACCATTAATCTTATTGCTTTTATCATTTAAAGCCTACGGGCAACAATTAAAAGCAGATACTACTGTAAAAAAACAAGCATCAAAAACCCTGTATGTGAATGCAGGTTTGCTGTACCTGTCGGACCTTACCTATGCAGGCCGCAAGGATGCATCAAGCGTGCCGGTTTTATTGCCAACCTTTACCCTTATCTCCACCAAAGGTTTTTTTGTTGCCGGGATAGGTTATTTTGATGTAAACGGCAGTAAAAGTGCTGCTGAAGGCTTGAGCATTACGCCGGGTTATGTTTTTTCGTTTGATAAAAAGAAAGAATTCGGTGGCGCCATTTCGGCGACCAAGTATTTTATAACCGATAACAGCCCGATAATTCTTTCGTCGTTTAATGCCACTATCGACGGGCAATTGCATTATAACCCTGATGATATTGTTAAACTAACGGTTGATGCCAGCTACCGCTTCAGCAAAACCGGGCCCAACGATGTGATTAATGATGCCGAACTATCCAAAGAAATCCAGCTTACAAAAAGCGGCAAAAACAACAAAGATGGTTTGAAGGTAACGCCGACCGTAACCCTTTACAGCGGTACACAATCATTTTACAAAACATCCGACAGCACACTGAACAATTCGTCCATATTAAAAAACATTCTTTCGCCGGGGCAAACAACCACTACCCAAAACCAACAGGTAAGGCAATATACTATACTGGCTTTAAGCGGTTCGCTACAGTTTACGTATGTAATCAAAACCTGGCAGATCAGTTTTACGCCATATTTAATTCAGCCATATCACCAGGTTAATTATGCCAATAATACGCCACAAAACGGCAGCTATTTCTTATTTACAACGGGCGTGAGTGTGACGTTTTGATGGGAGTCTGAACCACTGATTTTTTTGATTTCTGGATTTCGCTGATAGAAAACCATTGTGCTTATCAACATTTCAACCTTACAACATTTCAACTTTACAACATTCCAACAACAACCTCCTATCATCCCGCCGTAAAAATCCGCATAAACAAGTAAAGCTAACAGCTTACTCCACATCTTTGCAGAAAAAAACATTATGCCACATCTGTTTTCTTCTATAAAAATTAAAAATATTGAGTTTAAAAACCGCATCGTGGTTTCGCCCATGTGCGAATACTCCTGCACCGATGGTTTTGCGAACGACTGGCACCTGGTGCATCTGGGCAGCCGTGCAGTAGGCGGCGCGGCTTTGGTTTTTACCGAAGCGATTGCGGTTTCGCCCGAAGGACGGATCAGCTATGGCGACCTGGGTATTTATAAAGATGAGCACATCGCCAAACTAAAACAGATCACCGATTTTATCCACCAAAACGGCGCTTATGCCGGTACGCAACTGGCGCATGCAGGCCGCAAGGCGAGTCATGATTTGCCCTGGAATGGTAGTAAACAAATCCCTTCAGATCAGCCAAACGGCTGGAAAGCGGTTGCGCCGAGTGCGATTCCGTTTATTGCTGAAGAGGAAGCGCCAATTGCTTTGGATAAAGCAGGCATTGAAAAAGTAAAAGCCGATTTTAAAGCCGCGGCATTGCGTACACTGCAAGCCGGTTTTGATGTAATTGAGATCCATGCGGCGCATGGGTATCTGATCAATGAGTTTTTATCGCCCATTACCAATCATCGTACTGATGAATACGGTGGCCCGTTTGAAAACCGGATCCGCTTGTTGCTCGAAATTATTGAAAGTATCCGGGAAGCCTGGCCCGCCGAAAACCCTTTATTTATCCGGATCTCGTCAACCGACTGGACCGAAGGCGGATGGACTGCAGAAGATTCTGCCGCTTTGGGCAAAGTATTGATTAATAAAGGTGTCGACCTGGTTGATTGTTCATCAGGAGGGAATGTCGCCACTGCAAAAATTCCTTTAAAACCGGGCTACCAGGTTGAGTTTGCCGAAAAGGTAAAAAAGGAAAGTGGCATATTAACCGGGGCCGTAGGACTGATTACCGAAGCGGTGCAGGCGGATAACATTGTTAAGGAAGGACAAGCTGATGTGGTTTTCCTGGCCCGCGAGTTATTGCGCGATCCTTATTTCCCGCTTCGTGCCGCGCATTTGCTGGGGCAGGAGGTAAAATGGCCGGATCAGTATTTAAGAGCGAAATGGCATTGAAAAATTTGTAATTTTGGACCTTGTAGAGACGCAATATTTTGCGTCTCTACGTTCGCATACCATCATACATGAAAAAATATCTCTCGTTAGTTACCTTTTCGCATACCATATTCGCTATGCCGTTTGCGTTTATCGGCTTTTTTTTGGCGGTTACCACTACCAATGCCCGTTTCGAATGGCCCAAGCTGGTGATGATGGTTTTGTGTATGATCTTCGCGCGAAACTCGGCTATGGCCTTTAACCGCTACCTCGACAGGGATATCGATTCAAAAAACCCGCGCACCAAACAAAGGGATATCCCATCCGGGCGGATCAGCGCAGGTGCTGCCTTAACTTTTACTATTATTAACTGCCTGTTGTTTATCGCGGTAACCTGGTTTATCAACAGGTTGTGCTTTTACTTGTCGCCCGTGGCGTTGCTGGTGGTATTGGGCTATAGTGCTACCAAAAGATTTACGGCGCTTTGCCATTTGGTACTTGGCCTGGGTTTATCCCTGGCACCTATTGGGGCTTACCTGGTGGTAACCGGAGCCTTCGCTTTAACCCCGCTATTCTTTTCTTTCGCTGTATTGTGCTGGGTGAGCGGTTTTGATATTATTTATGCCCTGCAGGATGAAGATTTCGACCGCGCCGAAAACCTGCATTCTATCCCTGCTTATTTGGGAAAAGTAAACGCGTTGCGGTTATCTACCTTTTTACATATTCTTTCGGCATTTTTTGTGGCGATGCCGGTATTTTACACCCATGTAGGTGTGCTGTACTACATAGGAATTGCGTTTTTCTGTGCTATGCTCGTTTACCAGCACCTGTTGGTAAAACCCAATGATTTGAGCCGGGTTAATTTCGCCTTCATGACCACTAATGGTATAGCCAGCGTGGTATTTGCCAGCCTGTTTTTGTTAGACAGGGTTTTAATTACGCACGGAATTCTTTAATTTCGTTATCATGGAAACCGGGGAAGCGTTTGCTGTTTTTAGAAAAGGCATCAGTAAATTCATCGAATTTAACGAGGCGGAATGGGACTTGGTCAGCCAGCACCTCGACCTGAAAAAACTAAAGAAAAAAGGCCTTTTTGCCGAGCCAGGCATAGTATGCAACGAGGTTGGTTTTATATTAACCGGTTCTGTCCGCTATTTTAATGTCAAGGATGGCGAGGAGATCACCGGGTATTTTAGTTTCGAGAATGAACTGGTTAGCTCGTACCGCAGCTTTTTAACACGCCAGCCAAGTCTTAATTACATACAGGCGCTTGAAGATACCCAACTGGTCATCATCACCTACAAAAACATGCAGGTCATGCTGGCCGACCCATTGCTGGCTTATAAAATGGAACGCTTTGGCCGGCTGGTTGCCGAGTTTTACCTGATATGCTATGAGGAACGCATGTCTTCTTTCATTACCAAAACCCCCGAAGAACGCTACATCGATCTGCTCAACACCGGCCGTGATATCATCCAGCGGATGCCGCAGCACTACATCGCCCATTTTTTGGGGATAACCCCTGTTTCGCTGTCGCGGATAAGAAGGCGGATTATGAAAGCGGCTTGATGATTTCGGAATTCGGAATTTCGATTTCGGAATTAAGAATTTTAACGTATTGCCGATTAAACAAATCCGAAATTGTCTGAACTCGAATTTATCGAATTTAAGAATATTCAGAATTCCTGTGGGCTAACTAATTTCATTACAATCTACTTCTAAAAAATTCTATGAATTCCATAATTCTATGAATTCGGGTTCAGACAACAAATCCGAAATCGAAAATCCGACATCCGAAATTCCCAAAATTCTTATCTTTTGTTAACGTTTTGAGCGAGAGGCCTGGTATACCTTTGACTAAATCAAAAACGATAAAACAATGCATACAATATTAGGAGCCGGCGGGGCAGTAGCCAATGCACTTACCCGCGAATTAACCAACAATAACGAAACTACCCGCCTGGTAAGCCGCAAACCAATTGCTAATACTGCCAAAAACATTAGCTGGAAAAAAGCCGACCTGCTCAACTATGCCGAAGTGTTGGACGCGGCGAAAGGTTCATCAGTAATTTATTTAACAGCCGGTTTGGTTTACGATAAAAATATCTGGCGGGCACAATGGCCGGTAGTGATGCAAAATGCCATCAATGCAGCCAAAGAAACAGGGGCACGATTGATATTTTTTGATAACGTTTACATGTACGGCCTGGTTGATGGCCCCATGACTGAAAGTACACCCTATAACCCCTGCAGCGCAAAAGGCGAGGTGCGCGCAAAGATTGCTACCCTGTTAATGGATGAGGCCAAAGCCGGCAATATTAAAGCAAGTATTGCCCGTGCCGCTGACTTTTACGGTACCGAAAATAAAAACAGCTTTTTAGATATGATGGTGCTGGATAATTACTCCAAAGGGGCAAAAGCGCAATGGCTGGGCAATATGGAGAAACTGCACAACTTTAGTTATATCCCCGATATGGGAAAAGGCGTTTACCTGCTCGGGCAAAACCCCGAAAGTGATAACCAGATCTGGCACATGCCCACCGCTAAACCATTAACCGGTAAACAATTTATTGATATCACCGCTAAAATTTACGGGGTTGAACCAAAAGTTTTCGCGATAAATAAGTTTATGCTTTGGAGCTACGGATTGTTCAATAAAGTGGTGGCGGGCACGGTTGAAATGTACTACCAGTACAATCACGATTATAATTTCGATTCATCCAAATTTGAAAAGGCGTTTGATGTAAAACCAGCAAAGTACGAAGATGGAATTAAACTGATGTCGGAGACGGTGTATAAGAAGAAGTAGTCCGAAACCTGAATTATAACAATCGGTCATCCCAAAAATAATCTTCGGTTCGTACAAGCGAAACTTTATCTTTAAAGTCAGGATGAAATGTGTTAATAAGGTAATTATACTCCTTGGGGATCACTGCTGAAGGTACTTTTAATATCAGCGATTTGTTTTTCAGATACCATTCGCTTCCAATATGTTGTAAATCTGGATAAGCAATCAAGTTTCTCCATGATTTAGGTAAATCTGATTGTAATACCTGATGGAATAAATTTTCCTCATCAGCTATTGAGATTATCATTACCTTATATTTAAAAGAAGGGGATACGGAATTTTCGTGAACTATTAATTCTAATGACGAAAGAGATCTCGAACTTCCTGTATATATTATAAATTGGTCATCTAAATTCCACCTGTTTGCTCTTCCCGATGCTGTTAGTTTTTTTGCGAAAGATTCTTTAGCAATTCTGAATACTTCCATTTTTACTAAGCGTTATCACCATACTCTATACCGGTTAATCTATCATCAATAAATTTTATCCCGCTATGGGTATCCATAAACTCGATAGGCGCTTTTTTGTCGAAGAAAAAGTTTTCTTTTTCGAGCCAGTTTGAAAAATTTTCCTGGGAGCCAAATACTTCAATGCCATGTTTTATTAAGGATAAAGCCATTACAGTATGTTCTTTTATACGTGGTTTTATAATGCTTTGCGGCTTTTTATATGACCGGAAAGTCTTTACACTGATATCTAACCAATCGGATATCTTTTCATCATTAAACATAGTTAAGTCTTTAAGCGCCTGTAAATGCTGGGGCCCGACTTTCCCGGTTTTGATCATACCCAGCGTAATGTTGGTATCAACACGAGAAGGAATATTCTTTAAAAGGGAAGCTTGTGCAACTGTCATAAAACAAATTTAGGTAAAACTGCCGTAATAAGCAAGGTATTTTTACCTTTTTTAATTTATCATTTATAAAAAAGAAGTTGTTTGAAAGTCGGGAAAGTCCGAAAGCAGGAAATTAGTCCCGGTTATGTGCATTGCCTAAATATTCAATAATAAATCTTTCGGACTTTCCGACTTTCGGTCTTTCGGACTAAATTCGCACATTTGCACATACGCACATCAAAACACCATGATCCACAAAAAAACAAGAACATATATCCCGGCAACCCTTGAGATTAAATGGGAAAACCTGGAACCGCTTTATAAAGAATTAACCGAACGCCCTATAAACTCCGTTCATGAGCTTGAAAAATGGCTGCATGACCGCAGCGAACTGGAAGCTGCTTTGGAAGAGGACTTTGCCTGGCGCTATATCCGCATGACCTGCGATACCACCAACGAAGAACTACTTCAAAAATTCCAATATTTTGCTACGGAGATAGAGCCTAAGATAGCGCCTTACGGCAACGAGCTGAATAAAAAGCTGGTGGGCAGTAAATGGGTCGACAAACTGGATCATAAAAAATATTTTATCTACCTGCGCGGTGTCAAAAAAGCGCTGGAGTTATTCAGGGAAGAAAATATCCCCTTACAAACTGAAATACAGGTTGAACAGCAAAAGTACCAGGGGATAACCGGCTCCATGTCGGTACATATTGACGATAAAGAGTTTACGCTGGAACAGGCTTCGGTTTTTTTAAAAGGCACCGACCGCAGCAAAAGGCAGGAAGTTTGGGAGAAGATTACCGCCCGCCGCCTGCAGGATAAAGACCAGCTGGATGAGTTGTTTGATCATTTGCGCGCATTGCGTCATAAAGTTGCTTTAAATGCCGAGTTTGAAAACTTCAGGGACTATATGTTCCAGGCTTTGGGTCGCTTTGATTACACCCCGCAGGATTGCTACGCTTTTCATGAAGCGATAGAAAAAGAGATAGTGCCTATACTGCGCGAACAGGCAAAAAAACGCAAAGCTGCGCTTGACGTAGGTACACTGAGGCCATGGGATATGGATGTGGATATATCAGGCAAACCTGCTTTGAAACCGTTTAACAGTGGTAGCGAACTGATCGAAAAATCCATCCAGTGTTTCAGTAATATCAACAGGTACTTGGGCGAAAGGCTGGAGATCATGAAGGATAACAACTTGTTTGATGTAGAGAGCCGCAAAGGCAAAGCACCCGGAGGCTATAACTACCCACTATCTGAAACAGGCGCCCCCTTTATCTTTATGAACTCGGCCAATACCTTCCGCGACCTGACTACCATGGTTCACGAAGGCGGCCATGCGGTGCATACCTTTTTAACCGCCGACCTGGAACTGAATGATTTTAAACATTGCCCGAGTGAAGTAGCGGAACTGGCTTCTATGTCGATGGAATTAATTTCTATGGATAATTGGGATGTTTATTTTGATAACGAAGAAGATTTAAAACGCGCCAAACGCGATCAGCTTTTTGATGTTTTAAAAACATTGCCTTGGGTGGCCGTGGTCGACCAGTTTCAGCACTGGATCTATACCAACCCCAATCATACAGATGCCGACCGCAGGACTGCCTGGATAGAGATCTATGAACCTTTCGGTGCCGGGTTTGCGGACTGGAGCGGGCTTGCTGATGCCGAAGCTAACCTTTGGCAAAAACAGCTGCATATTTTTGAAGTTCCTTTTTACTATATCGAATACGGCATGGCCCAACTTGGCGCCATTGCAGTTTGGAAAAATTACAAGGAAAACCCCGAAAAAGGCCTGTACCAATACCTGGAAGCCTTAAAACTGGGCTATACCAAAACCATCAAAGAAATTTACGAAACAGCCGGCATCAAGTTTGATTTCAGCGCGGCGTATGTGAAGGAACTGGCGGAGTTTGTGAAGGGTGAGATGGATAAATTGTAATCCATCCCCGAGACTTACGAAGTTTTTAAAACTTCGTAAGTCTTTGATTGTAATTTATTAAACGGATTGAAAATTTAATGATGAATAATAAATTTCATATTGGATGGTGTCCATTTTGCAATCAGGGCTGGATTGATATAGTAAAGGATTCATCACAAAATAGAATGCTTTTATTATGTGATGAATGTTTCACAACCTGGGATAATCCCACCGATATACAACTTAATAATCCGATGAAGTATGAGCTCCTAAACAAGTTGGAAACACCTTCGCTAAATGAAATTCAGGAAATGGGATGGGATAAATTAATTATTTCAATTGATAAAATGCCTTGAGGTTATTGTTTATCAATTATTTACAGAACCTGTAATCCTGTAATTTATCCCAATTAGTCATAATAACATCACATAAATGCTTTAATAAACTCAATAATTCAAACTAATTGAATTTTAAAGAGTTTAATAAGGTATGAAAAAGATAATTTTAAGTATAACCCTCATATTCCTGGCATTATCAGGCTATTGCCAGTACGGCAAGCCGGTTAAGCTGGATAGTTTGGTTACTGTTTTATTACCGGCAGGATATCAGGTTAAAGATACCTTAGGTAACCGCATATTTTCCGGAAACGGATTGTATGGCTATATGACCGTGATCAGGCAGCCAAATGCAAAAAATAATGCTGCCTTAAATAAAGCGAGTGACCTTAACAATGCTTTGAAAGCATATATCAAAGGAATCCAGGGGCAATCAGATGGCAGCAGCGTTCAAAACGTTCGTGATACATTAATAGGTAAAAGGTTAAAAGCGAAAGCGTTTACCCTGGAGACAGACAATGGCAGCGGTGATATTAACTACCGTTACTTTGTATTGCTGTACACCACGGAGGTAACCTACACTTTCCAGTACGTTTTCCCCAACAATAGGGTAGAGGTGGTGAAGGATGAAAACAAAGCCTTTATGTCTTCTATTACCATCTCGCCGGAGTTGCAACGTGACGACCAGTATTTATCCAACGCTACCGGCCTTTCGCCCATCAACAAAATTGAAATTTTTGGCGGCGGGGCTTTGCTTGCGATGATTATTGTATTACTTGTGGTAAGGAAAAAGAAACAACCCTCTTTGGGGTAAGTTTTTGAGTCTTAAGTCCAGAGTCGAAAGTCTTGAGTCGTGTATATGGCGACTCAAGACTTTCGACTTAAGACTCACGACTTCTTCAGCAACCCCCTGTTCCATTTAGGGGAGTTGATAAATTTCCGGCTGTCGATCCACCTGATCCAGCATACAGCCAGGAAAACGCCCATTGCCGAACCGGCAACCACATCTTCAAAAAAATGTTCGCTCAGGTACATACGCGAAAAGCCTACCATTACACCATAAAAGATGAGCAGGTACGCCCAGTTTTTATTTTTCACCAGGTAAGTGACTAACACCCCGGTAGCAAATGCCGTTAAGGTATGCCCCGATGGAAAGCTATGGGTACTCAAAATATCAACCCCTTTTACAAAATACAGCCTGCTTAACTGGTTCTTAAAGTATAATTTAGGACGGGGGGCATCAAAACAAAACTTTGCTATTTGAACGCCCAGTGACGATACCAAAAAAGTGGTCACCATTAAAAAAGCAACCCTGTAATTGTATAGTGATATAATAGCAGCGAGGATAACGATGGTCCAGCCGTCGCCCAGGTCGGTTATGTAGGGTTCAACAGCGTCGAGGAAATCGGTGTGCCTGGTATTCACCGCAAAATAGATATCATCCTTGCTATAAAGTAGTTTGATAACAAAGCAGCAGCATAAGAGGATCAAATAAAGGATAAAAAACGGCCTGATTCGTTGTAAAACATCTTTTATACTTATATTCATCGTGCAAAATAAGCATATACTTATTCACTGCAAAAAAATGGTTATGTTTACCCTTGCTGATTAAATTATCAAATTAATGTCGAAAAGTATATTCCGTAAAAAATCCATTACTAAAATATTAGCCGATTGCGCCAGCGGTTTCAGCGATGCCGAACATTCAGGTGGTTCATCCCTCAAAAAAGAACTTAACGTAAAAGACCTTACCCTGATGGGTATCGCCGCAGTAGTGGGAGCGGGGATTTTTTCGACAATAGGCCTGGCCTCCTTTAACGGCGGCCCCGGTGTTACCATTTTATTTGTATTAACGGCTATTACCTGCGGATTTTCGGCGCTTTGCTATGCTGAATTTGCTTCGCGGATACCGGTTGCAGGTAGTGCCTATACCTACGCCTATGCCTCTTTCGGCGAATTAATTGCCTGGATTATAGGCTGGGATTTGCTGATGGAGTATGCTATCGGTAACATCGCGGTAGCGGTATCATGGAGCACTTATTTTGTTAACCTGCTGGAGGGTTTTAATATCCATATGCCGGCGTACCTCACCATGGATTACTATTCGGCTTACAGTGCGCATGAGCAGGTGTTGGAGTTTACAAAAAGCCATAACCTTGCAGCTATTACCGATACCATAAAACAAGCCAATATAGCCTGGAATACGGCCCCCGGCTTTGGCGGGTTAAAACTGATCGCCAATATTCCTGCGCTTGCCATAGTTGTCGGAATAACCTACCTGGTTTATATCGGCATCCGCGAAACTAAAAAGGCCACCAACGCCATGGTAATATTGAAGATCGCCATCGTAATAGCCGTTATTGCTATCGGCTTTTTTTATGTTACGCCGGCCAACTGGCACCCTTTTATGCCAAATGGTTTTGGCGGGGTGATGAAAGGCGTATCGGGCGTGTTCTTCGCCTATATCGGTTTTGATGCGATCTCAACCACAGCCGAAGAATGCCGGGATCCGCAGCGCGACCTGCCCCGGGGGATGATCTATTCCCTTATTATTTGTACGGTGCTTTATATTTTAATAGCATTAGTGCTTACAGGCATGGTTAGCTATAAAAACCTTGCTGTTGGCGATCCGCTGGCTTATGTATTTAACCAGGTGCATTTAACCAAAATCAGTGGTATCATTTCGTTTAGCGCGGTGATAGCAACAGCCAGTGTGTTGCTGATCTTTCAGTTAGGCCAGCCGAGGATCTGGATGAGCATGAGCCGCGATGGTTTATTACCCAAGATATTTTCAAAAATTCACAAAAAGTTTCACACACCCTCCTTTGCCACCATTGTAACAGGTTTTGTGGTTGGTGTGCCGGCCTTGTTCCTTAACCTGACAATAGTAACCGACCTTACCAGTATAGGTACCCTGTTTGCTTTTGTATTGGTTTGCGGCGGCGTATTGTTATTACCGCGCGAAGCTGCGAAAGCCGGGCGCTTTCATCTGCCCTATATCAATTCCAAATGGATTGTTCCGGCCTTATTTATTCTTTGCGCCTATTTTTTCAGGAATGGGATCATCGGGCTTTTTGACGGAACCCACAACAAAGATGATCTTCCGTTTTTCCTATTCATTGGGCTTTCGGCGGTTTTAACCGTTCTTGCTTTTGTTAAAAATCTATCCCTGATACCTGTATTGGGTTTATTAAGCTGTTTTTATTTAATGACGGAGCTTGGTTACACCAACTGGGTGCGTTTTTTGGTTTGGCTGGTAATTGGTTTGGATATCTATATCAGCTACGGTTATGAACACAGTTTATTGGGCGAAAAAATTGCCCCATGGCACAAACTGGCGAAAAAGATCAGCCTGATAGGGGCCATTGTTTCCATTTTTGCGGTGATAATTTTTGATCCCCAGGATAGCGTAACAATGGATATTATTTATGGCTTGCTGGGCTTCGCACTTGGTTACCTCGTTGTTTATTCGGGTGCTGCATTGTTGTTCTCGCTTTTTCAAAAAGATAAAGTTGAATAAATAAAGATTTAATACCGTAACTGTTTTTTAGCGGCAGGCAATCTGAATTACTTTAACCTGTATTGATCTGTTTAAATTTTTAAGAAACAAACTCCTATGAAATTAACTGATATAATCGGCTATTTAGCCGCATTTGGCACCACTATATCTTTTTTGCCGCAGGCTGTAAAAACCATCCAGACAAAAAACACTTCGGGTATTTCGCTATTAATGTATGCTATATTTACCATTGGCACACTCCTTTGGCTCATCTACGGCATAATGTCAGCCAGCTGGCCTGTTGCTGCTGCAAACGCCGTCACCTTTGTTTTTGCGAGCACTATTTTGGTATATAAGATAAGGTATAAGTGATGTTGTAATGTTTGAATGTTGAAAGGTTGCAATGTTGTGGGTGCATTTATAGTGGAAGTTTCCCTGAAACTGAAAACTCCGGACTATGCAGCCAATATGAGAATGCAGTAAAAAGCTAAAAACATTTCAACTTTCCAACCTTACAACATTTCAACAAAAACCTCACAACTGCATAGCAAACGACATACCGGGCGCACCATCCTGGTAGGTGGGCATCAGCATGGCTTTTCTTCCTTTTTTGTCGGTATGTGTAAGCGTATTGCGGATATAGGGGTATATTAAATAGGCGGCCTTTGTTGACAAGATACCGAAACCTGCACCTGCTACCACATCGCTAAACCAATGGTCGCGGTTATACATGCGGAAGATCCCGGTGGTGACAGCAAATCCGTATCCTATTACCGTATAAACCGGTGACTTTTCAGAATATTCCTGTGCCAGGAACTCAGCTCCGAGAAATGCTGCTCCGGTATGGCCTGATGGAAATGAGTAATAATCAGCCCCGTTTGGGCGCAGGCGGTGGGTTACGTGTTTTAAACCTAATTCAGTGATACCCAAAATCCCTCCTGATAAGCCCAATAATGCTGTGCGGTCAATAAACCTGTTCTTTCCTTCAACACCCACCAGGTTAAGGCCATAAACCATTACAATCGGCCCAAAAAGAAAATAGTTCTCGGCTTTACTATTAAATGTGGGTGCGCTCCGTTCGATACGGCCATGAATATAATAGTCGAGATTGCGCACCGGATGTATAAAAAAGGAAGAAGCGCCGTAAGCAATTAATCCAGCCGGCGGCACCAGCGACCAGGGATGGCCGTGGAGCTTTTTCACTGTATCGGGCGCGGTAAGCAGGTCTTTTTTGATGGTATCACCAAGTTTCTTTTTGGCAGTATCAACAACTTGTGCATTTACATTCAATGTAATAACACAAAATATGGCAAATATGATGTTTTTCAATAGATAGTATTTTTTATTCAACAACAGTAAGTTACTATTGTTTACACCTTTGGCAATGCAATTAACATTAGCGTAATAATACAATAACAATCTGTTGCAAATCTGAATTAATTTACCCGGTGAATTTCTACCGTGTCCGGCGACGAAAGCATCAGCGGAACTTTTTCTACCGTAACAAAACTCAGATCAAGCCCGAAACCACGCTCTTCTGATAGGCTCACTTTTTTCAGGTACACGTAAAAGCCCATTATAAATCTTTCAAACAAGGAAAGGTTATGAGATCGCGACAGTACTTTTTCAATAACAACAAACCTGAAATCGCCCACAATTTTATGTTTATTGAGCGATTTATAGGTGCTGGTAATATCAACTTCGCCTTTTTTAACCAGGTCCTCAACCACACGCCTGAATAGTAAGTTAATTTGCTGTTCAATCCTGAAACCCAGTTTAAAATCAACCCGTATCAATTTATTGGGCACCAGGAAACGCACTTCGTATTCTTTTTTGTATGGTTCGTCCACCACATCAACGTGCACCAACCAGTACACGTCGGCGCGTTTGGGCTGCTTTTGCAAAATGGAGTAGATAATTTTTGCTTCAACTTCCGAATCAAAGTTTGCGCTGGTTAAATAAACCAGTTGCGAGGCGTATTTGGGCACAGTTTCATCTTCACTTAATTCCTTTAAGATACTGTAATAGTCCTCAATATTGATAAACTTAACGTACCGGTTCCTTATCCTTCTGGCTGTATGCCAAGTCCACATGATGGTAAACAGAATAAAGCCGACTGATAGGGTAAACCAGCCGCCATGTATAAATTTAACCAGGTTGCCTGTTAAAAAAGCACCTTCAATTAACAGGTAAACTGCTAAAAATACAGTAACGATATAGCGAGGCAGTTTTTTTCTTCGCAGGAAATTGGAGACCAGGATAGTAGTCATCAGCATGGCTACAGTTATACTTAAACCGTAAGCCGCTTCCATATTGTCCGAATGTTTAAATAATAGTACAACGCCCACGCAACCGGCACATAATAACCAGTTAACGCTGGGCACATATAACTGCCCTTTTTGCATGGTTGGATAGTTGATGCGCACTTTTGGCCATAAATTTAAACGAACGGCTTCTGCTATCAGCGTAAACGATCCCGTTATTAAGGCCTGGCTGGCTATAACAGTAGCCACCGTTGCAATACCGATACCGTAAAGCAGGAACCATGACGGCATGATCTCATAAAATGGATTGTGCAGGTTAAGATCAATTACTTTACCATTGCTCTGCAAAAGCCAAACCGCCTGGCCCAAATAATTTAGTATGAGGCTGCTTTTTACGTAAACCCAGCTTGTCTGGATATTTTTTCTGCCGCAATGCCCGAGGTCCGAATATAAGGCCTCGGCACCTGTTGTACACAAAAACACAGCGCCCAAAATAATAAAGGCATTTGGGTTGGAGCTTAATATTAAATACGCATAATAAGGGTTTAGCGCCTTTATTATTGACGGCATTTGCGCAATGTAAACAATACCCAAAACCGCCATCATGGTAAACCATATAAACATCATCGGGCCAAAAGCTTTTCCAACCAACGATGTGCCGAATTTTTGGATGATGAAAAGCGCCAGTAAGATGGATATAACGATAGGCACTGTATGCAAGTGTGGGTAATAAGCCTGTAAACCTTCAATTGCAGCCGAAACTGAAATTGGCGGTGTAATAATGCCATCAGCCAATAATGCACAGCCACCAATAACAGCCGGAATTATAAGCCATTTTGCGCGGCGGCGCACCAGGGAAAATAGCGAAAAAATACCGCCTTCGCCTTTGTTATCAGCCCTTAATGTAATAACTACGTATTTTAAAGTGGTTTGCAGGGTAAGTGTCCAGAAGATACAGGAAACGCCACCGAGTATGAGCGTATCGTTTATCCGCTGATTTCCTACGATCGCTTTAAATACATATAATGGAGATGTGCCAATGTCACCGTAAATTATTCCGAGGCTGATTAACAAGCCTGCGGCTGTTAATTTTTGAAGATCTTTATGATTTGACACTTTTTATTTCAAAATTCAAAAGTATCAAAAAAGCATATAAGTATTTCCAAAAAAATATTTTTATGAGAATTGTAAATCCGTGGCCTTTAAAACGTTATTTTGTTAAAATTTGTTAAAATGTTTTATATAGGCCCAAGTATGTAGATGGATGATTTGTTTATTTATACTTTTGTAAATAATAATAAGATATGAGGCGAAAGTTTACTTTTAAAAATTCATGGGCTGCAATAATTGCTTTGGCTATGTTCATGAATTTCGCCTTTGCAAACAACATCGCCTACTCGCAGTCTGACACCACTTATGTGCATCTGCTAAAACAGAAACAAAACAAGAACGGTTTGCACTTGGTATTGCCGCCACTAAAGCCGGCGATTATATCAACCCAAAAGGTAAATGTTTATAAATCGGACGATAAGTTATTAAATAATGTGCAGGTTTACCCCAACCCGGTTACAGATCAGATCAACCTTAAATACGACTTATCACGTTATTCCATCGTTACCATAAAGATTGTCGATGTTTTGGGGAACGATATCATCACCATATTTAACCAGCGCCGCGAACCCGGCGAACAAACATACACCTATATGTTAAATAATAAACTTAATAGGGGTTTTTACTTTGTTAGGATTTACGCCGGGACAGAATCTGTTATAAAGAGGATATCTGTACTTTGATTTCGGATTTCGAAATTTCGATTTCGGATTTTTTGTCTGAATCAGAATTTTTCACATATAGTTAATTTTCAATGGCGTTCAAGAAGGCTACGCCGTTTTCAGAATTTAAGAATTCGCAAAATGCCCATAGTACCGAGTAAGTTAAATAACAAGTCACGATTCTGAAAATCCTATAATTCTGAAAATTCTGATTCAGACAATTTCGGATTCGCTTAGTTGGCAATACGTTAAAATTCCTAATTCCGAAATCGAACATCCGAAATTAAAGTAATCATATAATCCTACGAATCATAGTTCAGACATTTTCCTTATTTTCGGCACTATGAAAATAATTGCCATTGGCCGTAATTATGCCGAACATGCCAAAGAGCTGAATAACCCGGTACCTGGTGTGCCGGTAATATTTATGAAACCAGATACCGCGCTGCTGCGTGAAAATAAGCCCTTTTATCATCCCGACTTTTCGGAAGATATTCATCATGAAATAGAGGTGGTGCTGAAGATCAGCAAGGAAGGAAAAAACATCGGCGAAAAGTTCGCCACCAATTATTTTGAGGAAATTGCTTTAGGGGTTGATTTTACCGCCCGCGATATCCAGGCCCGCCACAAAGAAAAAGGCCTTCCATGGGAACTGGCTAAAAGCTTTGATAATTCGGCGCCGGTGAGTTTGTTTGCGCCAAAATCAAAATTTGCCGATCTGAAGAATCTGAATTTCAGGCTGGATGTTAACGGACAAACCCGGCAGCAGGGCAATACGTCTTATATGCTGTTTTCATTTGAGTATATTATTGCCTTTGTATCCAAATATATCACCCTGAAAAAAGGCGACCTGATATTTACCGGCACCCCTGCCGGAGTTGCTAAAGTAAACATAGGCGACCGGCTGGAAGGTTACCTTGAAGATGAAAAAATGCTTGATTTTTACGTTAAGTAAGCATGATAAAAAAAATCACAGCTGCATCTTTCCTGGTTTTTTGTTTAACTGCAAGCATTTTCGCACAAAATACGCCCATCCAAAGCAGGCCGTATCCCCAAAATTATTTTCGTTACCCGCTTGACCTGCCACCAGTTACGGCTGGCTCCTTTGGCGAGCTAAGGCCAAATCATTTTCACTCCGGGCTTGATTTTAGGACCAATCAAACTACAGGCTTCCCGGTTCACGCAGCGCAGGATGGCTATGTATCGCGCCTTAGGGTGGAGTTTGGGGGCTTTGGTAATGCTATTTATATTACCCACCCTTCCGGCTATACTACGGTTTACGGCCATATCGAGCGCTTTGCCCCTGTGCTTGAAAAAGCCGTGCGCCAAATGCAATATGCACAGCAAACAGATATGGTCGACTTTAAGCTTGACCCACTGCAGATAGAAGTTTGCCAGGGTGACGTGATCGCCTGGTCGGGGTGATAAAAGGGCTTATTTTCACGCAGCAGCGCGGTATCTGGT
>Ga0206938_1104_pt1 | contig 22609 bp, 27 predicted proteins | sample Alteio_BWOrgHeat_12_FD_152918 | JGI IMG/M metagenome (GOLD analysis project Ga0206938, IMG submission 152918) | Enriched cells from forest soil in Barre Woods Harvard Forest LTER site, Petersham, Massachusetts, United States -... | ecosystem: Environmental > Terrestrial > Soil > Temperate forest >... | reverse complement strand
ATTTTGAGCGTATGTTTTAGTTATGCGGATTATAGAACTGGACATCTGACCCAGTAGAGCAGTAGATGAAGTTATTAACAGAATAAATGATAAAACATATTTCTTCACTGTGCCCATTGCTACCGCGCCTTTAATTAGCCAATCACTTTAGCAACCCTAAAATGCTCACCATCGTGTTTTGGCGCGTTATGCAATGCTTCTTCAACAGTAATTTCCTGTTTGATCACATCAGGGCGTAAAGTATTTACGGTGGTGGTCATGTAAACCAAAGGTTCAATGCCTGTGGTATCAACTTCGTTAAGCTTATCCATAAAGCCTAAAATATTGCCCATGTCTTTGATCAGCTCTTCGCGCTCGGCATCGGTTACTTCCAGTCGTGCCAGGTGAGCTATTTTGTCAACGGTTTCTTTATCTATCGTCATGCTGATGCAAATTTATTATTTATCAGGTTATAAACCTTATCTTTCAGTATATCCGCATCATCTATTTTTAAGCCGGTAGTTTCAATGGGTTTGTGTACATAAATATCACTTATGCCCGGGCGTGTCCCTAATTTAAAGCCGCTGTCCCACAGTAAGTGCCAGGTGTTTAACGATGTAATGGGGATAATCGGCAATTGCAGCTCAATAGCGAGCCTGAACGGCCCGTTTTTAAACTCGTGCAAGATGGGTGGGTACTCGTCGCCAATCTTTCCTTCCGGGAAAACGATCAGGGTACGGCCTGCTTTTAAATTCTCTTCGGCTTTTTTAAACGCCCGGTACGATGACATTTTACTATCCCGGTCTACCGTTACATCCACACTATTTAAAAAGATGCCGAATAAAGGGTTACTGGCCAATTCGGCTTTGCTGATAAAGCTGCAGTTGTTTTTAACCGTGATGCCCATGGTGAGGATATCCAGGTTGGAGGTATGGTTAGGGCAAACAATGTAGGTGCGATTCCAGTCGATAGGTTCTTCGTGTTTGATTCGGAAGAACATGCCCGCCGCCGAGGCGCTTATATAACTGCAAACCCGCCTTAAACGGTTCAGCGTATTGTATCGCGATGGCTTTCGCGAATAAAAATAAAGCAGCGGATAAAAAACCACCAGCGCCGTGGCTGCAGTAAAAATGTAATAGTAATTGTGGAGCCGGCGTAAAAATAGTATCATGAAGCTAAGCAAATAGTGTTTTAGCCAAGATACGTTAAACAGCCGTACTGGGATTTAAATTATTGGCCGAACTGAACTTTTGATCGATGGTGTTAAACACCAGGTCTTTGAGCATGTCGGCATCTTCCACTGTCATATTCGTGGTCTCAATGGGTTTGTGAAAATAGATATCGCAAATGCCCGGGTTGCTGCCTATCTCTAAACCAGTGTCCCATAGTACTTTCCAGGTATTGATGCAGGTTACCGGTATAATAGGTAGTTTTAACTCGATAGCGAGCCGGAATGGGCCGTTTTTAAAAGGGTTTAGCTGCGGCGGATAATCATCCGGTATTTTGCCTTCGGGAAAAATGATCAGGCTCATACCGTTTCTCAAATTTTCTTCGGCCTTTTTAAACGCCCTGAAAGACGACATTTTGCTCTCGCGGTTAACCGGGATATCAATGGTTTTAAAAAACAGGTTGAGCGGGAATTTCTTCAACAGTTCCTCTTTACCAATGTAGTGAAAATTGTTCTTCATTGCCAGCGTTGTACCCGTTACATCCAGGTTTGAGACATGGTTTGGGCAAACAATGTAGGTGCGGCTCCAATCGATAGCTTGCTCATATTCAATATGATAGAATATGCCAGCAGTGGTTGAACTTAAAAAACCGCATAGCTTGCGTATTTTATTCATCATGGGGTAACCCGATGGCTTGCGCGAAAAAAGATAAAGCAGTGGATAAAATATGAAAATAAACACGGCAACACTGTACCGGTAAACACGGGCGTGAAGTTTTTTCAGGAACAATTTCATCGGCATCAAAAATAGAAAAAATACTTACTTTCGCCCACATGGAAACTGTTGTTAGTGGTATTCGTTCCACCGGAAAATTACATTTAGGAAATTACTACGGAGCTATTCAAAACTTCGTAAAAATGCAGCACGAGTATAAATGCTTCTTTTTTATAGCCGATTGGCACTCTTTAACCACGCACCCTACCCCTTCCGACCTGCATGGCAACGTTAAACAGGTATTGGTTGAGTACCTGGCGGCGGGTATAGATCCCGAAAAGGTGACGATATACGTACAATCGGACGTTCCTGAAATTGCCGAATTGTACCTTTATTTAAACATGAACGCCTACATGGGCGAGTTGGAGCGCAGCACATCATTCAAAGATAAAGTGCGCGACAACCCCGATAACGTGAACGCGGGATTGTTAACCTATCCGGTTTTAATGGCTGCCGATATTTTGATACACAAAGCGACCAAAGTGCCTGTGGGTAAAGACCAGGAACAACACCTGGAGATGGCCCGTACCTTTGGTAACCGCTTTAACCGCATGTATAATCACGACTACTTTGCGGAGCCTCACGCTTTTAACTTCAGCAGCAATTTAGTGAAGATCCCGGGACTTGACGGCAAAGGAAAAATGGGCAAATCCGAAGGTGAAGGCAATGCTGTTTATTTGTCTGATACGCCGGAAATGATTCGTAAAAAAGTAATGCGTGCGGTAACAGATAGCGGACCTACAGCCGAAAACCAAGCCAAACCGGTTGAGATCCAAAACCTGTTCGATTTGATGAAAGTAGTTTCGACGCCTGATACCTTGACGCATTTTGATGAGTTATATAACAAATGCCAGATCCGTTACGGCGACCTGAAAAAGCAGTTGGCCGAAGACATGATACTGGCTACGGCACCCGTACGCGAGCGCATTGAGCACTACATGAATGATTCGGTTTATCTGCGCCAGGTAGCCAAACACGGTGCCATTAAAGCCCGCGAAAGCGCCGAGAAAACGATCAAAGAGGTGCGCGAGATTATTGGTTTCAGGTCGTTTTAAAAACGCCGGCCAAACCATTAGGATTTTTGATTTTTAACTTTTACCTTTTGCCTTTTATCTTTTTGATCTAAATATATGCACATAGCCATCGTAGGTAACATTGGAGCCGGGAAAACCACACTTACTGAATTATTAGCAAAAAATTACGGTTGGGAACCACTGTACGAAGCGGTAGACAACAACCCCTACCTGGAAGATTTTTATGGCGACATGAAACGCTGGAGCTTTAATTTGCAGATCTATTTTTTGAACAACCGCTTTCAACAGATCATAGAGATACAGAAAGGGACGCGCAATATTATCCAGGACCGGACGATTTACGAAGACGCCTTTATTTTTGCCGAAAACCTGCATGACATGGGCCTGATGACGAGTCGTGATTACGAAAACTACCGTGCGATATTTGACAACATTACCAGTTTTATTAAACCACCCGACCTGTTGATCTACCTAAAAGCATCAGTGCCAACCCTGGTTAATAACATACAACGCCGCGGCCGCGAATATGAGAGTGGTATCCGCCTGGATTATTTATCCAAACTGAACGAAAAATACCAAAAATGGATCAATGGCTATACTTTAGGAAAGTTATTGATATTGGATAAGGACAACCTGGATTTTACTAACAATCCCGAAGACCTGGGCAGTATTGTGCAACTCATAGAGCGCGAAATAAACGGTTTGTTTTAAACCCACAGGCGTGAAAATTTTAGGCATCATACCCGCGCGTTACGCTTCAACCCGTTTTCCGGGTAAGCCATTGGTTGATATTGCCGGAAAAAGCATGTTGCAGCGCGTGTACGAGCAGGCAAAAAAATGCGAGAGTTTGCACGATGTTATTGTAGCTACGGATGACACTCGGATATTCGATCATGTAAAAGGCTTTGGTGGTGCAGCCGCGATGACCTCCGACAATCACCAAAGCGGCACCGACCGTTGCGCCGAGGTTGCAGCCCAGCACCCAGAATACACTGTTATTATTAATATACAGGGCGATGAACCGTTTATAGACCCAGAACAAATAGCCCTGGTGGCAAGCTGTTTTAGCGAGCCTGGTACACAACTGGCAACCCTCATTAAAAAGATAAACACTACCGAAGAATTGTATAATTTTAGTTCGCCTAAGGTTGTTATCAATACGCGGTCAGAAGCAATTTACTTTTCCCGCGCGGCCATCCCTCATGTACGTGGCGAGGAACCGCAACGCTGGCTTTATCACAACACCTACTACAAGCATATCGGCATATACGGGTACAACAGCGATGTGCTGCAACAAGTAACCAAACTGCCATTATCATCATTGGAAAAAGCCGAAAGCCTGGAGCAATTGCGTTGGATAGAAAATGGCTACCGCATTAAAGTCGCCGAAACGGAACTGGAAACCTACGCCATTGATACGCCGCAGGATTTGGAAAAATTATTATTGACCATGAAGTTGTAATGTTTTAAACTGTAATCAAATATCGTGTATGAAAAAGCTTTGTAAAATAACCTTTGTAGTAGTTTTTATTATACTGATTATGTTGAAACGAAGCAACGCCGAACCAGTTGAAGGATACGTAATAAACATGCAAGGTGATACAATTAAGTGTACCTTTGATAAAGCCTTTTTCGGTAGCGCTAAATATACACCTCTAAATGATAAGCATGCTGTAAAAATTGACGCCGACAAGATCAAAGAGTTTTGTTATGCAGATAAATTACCTTTTGTTTCTATCAATTTGTTAGAGCATAAAAAAAGAATATTCGCGACCAGACTTGAAAAGGGCTCGATATGTTTGTTTGAAATGATTGAAGCCCGAACGTCGGGTGCTATAGGATCGCCAGGTAGTACATCGTCAACCATTACCTATTGGTTTGTTTCTAAAACCGGTGGCAATGATGTTATACCAGTATATGTGGGCGGAAAATATTTAGTGACGCTTGCCGGCGGAGATAAGGTGAAAAAGCGGTTTGACGATCTTCTATCTGATAATGCTGCATTGGTTGAAAAGTTTAAAAGCAAGGACGACTATAGCCAGGAGGCGATACAAGCAGTTATTCAGGAGTATAATCGCGCCGCTCCAAAGGTAAAATAACCTTATTGAGGGCTAATGATTGCTGTACTTGTGATCGTGCCAATGGTTTCCGTTATCTCTTTGCTGTCTGAGTAAGCTTGATTGAAATTTTAAACTTAAAGCGATAACTTTACTCATCTAATCGCATAACCAATGAAACCTCAGTATCTGTATGTTTTTACCGTTATGAGCATGATGTTATTGCTTGCATCCAATAGTTATGCGCAAAGCCAGGAAAGTTATATAGTTACCAATCGTAACGATACCCTGAAGTGCGCGATCAAAAGGCCATTATTATTTGATGATTTTGGTAACGGGTATAAATATAGGCTGACAAAAAAAGATAGTTATAAACCGCTTATCGCAGACAGCATTAAAGCTTATTATTTTGCCGAGGATTCCATAACTTATTTTGCTGAGGTTCTTCCCGGAAATAAAAAGCCACGTTTTGTAACGCGGTTAGAACATGGCAAGATCAATGTATATCAGGATAAAGCTCAATCATCCGGCCGAAACACCTTAAATACATGGTATGCCAGTAAACTGGAAGGGCCGCTTTTGGAGATCAAAACCGAAGGGCTTACAATCGGCGCATCGGGCAACAACCGCGATGACCGAAAGAAAAATCTTAGCGACCTTCTTGCGGACAACCCCAGCTTAGCGGAGCAATTCGCGCGCAAAAATGATTTCGGTTTTAAAGCCATTCGCGAAGCAATACAGCAGTATAATGTGGGTGTAAAACAGTAGATATTAGGTACTTTAGGCTAAACAAAATGCAATTCGAGCTTCTTCCGGTTATCGACCCCATGTTGAGTATCTATCAAATGCCTCGCGATTTTGACCGGTTTAAGGCTTATTTAAAACTATTGCATGGCGATACAAAAAACGATTTGGATTTGCCGATCGGTTATTTTAACCCTATGGCCAAGCCGCATGTGCTGGATAAGTTGAAAAAACTGCGAGTTATTGGCGCCGAAGAAATCATCAGCAAAACGCTGCATCAGCTCAACCCAGCAATATCACAAATTCCATTCAGCACATTTAAAGTGGTTATGGCTTTAGCCGACGATGCGCAGGGAGGTTGGACAAACCGATATACGACCGACTTTGATAGCAAATTTAAAACAAGCGCACTTGTGCGCAGGCTATTTTGCAACCCGTTATTTTGGGTGAGCGATGAGATAAACGAAAAATATATCGAGCAAACTACGCTTCAATACTGTTATCGGTGTATCTATCAATTATTGCATCAAAAACCTATAACGCTTGCCGACTACATTGCCCAGGAGATATATGTTGCCCGGCATGCAGGTGTTTCAATCTCTGTCCCTACAGAAAATGAATTGGCGGTTCTTTCCCACTTTTACCGTCTTCATCGCGATACAGACAACTACCCGGTAATTTTTAGCTTTTTATATGGTGATGAAGCAGCTGTGCAATTAGGGTACAGTCCGTTAGGTATAAACATTCCAATTGCCGGATTTAGGTATGCGGCATCACAAGGCATGCTTTAAATAACTGTTAGTGCGAGTTATATAATTCTGCAACAGGTTTTTGCTGCTTCACGCAATCTGGTAACTTAATTACTAATAACAATTTGTCCATTCCACAAATGCCATTTTCCTAACAAATCGGTCAAATACCAAATAATTTGTTACCTTTGCATCCCGTACACAAACAATTTCGACACCGATAAAACGGACGTTGGGATCCAAAAAAAACATATGACCAAATATATTTTTGTTACGGGTGGCGTTACTTCGTCATTAGGAAAAGGCATTATTTCCGCCTCGCTCGCAAAACTTTTACAGGCACGTGGTTACAGCGTAACCATCCAAAAATTTGACCCTTATATCAACATTGATCCGGGTACGATGAACCCTTACGAGCATGGCGAATGCTACGTGACCGAGGATGGCGCCGAAACCGATCTGGACCTTGGTCATTACGAACGTTTTTTAAATACCCCCACATCAAAAGCTAATAACATTACCACAGGCCGTATCTATCAAAATGTGATCAATCGCGAGCGCGAAGGAGCTTTTTTGGGTAAGACCGTACAGGTAGTACCGCACATAACCGATGAGATAAAACGCAACATCCGTATTTTGGGCGAGAGCGGCAAATACGACATCGTGATAACCGAAATTGGTGGTACCGTAGGCGATATCGAGTCGCTTCCGTTTATCGAAGCCGTACGCCAGTTTAGGTGGGAAACCGGGCAAAACAACTCGCTGGTAATCCACTTAACACTAATCCCCTTCTTGGCGGCGGCTGGCGAGTTAAAAACAAAACCTACACAACACTCTGTAAAAATGCTTTTGGAGTATGGCATACAGCCAGATATACTGGTTTGCCGCACCGAACACAGCATCAATATGGACATCAGAAAAAAAATTGCATTATTTTGTAACGTAAACATCAATGCAGTAATCGAATCAATAGATGCATCAACCATTTACGATGTGCCCTTACTGATGTTAAAAGAACAATTAGATAAAACTGTATTGAGCAAACTAAAGTTGCCCAATAAAAACGAGCCGGATCTGGAAAACTGGAAAGACTTTTTGGGCCGCTTAAAAAATCCAACCGCCGAGATACATATTGGTTTGGTGGGCAAATATGTTGAATTGCCCGATGCCTATAAATCAATAACAGAATCATTCATCCACGCGGGCGCTAAAAACGAGTGCAAAGTGCGTGTGCATACCATCCACTCGGAGACGCTAACTCCCGAAAACGCTGTCGAAAAACTAAAAGGTTTAGATGGGATTTTAGTAGCCCCTGGTTTTGGTCAGCGTGGTATTGAAGGGAAAATTGAAGCAATTCGTTATGTGCGTGAGAACAATATACCGTTCTTTGGTATATGCTTAGGGATGCAAATGGCCGTGGTTGAGTTTGGCCGCAACGTGCTTGGGCTCGAAGGCGCGCACAGCACCGAAATGGATACCGATACTCTTAATCCGGTTATTGGTATGATGGAAGGACAGAAAAAAGTAACCGAAAAAGGTGGCACCATGCGCCTTGGCTCGTACGCCTGCGATCTGAAAAAAGGCAGTAAAGCAGCTGCCATTTATGGTAAACCGCATATAACCGAAAGGCACCGCCACCGTTACGAGTTTAATAATGACTATCTGAAACAGTACGAAAATGCAGGGATGATTCCCTCGGGAATTAACCCCGAAAACAATCTGGTTGAGATAGTTGAGCTTAAAAATCACCCATATTTTGTAGGTGCGCAATTTCACCCCGAATTAAAATCAACCGTTGCTAATCCTCACCCACTTTTTGTTAACTTTGTCGCCGCCGCGCTGGCCTATGCCCGCAAAAAATAACGGCCTATTGGTACTTTATAATAATGGATAGAAATACATACACAGGATTATTCCTGATCATGCTTATATTGTTTGGCTTTTTTTACCTAACAAAGCCAACAGATGCACAGATTGCCGCCGAGAAGGCCCGCATTCACCTCGACTCGTTAAAAAAGGCTGGGGTAAAGCAAACAGCAGTTACCGCCGTAAAAGCCGATAGTATTGCAAAACCGGTAAAACTTGACTCAGCAACGCTTAAAAGCCCTTTCGGTATCGCAACCGCAGGTACCGAAGAACTGATCACACTGGAGAATAAAGACGTACTTGTCAAGTTGTCAACTTTAGGTGGTCGTATCAAATCAGTTGAGTTAAAAAACTTTAAGACCTTTGATAAAAAGCCTTTGATCCTTTTCGACGGTAATGCAAGTCATTTTAACTTAAACTTTACCACTGGTGGTAAAAACATCAATACCGGTGGTCTTTATTTTAAAAAGGCAGCTGTTTTAAATAGCGATTCATCAACCGTTACGCTCCGTTTAAACTATAGCGACACGCAGTATATTGATTATATATACTCGCTAAGCGCTGCAGGGTACAAAGTTGGCTTCACCATCAAAGCAACCGGCCTCGAACAGGTGTTACCCGTCAACCAACCCATCAACATGGACTGGCAGGCCAGTTTAAATAAAACCGAAATGGGTATGGATATGGAACGCCTGTACTCTACTGTGTATTACTACAATACCGAAGGCGAAGCAAACAACCTGAGCACCGGTAAAGATGATACCGTACTGGTTAAAGACAAAAAAATAGAATGGGTATCGTTTAAACAGCATTTCTTTTCGAGTGTGCTGATCTATAAAAACGGTTTCGAAAATGCCAACCTGCACGTAAGTATTGATCCCAATCAAAAAATCGAAGTAAAACAAATGCTTGCCAAAATGCAGCTTCCAGCAAATACCGGCAGTGTGTACCCTATGGTGTTTTATTTTGGCCCTAACCAATTTAGTACTTTAAAAGCTCAAGGTTATGATATTGATAAACAAATAGACTGGGGCTGGGGGCCGCTCAAATTTATCAACCGTTACGCGGTGTTATATGTGTTTGACCTGCTTAAACAAACCAACTGGAACTATGGCATCATTATTCTTTTACTTACCATTTTGTTAAAACTGGTGCTATCGCCGCTTACTTATAAATCTTACCTGTCAATGGCTAAGATGCGAATTTTAAAGCCGGAGATCGACGAGATAAAAGCTAAAGTTGGCGAGGATAACCCTACCCTGTTGCAACAGGAAACCATGAAGCTGTATAAAAAAGCCGGCGTGAACCCATTAGGTGGTTGCTTGCCCATGGTGCTTCAATTGCCTATTGTATTCGCATTCTTAAGGTTTTTCCCTGCCTTGTTTGAGTTGCGCGGCCAGAGTTTTTTATGGATGAAGGATCTTTCGACCTATGATGACTTAATCAAATTCGGTACAAATGTTTGGGGGCTTGGCGATCACCTAAGTTTGATGTGTTTGCTGATGACCATCTCGACTTTTATTTATACCTATTTTAATAACCAGATATCAGGCGTATCCGGGCAGATGAAATATATCGGGTACATTTCACCCATCATGTTCATCTTTTTCTTAAACAAATATCCGTCAGGTTTAAATTACTACTACTTTTTAGCCAACATGCTAACCTTTACGCAGCAGTACCTTATCCGTCTGATGGTTGATGATAAAAAGATACACGCCGAAATACAGGAAAATAAAAAGAAGCCTGAGGACAAAACCAAAAAGAAATCGGCGTTTGCACAACGCATGGAAGATTACATGCGCCAGCAACAGCAATTGCCGGCAGCCAAAGCACCTGTAAAAGCGCCAACTAAAAAGAAGTAATATTATTTTCAGATTTGAATGATAACCGTAAGCTCTGTATATTTGATATACAGAGCTTTTTTAATATAAACCTTTTACCATGTTACGTACTGTTTTATTTTTAATGGTATTTGCTGTTTGCCGTGTGGGTTTTGCGCAAGAGACTATGCCCATCAGCAGGTTTCACCCTGGCGGGATATTTGAAAACTACAATGTTTTAAAAAGTGATCCTAAAATTAAACAGGGGCTATATCAACTGATAACCCGCAAAAAAACAGCTATCGTATCGGGTGGTTACAACAATGGCGTACGCGTTGGCGTTTGGCACTTTTATGATCAGCGAGGTAAAGTTGTGGAGCTTTACAATTACACTACCAAACAATTGCTTTATGAAGCCCCTGCTGACTCGACCAACAACTTTATACAATATAGGTTCGATAAACAGGTAGCCGAAAATGACAGTATAACCCGACCAGTACGTATTGGAGGCACGTACTACGGTTATTTGCCCTATGTAAAACTATTTAAAATAGATGCCAGCAATCATTACGCAGAGGCACCTCTTTCGGCATTCATGGAGATATTGGTCAGTCCCAGTGGTCAATTGGCCGAATGCAAGCTGGTTGTGAAACTAAAACTTACCGATCGTGTTGTGGATACTTACATGGTAAATAACGAGCTGCTAAACCCAGATGAGAAGACATTTATCGCTGCTACCATTAACCACGTGCCTGTTACCTCCACAATTTCTATTTATTGCAAGATCAATCCAGACTGGAGCATTTCATTGTATTGATAGTATAAGATAAACTATAAACAATTAAGGCTTCCCATGTGGGAAGCCTTTTGTATATAATTAGGGTTTATTAGGGGCAGGTGGTGGTCCACCACCCGGCGGGCCTTGTGGTGGACGTGGCGGGTGCATTGTTTTTTCAATTTCCTTATATTTAGTAAATTGAGCAGCAGTTAACGTTTTTTTAATCGCGGCATCGCGTATTGCAGTTAAACTATCCAGTTTCTTCTTGTCACCTGGCGGCATAGGTGGTGGCGGCGGCGGTGGACCGTTTTTTCGCACCTTTTCCATACTCTCAAAAAATGATTTAAAGGCAACTGTTACCTTTGCCGATTGCTCTTTAGTTAGCGTCAGGTCTTTGTCAAGTTTGGCGGTAACTCGTTTCAGGTGTTCTTCGGGTGACGGTCTTTGTCCGCCAGGGGGCGGCCCTTGTTGGGCCTTTGCCATACAAGCGGTTAACAGCAATCCCGACAGCATCATGGTAATTTTACTTTTCATAATTTCTTTGTTTTGCTTTATTACATTAGATGTTATTCGCGGATAAAACCTTTGCTGTTTATAAATTATTGTGGCGGTGGCCCTTGCCCGTCAGGTGGTGGTCCTTGTCCAGGTGGTGGGCCTTGCCCATCCGGTGGTGGCGGCGGACGATTGCCTCCCGGCCCCTGTCCCGGCGGACCCGGAGGCCTGCCCCCTTGCGGACCCATCATACGCATAACCTGTTTAATAATATTATCAAATTTTGCTTTCTGCTGATCGTTACAGAGCGCCCTAACCTGTTTAAAATGCTGATAAGTAAGTACGTCCAGCTTTTTTTCGCAAGCGGCGATTACGGATGTTAAGGTATCCAGCTTAGGTTGGGATATTTCGGGGCCGCTTATCGAATTAAAAAGCGCGTCTTTCGCATCTCTTAATTCGCCTTGTATCGCATTTACATTATCCCGATGTTGTTGTACCAGTTGCTTGTAAGCCTGTTGCTGCACAGTATCAAAACCAACCTGCTTGATAATAAAAGCTGAAGTATTGGCCTGCCCGTTCCCGTTAGGTTGCGCCTGCTCAATACCCTGCCCATGGCGTACTTTTAGATACCAAAAGCCAGCCAATGTAGCCACATTGGCAATAACCAACAGCGTAAGCACAATGCCCCATAATTTTGTTTTTAGTAATTGTTCCATCATTTACCTGAATTATTGTATACGGAAGTAGTATTCAAATTATACTCGGTAGCAAAGCTTTGCAGTGAGGCTGTTTTTGTGGCTGCCGATGTGTTATCATTCGTCAAACCCTTGATAGCCATTATATTCAATACTAAAAAAATGGTTAAAATGCTTACTGCTACTGCCGGTCGGGTTAATAACCGGTATAGCAGGCTAGGGCTGCCAACGCGGCGCGTTTCCAACTTTGCTTCGAGCCGGGTATAAAAATAAGGGGCGGTTTCTGCTCTGCTGACACCGTCCAGGCTGTTTAATGTAGCCTCAATTTCTTTGCTTAACTGATCATCGTTTTTCATAATCTCTATTTATTGATCTGTATAGTAAGTAGCTAATTGTTTTCTTAAATTTTGTTTGGCGCGATGCATGTACGACTCGACCGCGCCCACCGTTACGCCCATAATATCCGCAACTTCCTGGTAGTTTTGCCCTTCAACTTTGTTCAATACAAACGCTACCTTTTGGTTTTCGGGCAGTTTATCAATTGCTTTAAATAAGATAGCCGACCGTTCTTTATTCTCCATTATTATCCCCGGGTGTACAAAATCCGGTATCTCGGTTTCAACCTCATTGTTCAATCCAAATAAACTGGTAACCACCGCAAAGCGTTTTTTACGTTGCTTATGTCGCTGCCAGTCTAATGCCTTTGTTATGGTAATGCGGTACAACCAGGTTGACAGTTTTGACTCGCCTTTAAACTTTTGTATCGACTCATACACCTGTATAAAAACCTCCTGCGCTACATCCTCAGCCTCTTGGGGGTTATGTATAATACCTAAAGCGGTATTGTAAACCATATGCTCAAAATCTGCCACAAGTTGCTTAAATGCACTTTGTTGCCTGTTTTTTAATGATTCAACCAGTAGTTCTTCAATCAAAACAAAATGCGCTTTAAACGTTAGACGATTTAATTATTATAAACCTGCGGTGTAATTTACTTTTATTTAAACAATTAATTTAACACCTTGAGCGTTAGTACACAATTATTATTTTGAAGGTAAAATGTTAATAACAAGTACTCGCGCAGGCGGTAGATATTCCTTTTTAATAATATCTTAGTATTCGTGAAAAAGTGCGCCCTGTTTTTGTTGATGCTCTGTGTATCAGTCGCTTTAAAAGCGCAAACTGATACCGTAGCGGCTAAGATCAGGAAAGTGCCGAACATTAAAGTGGATGTTTTAGCGAAGTTCCCCGGGGGCGACTTTGCCAAATACATAGCGGCCAATATAGTTTTCCCTAAAAAAGTTGATAAAAACATGCACGGCCAGGTGGTGTTGTCGATGAAAATAGATAGTAACGGGCGAATTTCTAATGTAAACATCTTAAAGACCATGACACCCGATATTGATCAGGCTTTAACGCGCGTAGTAAAGGCCTCTCCTAAATGGAAACCAGCGATGCTTAATGCCAAACCTGTTACCATGTATTTGGTCTTTAATATCGACATGGGCATATTGGGTGCGGCAAGCGCGGCCGCCGCTAAAGAAAAGAAAGATGCGGCAGCTATTGTAAATAAACCCGCCCCTCCCGCTATCAAAAAAACAACCACCCCGCCTCCTGCCGAAAGCAAAGTAGTTACTACCATACCGAAAGCGGCCCCGGTTCTAACAAAGAAAATTGTGATTAAACCACCGGTCGAAAAAAAGGCAATACCGGTCGCTATTAAAACAACCGCATCAGTAACAAATAAACCGGTGTTGAAAGCTATAAAAAAGCAACTACCACCGTTTGATAAAAAGCCTTTGCCGGTGGTACAAAAGAAACCAGCGCCGCAGGTTATTAAAAAGGCAGACAAACCTGCTGAAAAGAAGCCTCTGCCGGTGATACAAAAGAAACCCATACCGCAGGTAGTTAAAAAGGCAGACAAACCTGTTGAAAAAATGCCTTTGGTGGCCCCCCCCCGTTAAAAAACCAACACCAATTGTTGTTACTAAACCTGTACCCAAACCCGCGAAGACAGAATCCATCGTAGTAGCCAAAAAAGCTACGCCTGTTGTGGCGAAGAAACCGAAAGCCATTAATACGCCAACTGACAGAAAGAAAGCCGTAGATGATGCCAACTTACCATTGGGCAAATCGTACGACGCGGAGTTTCCTAATGGGGGCATGCAGGCTTTTTACGAGTACCTTAACCAGAATATACATTACCCGGTGATATCAAAAATAAACCGGATAGAGGGCGAGGTAAATTTAACCTTTGTTATTAATACCGATGGTACCGTTACCGACGTTAAAATATTAGACTCACCGGCCGAGGACCTTGGGCAGGAAGCGGTACGGGTTTTGCTGGCTTGTCCAAAATGGCGACCAGCCGTGCAGAACAGCGTGCCAGTAAAACGTACCTTTACGGTACCTATTAACTTTAGACTACAAGATAAATCAAAACAACGTTGATATGATCAGATACTTTTTAGGGATAGCGATGTGTTTTTTAACCATCATGTCAAAAGCACAATCGGTAACCGTAACCAAACATGCGTATACATCCGATAATAAAGCCTTCGTTGAGCCTGAGTTTCCGGGCGGTGCTAAAGCATTTAATAAATTCCTTTCAAAAAATGTAACGTACCCGGCAAATGCCGATGATAACGAAACACATGGAGCGGTAACCCTGGCGATGGCTGTTGAACCCGACGGCAGTATTACTGATATCAAGATAATTAAAGGCCTGTCGGACGTGATGGATAAAGAAACCATCCGTTTAATGACCTTTTCGCCAAAATGGAAACCTGGTATGCAAGGCGGAAAACCTATTCGCGTCCGGTCAACTTTTACCATTAATTATGCCCTTATCGGCGATAAGCGCTAATTAATATCCCCAACTGGGCGGTACATCAGTTGGCTTTGAACCCCAGTTTTTATTAGGATTTGGCCCCATTGTAAACTCCAGGCTACTCCCCTGCGCTATGTCGTTTTGTGTGATGTAAGTTTTACTGTACGCCTTGTTGTTAAGCTTAACCGATTGGACGTAAATGTTATTCTTGGCCGGATTTTTAACCGTGACCGTAAATTTCTTACCATTGCCAAGGTCTATTTCGGCATTTGCCAACACTGGTGAGCCTAATGCATAAACGCCATTAGCCGGGTTAACCGGGTAAAATCCCATCGCGCTAAAAATATACCATGACGACATTTGGCCACAGTCCTCGTTACCGGCATAGCCTGATGACGAATTGTTATAAAGTTCGTTCAGCACTTTAGCTGCATAATATTGTGTTTTCCAGGGTTGCCCCGAAAAATCATATAGGTAAGTTATGTGGTGGCTTGGTTCGTTGCCGTGTGCGTATTGGCCAATAAAGCCCGAGGCATTGCCATTAACTTCGCCTGGCAGATCCTTCAAAGTAAAAAACTGGTCGAGTTTGGCATTGAACTTTTCGTTGCCGCCAACCAGGCTGATCAATCCGGCCACGTTTTGCGGCACATACCAAAAATATTGCCAGGCATTGCCTTCGGTGTAAGGGTTGCCACCGTTGCCCCCATATTTTAACGGATCGAAAGGTTGCAACCAACTTCCGTCTGCTTTTTTAGCCTGAAAAAAGCCATTTGCCGGATTATACAAGTTGCGATAATATTCCGACCGATTGATAAAGCGGTTATAATCATCCATTTTATTTAGTTTTTTGGCTAACTGCGCCACGCACCAATCGTCATACGCCATCTCTAAAGTGATGGATACCGATTGCGATTGGATGTCCTCTGGGATGTAACCAAACTTTTCCCAATCATGAAATGGAGACGCCTGGTGATCCGTTAGCGACGAGCCTTTGACAGCGGCATATGCCTTTTCAACATCAAAATCAGGCAGACCTTTTAAAGCGGCATCCACAATTACCGGGATGGCATGGTTGCCGATCATGCAGTAATTTTCTTCGCCCCACAATTGCCATATCGGTAAATAGCCATAGGTATCATATTGTCGCATCATACTTTTGATGAGATCGGCGGTAAATTGTGGTGCTATCAGCGTGTATAATGGATTTGCAGCGCGGTAAGTGTCCCATAAGGATAAAGTAGAATAATGCTTTTTATCTGGCGCGTTTTTGATGGTCATGTCGGTAGCCATATAATCGCCATTCACATCCGCTAAATTGTTTGGCTGGATGAATGCATGGTACAAGCCGGTATAAAATATCTGCTTCTGTACGTCGGTACCCTCTACTTTTATTTTGCTGATCTGTTGTTCCCACTTATTTGTCGCTTGCTTAACAACGCCGTCAAAATCCCAACCGGGTACTTCGGCCTGCATATTTGCCTGCGCATTGGCAAGGCTCGTGGTAGATAAACCCACTTTAACCAGAACAGGCTCGTTAGCTTTGGTATCAAAGTTTAATACGGCTTTGATATTGGTACCGTTAATAATGGAGAGATCGTTAAACAAGTGCCTGCCACTTACCAGTACATCGCTGCTAAACGGTTTTGAAAACTCGGCCCTGAAATAGATCTTACGCAAACTGGCCCACCCTGTGATGATGCGGTAACCTTCAATCGTATGGTTGTCAACTATTTTAAGCTCGGCATCCAATATCTTGCAAACCCAATAAGTACGCTTTTTGTCCAGCGAGTGGTTCATATCGATCACAATATGCGATTGATTGCTTTCAGGGAACGTGTATCGGTGCAGGCCTACATGTTCAGTGGCTGTAAGCTCGGCGTTGATATGGTAATCGGTCAGCATCACCTGGTAATAACCCACTTTGGCCGACTCCTGCTGATGCGAAAAAGTTGAGCGGTAACCAGTGCCGACTTCACCATCTTTACCCGGCTCGGTTTTAATAGTGCCGGTGGTCGGCATTAATAGTACATCAAAAAGGTCGGCTACGCCAGTGCCGCTTAAATGGGTATGGCTAAAGCCAATAATAGATTTATCATTGTAATCATAACCACAACCCGGATCATCGGGGTTTTCACGGGTATCCGGACTAAGCTGCACCAAACCAAAAGGCGTTGTGGCACCCGGGAAATTACTTCCCGAAAGGCTGTTTTTATCAACAGCGCCGGTACCGATAAAAGGGTTAACGTATTTGGTGTAGTTTGTTTGGGCTTTTGATTGATAGCCGCAAAGCAATATGCCCAAAAAAATGGCCAGGAGTTGTTTCATAAAGTAGGTCAGTTAAATCAAAAGTAAATGTAAAAACATCTGGTTAAAATTTTCGTTATATTTGATATAACCAATAGAATCCCCGATCAGCCATCGCCAAAGATCGACCCTGACTCACCGGAGCTTCGTTAATAATTTTTAACCAGCAATGATTATGAAGACAGGCATTTATTTAATGGTAGCCGGCGCGGTTATCATCGTTATCGGACGTTTACTTTTCCAGAATTTACAGTACGTGAACGCCGTAGACTCCAACAATTTTACCGTTTACATTAATGGCTTTAAATCATTCCCATGGCCCGATTTTATTGGCTTTGTGATGTTTATGTCGGGTTTGGTTACCATGATAGCCCCTGAGCACGAAAAAGGTCACACTTACGCCTAAAAACGCCATTTTTTAATTGTTATAGTACGGTTATATAACCGACTGTGCCACGGCTATGGAAGCATTTAGCGCGGTAAATATATTATTTTGGACGTTTATTGCATCGGTTTCAATGTTGGTTGCATCCGTTACGAGCAAGGTAGAGATCAATGCATTTTTCACTTTCAGCTTGGTGACGTGTTCCGTGATCTTGTTAATGGCGTCAAATGCCTGGGCTAAACCTATGGCAGCATTATAGGTTTGTGTAAGCTGGGCAATAGCCTGTGGTAGTTTAATGGGCAATTGCGCAGCCTGTGCGCTCGTATTTAAAATAAAAAGATTTAGTTCCTGCATTTGATGCACCGAGCTTCCGATACTGTTTAATCCGGTTTTACAAAGACTGGTTAATACATCATTCCCATCTTCGGATTGCATCTTTGCGTTAAGGCTACCAATATCTGAAGCTAATTTTACAACCGAGTAGGTTGCTATGCTGATGGCCTGGGCAGCCAGCGCTACTTTGGTCGCAGTAGTTTTTGGGTCAGCAGGTTGTATCCCAGCTCTTGCACTCACACTGGTGATTACTCCGGCAGCAGATAGTTTAACTTTGAATTGTTTTTCAATTTCAACGAGCGCATCATGCAGTTGGGATAGATAAGGTGACTTTGCTGGCATACCGTAATGATACGCATAATTGCGCAAGGGTAAAATGCGGCCACAAAAAAAGCCCGGACTTTCAAAAGTCGGGCTTTTTATATAGTAAAAATGTGTTTACTTATTCGGCAGCTGGTGCGTCTGTTGCTTTATCAGCAGCAGGCTCAGCTTTTTCTTTTTTAGCTTTTGGCGCTTTAGCTGCCGGAGCTTCTTCGGTTGCAGCCTCAGCAACTGGTGCTTCTGCTTTAACCGCTTTTTTAGCTTTTGGTGCTTCAACTACTGCTTCGGCAACTGGTGCTGCTTCTGCTTTAGCTACTTTTTTAGCTTTTGGCGCTTCAACTACTGCAACAGTTTCTTCCTGTACGGGTAAAACTGATACGTATGAACGGTTATCGGCTTTCTTTTTGAAAACAACGATACCATCGGCTAAAGCAAATAAGGTATGGTCTTTACCGATACCTACGTTTAAACCCGGATTGTGCGGGGTGCCACGCTGACGAACTATGATGTTACCGGCAATAGCTGGCTGACCGCCAAATATTTTGATACCTAAACGCTTGCTATGTGACTCGCGACCGTTTCTGGAACTACCGGCCCCTTTTTTGTGTGCCATTTTTTATATTTTTTATAGACTGTTAACCAGCCCGAAGTTTAAATAAAATTATAAAGAAATACCTGTGATCTCTATTTTAGTGAATTGCTGGCGGTGACCATTTTTCTTTTTGTAACCTTTTCTTCTTTTCTTTTTGAAGATAATTACTTTATCACCTTTTAAATGAGACACGATCTTAGCTGTTACTTTAGCACTTTTCAAATCAGAACCCAATTTGAAACTGCCTTCGTTTTCGGCTAACAATACTTTGTCAAATTCAATACTAGCGCCCTCATCTCCTTGTAAACGGTGTACAAAGATCTGCTGGTCTTTTGCAACTTTAAATTGCTGTCCGGCTATACTTACTATTGCGTACATTATTGTTAATTATTTAGTTATTTAAAATGAGGTGCAAATATAGGGTTTTACTTTTCAATATGCAATAGTGAATTTAATATTACCGAATGGTTGTTTCAATGTTGGAAGGTTGAAACGTTAGAATGTTATAAAAGCACTTTTTGATTTTGACTTCTATGCCTATTTCTTCTCCCTGCTTTCGGCTTCCTGCAACCTGCCTTGCAGCTCTTTTATTAAATGTTGGGCGGCATCCTTCAACTCGGGGCTTCCATCAAAGGCATCATCATACAACACCGTTTTGGTTTTGCGCTGATATTTGAATTGAATGTAGTAATGAGGGGCTTTTTTAAAGCCGACTTCCATACTGTCATACCCAATTTTAGATGGGAAATTCCAGAAACCCAGATCGGCTGCCTTGCGGTGTAAGTATATCAGATCATCATAGTTCAATTTTAGGTGCATCTTAACTATTGAATCGCGCGAATTAACGTATTGGTAATCACCTGTTTTTGAATTGTATTTATTGATAAGGCTGTCGCCCGTGCCATAATTAAACGTGATCGAATCAAACTCAGCAAATTTGTATGGCGCATTTTTTACCATCATACCATAGTAGTATAAACAGTAAAATAAAAATGGTACCACGATGCAAACGGCGAGGAATATTTTTTTAGCTCTTAATGACATGTCAAAAAATTAGAACGCAAAATTAAAAATTAAAAGCTGATGGCTATCGCTGGTATACAATTTATTTCAGCAATCAAGTTATCCACTAATCAATCGAAGGAACAACCTCGTCATCCAGCTCTCCCTCCCACTTACTCACCACGGCAGTAGCCATCGCATTACCCAAAACATTAGTAGCAGAACGGCCCATGTCGAGCAATGGGTCAATCCCAAGTAACAAAGCCAAACCGGCTTCCGGGATATTAAAGGTTGCCAAAGTGCCGGCAATTACTACTAACGAGGCGCGCGGAACCCCCGCTATACCTTTGCTGGTCAGCATTAATATCAACAACATGGTTAATTGCTGACCAAATGAAAGCGGGATATTATAAGCCTGGGCGATAAACAGGGAGGCGAAAGTCATGTACATCATTGAGCCATCCAGGTTAAAGGAGTACCCTAAAGGCAAAACAAAGCTGACCACTTTGTCCTTACAGCCAAACCGCTCCAGTTCTATTAATATCCGCGGATAAGCGGCCTCACTTGTAGATGTGCTAAAGGCTATTAAAATGGCGTCTTTAATATTGCTAACCAATTTAAAAACACGTTTTTTAAGCACCACATAACCTGCCGCAATAATAACTATCCATAAAATTAGCAGGCCCGAATAAAACCCACTGATAAAATACGCGTATGTGGATAAAATACCTAAGCCTTGTTTGGCTACAATTACAGTTATGGAGCCAAACACGGCTAAAGGTGCCAGGTTCATTACATAGCCCGTTATTTTCATGATCACATGCGCAATGGCATCCATTGCTTTGATAACTATTTTTCCCTGTTCGCCTATGGCCGCGGTAGCTACTCCAAAAAATAAGGCGAACACCACAATTTGCAAAATAGAGTTGGTAGCCATCGACTGGATGAAACTATCGGTAAAAAAATGGTCTAAAAAGGTCTCTAATGATAGCGCGGATTTTTGCACCACCGCCGCTGAATGGGTATCGGGCAGCGGTATATTCAAATGTCTGCCTGGCCCGTAAATATTTACCAGCAGCATGCCCAGTAATAACGATATCAGCGACGCGCTGATAAACCAAAGCATGGTTTTACCAGCAATGCGGCCTACCATGCCAATATCGCCCACCTTGGCTACGCCGACCACTAAAGTAGTAAACACCAGCGGTGCCACTATCATCTTGATCAACCATAAAAAGTACTTATTAAGCAAGGTGAAAAGCTTTAATTTATCTTCTCGCGTGGCTTCTGCAGCTTTTTTGGCTTTCACTAATGATGTTTTACTAATGCCGAGATCTTTATACACCAGCGTTGTGGTGTCTTTAATTTGGATACGGCCGTTGTCAATGTCTTTGATCATCTTATCATTGATGTTGATCACCGAATTGTACTGCCGTATGACCAATTCATTGTAGGCATAACCGGCAATAACACCTGCTATCAATGCAATGAAAATATAAAGGGTGAGTTTGTTTTTTACCATGTGGGATTTTATTGGATCACGAAAATATAACAAAAATTCAATTCGGCGTGTTAACCGAGTATGATTCGTTCAAAGTCTTCGGTGCTGGCGAGGTTGAAAAATTTCTTCGGCGATAAGCGTGAGGTCTCAAACGATAATCCTTATTTTGCTGAAATTATTATGGGTGTTACACAATACGGTTTACAGGAGATAAAAAAAGAAGTTCAGCATCTGGACGATAAACAGGCCGCTTTGCTTTTGCTGCGTATGGCCCGTTTTAAAAAGGAGAATAAAGAACTGCTCGCCTATTTGCTGTTTGACGCGGATGATGAACTGGCTTTTGCTGAGAGCTTTAAACAGGATATGGGGCTGATGATGAGTCAGCTAACATTGCGCGGCTATGATGCGGCAAAGCAACTGCGCAAAGTTTTAAAGCTTACGAATAAGTACATCAAGTTTACCGGCTCAAAACAGGTAGAAACCGAATTGTTGCTGGCCTTTTGCCGGAATTACCTGGTGTATGCCGACCGCCGAACATCGTTCAAGCCATTGCGGCTCATCCTGGTAAAGCAGTTAGAAAAAGCATATAAAGCCATCAAAAAATTGCACGAAGACCTGCAGTTTGATTACTCCACCGAATTTGACACGCTGGTTGAAGATGCAGAAAAACATTTGCCCTGGTTTCATAAAAATGATCTGACCTTGTAACACTTGATGAAGATCACCGTCTAAAAATTAAATATTAACAAATTGTCCACTAAGGAAGCAGCGTTTAAGCAAGTTTTTGAAGCTAATTCGAAAAAGATATTCCATTTGTGCTATGGTTATACCGGCGATGATGATGCCGCGAATGACCTTTTGCAGGAAACTTTTTTGAAAGTTTGGCAAAACTTAGACAAGTTTAGAAACCAGGCCATGATATCGACTTGGATATACCGTATAGCGGTAAACACCTGCCTTTTTTAACTTGCTTAAGCACCTCATCCACCGAAAGCTGCTCCTTAACCGGCTGGCCTTGCCAAACCGTTAATAAATGATCAAAGTCTTTCATAGTGGTTATATAATTCTGTCAATTTCTGTTTAATGCGATGAATTTTAACCCGCAGGTTTCCCTCGGATATACCGGATATATCTGCAATTTCCGGGTAAGGCATCTCATCTAAAACCATAGTAATAATAAT
>Ga0206938_1103_pt1 | contig 22658 bp, 24 predicted proteins | sample Alteio_BWOrgHeat_12_FD_152918 | JGI IMG/M metagenome (GOLD analysis project Ga0206938, IMG submission 152918) | Enriched cells from forest soil in Barre Woods Harvard Forest LTER site, Petersham, Massachusetts, United States -... | ecosystem: Environmental > Terrestrial > Soil > Temperate forest >... | reverse complement strand
TGCCGGAATAATGATAGGCTCATCTGCCTTTTTAGGATTGCGTCCGATTTTTTGCTTACGTTGTACAACTTCAAATACACCAAAGTCACGAAATTCCAATCTTTCACCGGAAGACAAGCTATCAATCATTTTATCAAGAAAAGCTTGAATGACATGTCTGACATCATTTGGATGTATTCCCCTTTCTTGCGATATTGTATTAATGAGCTTTTTTTTTGTCATCGTGCTCTGCTTTGTCACAGTTGTCATATACTAGGACTCCTTTTTAAGGTTAAATGTGCGATAAGGCAATTGTTGTTTTTTTAAAATTGTAATTTCTCATCATAATCAATGAAAGATTGGTTTCAAGAATATTTTTTACACTTTCTCATTTTTTTATTTTTTCACTCGGACAAGCAACTTGTTTTTTTTTCCGGCCGCAATCAACATGAGATGTTCGCCGATTAAATCATCTGGGCAAATCGTATAATGTTCATCATTGATTTTTTCATTGTTAAGGTAAAGGCCGCCATTTTGCAAAAGGCGCCTAGCTTCCCCTTTGCTTGTCACAAGGGCGATTTTTACAAGTAAATCAATCAGCTTAATCCCTTGGACTTCATGCTTCTCAAATGTTTTTGAAGGGATGTCTGCTGCAATATTTTCCAAAATTTCCACGTTCAAAACCGTTTTAGAGCCGGGAGCTACCCCGTCTGTTGCTTTAAGCGCTGCTTGTAATTTTTCTTCGCCATGAACAATGCGGGTCACTTCCTCTGCAAGGCGCTTTTGGGCAGTATTTGGAATGTAATCTGCAGCCAGCATCCTCTTTTCATAGGCTCTGATTTCTTCCATGTCCATAAATGTTAAAAGCCGCATAAGCTTGATCACATCAGCATCTGAGACGCGAAACAGGTATTGATAAAACTCAAAAGGAGATAATTTTTCAGATGATAACCAGATTGCCCCTTTTTCTGATTTACCAAATTTTTGACCATCGCTTCTTGTCATCAGCGGAAAAGTAATTCCGTAGGCTGCTTTTCCATGCACTTTGCGGATCAGGTCAGTTCCGGCAGTAATATTTCCCCACTGATCGCTTCCACCTATCTGCAAAGAGACTGCATAATGCTCATTCAGATAAAGAAAATCATAACCTTGCAGCAACTGGTAGCAAAATTCAGTAAAGCTCATGCCTTCATCTGAATTGAGTCTTAATTTTACGCTCTCTTTTGCAAGCATCTGCCCGATTCTAAAATTTTTTCCCACATCGCGCAAAAAATCGATAAACGAAAAATCTTTAAACCAGTCGTAATTGTTTAAAAATAAGGGTTTACTATCGGAGGCATTCTGGTTTAAAATCGTTTCTAAGTTCTTTTGAATGCCTTTTAGATTTTTTTCAAGTGTTTCAGCATCGAGGAGCTGTCTTTCAGCAGCCTTTCCGGAAGGGTCTCCGATCATACCGGTAGCCCCGCCAACTAGTGCAACCGGTGTGTGGCCGCATTTTTGAAACCAAGCAAGGCCCATGATGGCTACCATATTGCCAAGGTGCAGGCTATCTGATGTGGGATCAAATCCACAGTACACTAAAAGCTGGGTCTTAACGACAACTTCCATATCTTCAGAAGTCATCGCCTCTATAAATCCGCGCTCTTTCAAGATTTCAATTACGTTCGGCATATATTTTCCAAATTCTTAAATTTAATGTTTAATCGCGTTCGGAACAATTTTCAAAAGTTCTGACATTGTCTATTTTTAAGTGATTTTCTGTCAACAGTCTAGAACAATTTCAATCATTTATACCGAACATGTTTCAAAAACTTAAGAATTTGATTGTTTTTTTTTTCAGGATGAATATGATAGTTATGATAATAGTATTGAATGACCCTGACAATAGAGTTTTAAGATTAAATGACAACAGCTCTTTTTTTCAAAATATGTCCAAATACCAAAGTACCCTCATTAGACATTTCCATTCAATCCTATCATCATAACTATCATATTCATCCTGAAAAAAAAACAATCAAGTTCCCCATTTTACATTTACGTTTGATATATATATTTTCAATCTGCTATGACAACAAATTGAAGAACTCACCTTAGGCAAGTTAACAGAGTCCAAGCTAGACAGGACGTGAGGTCAGGCTTGACTTAATTTTGCGTAAGGTAAGTGAAGAATAAACTATCAAAAGGATATTTTTTCATGTCTGCAAAAAAAAATGAAAATGAAAGCTCTCACATAAAAAAATATCGTAAAAAACTGGAAGATACTATGAACAAAGAAAAAAAACAATTCAGCGCCGAAGCGATTACAAAAACTAAAAGCTCCATGCACAAGTGGATCCGCAATCACTCTAAAGAAAGAATCAATCTCAAAACAAGGGTCATTGATTTATTTGATGAAAAAAAACACCCGGCAGAACCAAAAAAATCGATCTTAAAGCTTGCCTTAAAGCTCAAAAGCACTACCTTTTAAACATACAGCAGCCAAGTAGAAAGTGGGCAAGCATAAGATCGACTGATAGACTTTCATCATCCTCTTCTTCTGTTGTTTTTGGCGTGTCTGTTGAAACAGGCTCTGTTTTAATGAGCTTAAATTTATGATCGCTAAGATTCTTTTCATGTGAAGAAGAAGAGACATCAAAGCTGTTTTTAGCAATAGCACAAATGGCATCAAGTGATTTGATACAAACAACGCCGGCACAAAAACCTGCGTAAAAATACTTTTCAATCACAGCTAAGTTTCCGATATCGCCTACAGGATTCATAAAACTCCTTCTTAAAATGGATTGTCTGTATCAATAAATGTCGCGTCAATTAAAAAATGCTGCTGTAAAAGCTCGGCTAGAGCACGAGGCCCTATTTTCTCTGTTGCGGTGTGGCCCAAAGCAAAAAAATTGATTTTTTCTTCCATGGCAATATTCCAGGCAGGTTCATCGAAGTTGCCTGTGATAAAACAGTCAATGCCTAAAACAGCCGCCTCTTGTACTGATCTATAAGCTCCCCCTGAAATCAGCGCTGCCGTTTCCACCATTTTCTTGCCAAAAAGGGCAACATGCGCCTTTTGACCATAATACTTTTCCAATATTTTCTGAAATGCCTCTACAGGTAATTTTCCAATTTTTCCTCTGACGCCAATATAAGTGCCATTCATATTTCCAAATGGCTCTAAATCAGTCCAGCCCATTTCTATAGCTGCCCTCCAATTATTGCCAACCTCTTTGTGTGCATCTAAGGCTAAGTGATAGGCAAGCAAGGAAATATCATGTTTTAGTAAAAGAGCCAATTTTTTTTTCTTCACACCTGTAATTTCATGAGGATCTGAGTTCCAGAAAAGTCCGTGATGGACAATTAAAGCGTCCGCTTTCATAGCAACTGCTTTTTCTATCGTCTCCAGATTTGCAGAGACTGCTGTTGCAATTTTGGAAATTTTAGGCGTCCCTTCCACCTGCACTCCATTTTTGCAATAGTCATTCACCTTAAGAATCTGTAAAAGCTCATTTAAATAAAGGGATAATTCTTGTAAAGTAACCATAAAAGCAATACACCATAAAAAAACATGTTAAGATAACTTAAGATTAGCAAACTATGAACTTAAACAAAAGTCAAATCGGGAAAATAGCAGCTGCCAAAAAAGCTGTAGAGCTTATTGCCCCGGGCATGATCGTCGGCCTTGGAACAGGTTCTACCGCTTCTTACTTTATTGAAGCTTTAGGCTTGGCTTTAAAACAGGGTTTAAACATTTCAGCTGCTGCCACATCCTTTTCAAGTTATCAGCAGGCTTTGAGCCTTGGAATTCCCATGCTGGATATCGAACAGATACAAAAATTTGACTTGACGGTCGATGGCGCTGATGAAATTGACTTGCAAAAACAGATGATCAAGGGAGGCGGTGGCGCACTTTTACGTGAAAAAATTGCAGCTTACATGAGCGTTGAAATGATTGTCATTATCGATGAGACAAAACTTGTAGACCACTTAGGCCGCTTTGCGCTTCCTGTTGAAATTGCTGTTTTTGCGCACCTTGCGACTTTAAGCCATCTTGAGAGGCTAGGGGCGGCTGTTTTAAGAAAAAACCAAGATGGCACCCCTTTTATAACAGACAATGGAAATTTCATTGCTGATTTAAAATTTGCAAAAGCAATCATGGATCCGCAAAGTTTAAATGCAACTCTTAAAAACATACCAGGAGTGCTTGAAACAGGATTATTTATTAATATGGCAGGAAGAGTGATTGTAGGCTATGAGGATGGCCATACTCATATTTTTTAAAATCTAAAAAGAGAAAAGGAAAAAGATTAAAATTATGTTGTCAGAACTAGTTCAGCTCAGCTTTGATAAAATCATGCAGACAAATACTTATACAGTCATTATTTTAAGTGCAGAAGGAAAACGCTTCCCCATTTATACGGAACCTTCCACCGGAAGAATTCTTCAAATGTATCTGACAGAGTCTGTGAAAACACGCCCCTTAACTTTTGATTTAATAGACTCGATTTTGAAAGGATTAAATGTTGAGATTCAACAAGTTGTCATTAACAACTTGGAAGATACGATCTATTTTGCCAGGCTTTTTTTAGAACAGACATGCGGCGATCTTACCCACATCCTTGAAATCGATGCAAGGCCGTCTGATTGCATCACGCTTGCTCTGATGAATGATGTGCCTGTCTTTTGCACAAGAGAGGTTTTTGATAAGACGATCAGTGTGGAGGATTGAAGGGGGGCAAAAGTTTTTTTTAAAGGACAAAGGACTAAAAGGACAAAAGTTTTTTTCCAAGGACAAAGGACAAAAAGGACAAAAGTTTTTTTCCAAGGACAAAGGACAAAAAGGACCCAAAGGACAAAAAGGACTTAAAGGACAATTTATCGGTTTCAGCGGTGGACACTTAACCACTTGATTTCAATTGTGTTTTGTCCACTGCTTGCACCAATAGATCGTCCTTTTTGTCCTTTGGGTCCTTTTTGTCCTTTGTCCTTTAAAAAAAAACTTTTGTCCTTTTTCTCTAGTAGCTTATTCTAAAGGAATGTTTCGCAAGATCCAAAAGCGCCAAAATAGCCTCTTTGGCATCAATGCCAAAGGCTTCGACTTTAATTTTTGCGCCTTTGGCAGCAGCTAGCATTAATATGCCAAAAAGAGATTTTGCATTGACGCGGTTTTTTCTGTAATTTAAAAAAATTTCACATTTGAATTGCACGGCACACTTCACAATTTCTGTAGAAGGGCGGCAATGCAATCCCCGATCATTTAAAATGACCATAATCCCATGTGAATTATTTTTTGATGTCTTGTGCATAAGACATTTTTCATACTCTTCGCTTGATTTAGATGCAATTATTTTATAGAATAGCTTTTTAAATTTTTATCGAGGATAAACCAAATGACAGCCAAAAAAAGAGCGGAAGTAGAACAAGTTGACAAATGGAATGTAGAGGCCCTCTACAAAACAGAAGATGAGTGGAAAAATGCCTTTAAAAAGGTGTCTGCAACAGCAGAAAAGCCGCATTTTAAGGAAATTTTTTCCTTTAAAGGAAAACTGCAAGAGAGCCCTGAAATCTTTAAATCTGCTTTTGAGGCTATTCTCAACACAAGCCGTGAACTTTCAAAACTCTACACCTACGCCCATCTTCGCCATGATGAGGATATTACAAACAACGAGTTTAAAGTCGCACTTGGCGAAATCAGCTCTCTTCTTCATGACTTTGCAGAAGAGACTTCCTGGTTTGAACCGGAAATCCTGGCAATGCCGGAAGAAAAACTCAAAAAAATGATAGATTCAGCTGAACTATCTCCCTATAAATTTGCGATAGAAAAAATTGTCCGTGTGAAAAAACACACGTTGCCTCCTGAACAGGAACAGCTTCTTGCCATTTCAGGAAAAGCGCTTCAAACAGCTCATAAGGCATTTTCAGCAATCAATGATGCAGACTTCAAGTTTGCTGACGTGACAGATTCTAAAGGAGATCAAAAGCCATTAACGCACGCACTTTTTGGGCTTTATCTTCGCGATCAGGATCGCACTTTAAGAGAAAATGCCTTTAAAACAATGCATCAAAAGTATGAAGAGTTTGAAAATACGCTGACAGAGATTTTAAGCGGACAAGTGGAAAATCATTGCTTTAACGCAAAAGCAAGGCATTATTCATCATCACTGGAAGCGTCCCTTTTTCCAAAAAATATTGAGACAGATGTGTATCATGCCCTGATCCAGGCTGTTAATGACAATGTATCAGTCTTGCACCGCTATATGAGACTGCGCGAAAAAATTTTAGGAATTGGGCCTTTACATGTTTACGATATGTCGGTGCCTTTAACAAAAGATCTCGATATCAAAATGAGCTACAAAGAAGCAGAAGATATTGTCATTGAGTCAGTTGCGCCACTTGGCGCCGATTATCAAAATACTTTAAGAGCGGGCTTGAAAATCAAGCGCTGGGTGGACCGCTATGAAAACCTCAATAAAAGGTCTGGCGCCTATTCAAGCGGCTGTTTTGATAGCGAGCCTTATATTTTGATGAATTATAAAGGGATCATGCGAGATGTCTTTACACTAGCTCATGAAGCAGGGCACAGCATGCACAGCCATCTTAGCCATCAAAACCAGCCCTATCACTATTCAGACTACCCGATTTTTCTTGCGGAAGTCGCTTCCACTTTTAATGAAGAATTATTGATGCGCTCTCTTTTAGAGCGCCTCACAAACAAGGAAGAGCAGATTTTTTTAATCAACCAAAAAATTGAAGACATAAGAGCCACTCTTTTTCGTCAAACATGCTTTGCCGAATTTGAGCTTCTGATCCATCAAATGGCAGAAAAAAATATTCCTTTGACGCCGATGCTTCTAAAACAGGAATACCGCAAGCTTTGTCAAAAATATTATGGAGATTCTCTGATTCTGGACAAGGAATTGGACATTGAATTTGCAAGGATTCCTCACTTTTACTACAATTTCTATGTCTACCAGTATGCAACAGGCATTAGCGCAGCCCTTAGCCTCTCTGAAAAGGTCTTGCAAGGGGGTATTGAAGATAGAGACGCTTATCTTTCTTTCTTAAAAGCGGGAAGCTCTGCCTATCCGATCGATATTTTAAAGAATGCGGGCGTCGATATGCGTTCTCCAAAACCGGTAGCTTCAGCCATCCACAAATTTGAAAACCTGGTAGAAAAACTGGAAGGATTGACAGTACCTGCCGAAATTAGCACTTTTTAACACAAAGTGCTAAATTTCCTGTTGTCTATTTTTGCGTTTTTATCTATCATGCTATTTTTAACCCTTAAAACAGGAGACAAAACCAATGAGTCACACACACGGAACTTGTTGCCAATCCAAATGCGCATCCAAGACAAAATTTCAACCTCTTGGAGATCGCGTTCTTGTTCGAAGACTTGAACAGGAAGAAACATTAAAAGGCATTTTATTACCTGATTCTGCAAAGAAAAAACAGGAAGAGGCAAAAGTCATTGCGATCGGAACCGGAAAAAAAGACAAAAATGGCAATCCAATCGAAATTCCAGTCAAAGTCAATGACATTATTTTGATGGAGAAATACTCCGGCCAGGAAATCAAAATCGACGATGAAGAATTTGTGATCCTAAAAGCTGATGACATCATCGCAATTATTGAAAAATAATTGGTAAAAAATAGTTGGTAAATAATTTATTTTTAAGGAGTAATCAAAATGGTCGCAAAAGATATTAAATTCAAAGAAGAAGCACGTCAAAAAATTTTAAAAGGCGTCCGCACACTGGCTGACGCTGTAAAAGTCACTCTTGGGCCCAAAGGGCGCAATGTCATCATCGATAAAAATTACGGCACACCTCACATTACAAAAGATGGTGTGACTGTTGCAAAAGAGATCGAACTTGAAGATAGACATGAAAATATGGGCGCTCAAATGGTCAAGGAAGTTGCCAACAAAACAGCAGGCACATCAGGTGATGGAACAACGACTGCAACTGTTTTGGCAGAAGCAATCTTTAATGAAGGTTTAAGAAATGTAGCTGCAGGCGCAAACCCCCTCGATCTAAAACGCGGAATGGAAAAGGCTGTTAAAGCCGTTGTAGAAAGCCTTCGTAAGCTTAGCAAACCGATTAAAAACAATCAGGAAATTGCTCAAGTTGCTACAATTTCTGCCAATAATGACAAAGAAATTGGAGAAATTATTGCAAAAGCGATGGAGCTTGTCGGAAAAGATGGCACCATTACAGTTGAAGAGGCAAAAGGATTTGAAACCACTTTAGAAGTTGTAGAAGGGATGAGCTTTGATCGCGGCTATCTCTCTGCCTACTTCATGACAAACAGCGAAACGCAAGAGTGCATCTTAGAAGATGCATACGTGCTTATGGTTGAGAAAAAAATCAGCAATATCCGCGAAATGATTCCACTTCTTCAAGCTGTTGCTGAAAGCGGTAAACCGCTGCTTATTATCGCAGAAGATGTCGAAGGCGAAGCGCTTGCAACACTTGTGATCAACAGGCTAAGAGCGGGCTTGAAAGTAGCTGCTGTCAAAGCCCCCGGCTTTGGCGACAGAAGAAAAGCAAGCTTAGAAGACATTGCTATTCTGACGGGCGCTCAATTGATTAGTGAAGAGCTTGGCATGAAGCTTGAAAGCACAACAATTGAGATGCTAGGCAAAGTTAAGAAAGCAGTCATCGGCAAAGAAAATACAACGCTTGTTGAAGGTGCCGGCGATAAGTCCAAAATCAAGGATCGCGTGGGCCTGATCAAACGTCAGATCGAAGAGACGGAATCTGATTATGACCGCGAAAAGCTGCAAGAGCGCCTTGCAAAACTTGCCGGCGGTGTTGCGGTCATTAGAGTGGGCGCTGCTACTGAAGTTGAAATGAAAGAGAAGAAAGATCGCGTTGATGATGCGCAGCATGCAACTGCTGCTGCTGTTGAAGAGGGTTTGCTTCCTGGCGGTGGTGTTGCCTACATCAGATGTATGCCGGCTGTCCATGAAACAATTAAAAGCTTGACTGGCGATGAAAAAACAGGCGCTCAAATTATTTTGAAAGCGCTAAGCGCCCCGCTTCGTCAAATCTCTGAAAATGCAGGCCAGGAAGGCTCTATCATTGTTCAGCAAGTGGAAAAATTGGGCGGCAATCACGGCTACAACGCCTTAACCGGTGAATTTGTCGACATGATTCACGCAGGAATCTTGGATCCTACAAAAGTTGCACGCACAGCGCTTGAGCATGCAGCTTCCATTTCAGGACTCCTCCTCACAACCGAGGCACTAGTCACTGACATCAAGGAAGACAGGCAAGCGCCTAGCATGTCAAACGCCGGCATGGATTACTAACCTAAGGCACCTAGGACGTTGCTCTTGTCATTACCCAAATTTCCTGTCGCCGTTTCACGGCTCTAATTAATTTGACGCTAAACCCCACACTTACGTGTGGGGCTACGTGCTATCGCCGCATTCGCGGCTTGAAAAACTTCAAGCCGCGAATAATGTCAATCTGTCAAGCTTTAAGTCCTATTTTTGTTCCCTATTTTTACATTTTTTGGTTCCAAAAAGTGTGAGTTTTTACATTTTTTGGTTCCAAAAAGTGTGAATAAATTATAAGTAAATAAATTATTATTTTTTACTGTTTATTTTTTTTACTTGCTTTAAATTGGAAATAATATTATAATCATATTTTTAATTTACCGTAAACAAAAACAAGGATGGTTATTATGGCAGTAGATTTTGAAACATTAAAACTTTTGAATCCTATTTATTTAGTAGGTTATTTAAGAGAACAAGTAGGGACAACAACAGTAAATCCTGAAACATTCAAGCTTTTGAATCCACTTCATTTAATGGATTATTTAAGCGGACAAGTAGAAACAAAAACAGTAACCCCTGAAACATTCAAGCTTTTGTCTCCTGTTCATTTAATGGGTCATTTAAGCGGACAAGTAGAAACTGTTAGCTCCAAAATGGGATCTTTACCCACAGTACTTAAGATTGCAGCGTTGATCTTACTCGTCGCAGTTGGAGTCTTTTTCCTCACCAAAATGATAGTTGACAAAGTTAAAGCCAACAAAGAAGTTGAAGCTCTATATGAAGTTTTGTAATGTAAGTTGTGATTGACTAAGCAATAGCTGATTGCAAAAACTAAGGCCGTCTTAAGCCTCGAATGATCCTTTTCGAGGCTTAAGACGGCCTTAGTTTTTGCAAAAAATAGAAAAATGTAAATAAATTATTTGAATTTAATTCGATTATATGTTATAATTGGTTTATAATTAAATAAATCAAAGGAGATTTATGAGCATTAATCCTATTAGTTTCATTATTAATAGTATCCAACTTCCACAAGTTGAGAGGAAGATAGAAGAATCTATTTCCTCACCGGCAATTGCCGTTATCACTTCATCTCCACAAACAGCAGAATCTTCTTATTCTTCATGGTGTTTTTCCGCTCTTTCAACTGCATACAACGCCGTTGATTACGCAGTTACTGGAACAATTGCAACTGTTGATACTTTTGTTTTAGGCAATGCAAAAAAAGAGCCACTTACAGCCGAAAAACTACAAGAAATGCTAAAAAATTGCGAAGATGAAGGCATGGATTTAGTCGACACATATGATCTTATTATTAGCGAACTAAAGGAATATCAGACGGAATTACAGGGAACATCAATCAATAAATCTCAGCTAGATGCTTTTAATGATACAATCGTAGAACTTGAAACAGCAAAGCAAAAAATTGTTGACCTTAGAGAAAAATTTTCAGAATTTGCAAATAAGAACTTATTTTCAGATGCAGAACTCTCAAAAATTGCAAATATCAAGAAAAAAGTAACAAATAAAGAAAAATTATCTTCTGAAGATGTCACTGATCTACTAAAAGCTGTTCAAACAACACAAGAAGCAGAAGCTGGGATGGCTGAATACCTTCAAAATCAAATGTTATATCAATATGGTGATTATACTAAAAGTGCCGTCAGTTTGACTGCAGCTACTGTTGCCGGCATTTTTTTAGGTCCACTAGCAGCTTTTGCTGCTCATACTGCAGTTTCTAGCGCTTTTCAAAGCTTTATCAATGCAGCAAATCCGGAAGATCAAAAAGCAGAGATCAAGAAGCAACTTTCATCAGTATCTGCGCAAGATGGTTTGGCAGCCACTTCTCTTGGTTATCTTGCAAGTTTGACAGGAGCTTCTGCAACGGTAGCTCTGCAAGTTGGATTGTTAGGTCTTCTCGTGTTAAAGGGAAGTCAAGTAATTAACGCTGTTAAAGAAGATGCGGTAGCTTTAATTCAAACAATAAGAAATCCGAAAACAATTCCTTCAGCAGCATTTGGATTTATCACAAAAATTGCAACAGATACTTTCTCTAGTATTCTTGCTAAAAAGTGGGAAGAAGTTGGCGTTATTTCAGCGGTCACTGTGATTTCTCTTGGCAGTTTAATCCTTGGGGGCACTTTATGCGGTGGAATTGCCACGATGTTGCTTGGCCTTTATGCAACAAACAGATTCTTCCATACTGATGCAAGTTATCAGGGCGGAGCTACTTTATCTAACCCAAGTTTTAGCAAGTGGGCCGTAGACCAGTCCGGATTGATAAAGACAAACAATATTGAAGAGCAAATTGAAACATTAAATAACATTTTAAAACATGAATTCAAAGATGAAGCAAAAGCTAGCAGAGTCGCTTTAATCATCAATGAATTGACAGGTCAAGAAGTTTTAGCAGCGGGTCGCTAAATAAGCGGCCTTTTTAAGAAGTTCTTGGATCTGTTTTTTTAATGATGACGCTGACGTTCTTCTGGTTAAAGCCTTTATAGCCTTCTCGCCTCTGAAGGTTTTCTAAGTGACTGCCGATGGCGCCGTAGCTGATAAATTTATCGCGCGATTCTGCTGTTATCAACCCTTTTTCATAAAGGCGGTTGATTTTTTTAGGATCCACATGCCAGATTTCCCCCGCTGTAAATGCCTGTTTTAAAAAAGGAAAGGAACTAAAGGGCTGCATCATGCCAACGCCTAGATGATTTAAATCAGTCGTGAGCTCTTCAAACAAAAATTGCGCTTCCAAATGATGCATACCGGCTTTTAAAATAGAATCCCCATGAAGGGCAGTCCACAGTCCAATTGTTCCTAAAGTTTTAATCTCAGGCAATGGATGGTGCGCAAAATCGATTTCAACTTCTTCCGAAGTTAAATCCACATCTAAAAAAAGCACGAGATTGCAATGCGAATTTTCCATAATTTGAGCACCCCAGCCAGCTTCTTTTCCTGTGTAATAGCGCTCTCTACAATGAAAGCCCAGCATCTCAAAAAGCCTGACGAGCTGTGAAAATCTTTTTCTTGAGGACCTAAATGTGTGATGGTCATGATTTGCCCAGCCCATCCCTAAGCGATCCTGCCGATTTTTTTGCAATTGACCTGCCATATTTCTAGCCTGCCAATATTTGCGCTCAACGCTTAAAACAATCCACGCAGCCGTGTTTTCCCCTACCATCTCAATGATTTCTTGCGCAATTCTTAACGTTTGATGCATCGCCTCATCCTCATCTTGCATCGCACGTGGGCGAGTCATCCACTTCTCTTCTGCAAGTCTGTATTGCTCTTGTTGGATTGGATCTAAAAAGGAGGGCTCCATCAGGCATGATCCCCGTCTTTCGAGGGCAAGCAAGGAAACGTCATTTTCAGTTGAGACAATTGCTCGTCTATAGGGGCTACAGGAAGATCCTTCAATGTGACAGGATAATCCCCTCACGTTCAAAAAGTCAGCAATGCTCTCAACTGCAACTCCGATTTCAATCAATGCAGGTAATGGATCTGAATCCTTGATAACAATGCGCGGCAGTTTGGCTCCCGGATGAATAAAATTACGGTAATTTTGAGTAGTATGCTCAAGAACATAGCCTGCAAGCTCCAGCTCTTTTTCAATTTCTGCAGAATATGTAACAGCAACATGATCTAAAAAGTCAAAAAGCCTTGTGCTTGTATGTTTTTCAAGGTCAGCGCTAAGTGTTTGAATGAACGGATTTAGGACAAGCGCTTTATTTAATATGGACAACACAAGATTCTCAGCTTCTGGCTGACATTGCCACTGGAAAGGATTTTGGTTCATTTAAAACTCCTTGTCTGTAATTGCTTTTTTAGCAATTTAGGCGATAAGAATCAATAAATTAAAAAAAGATTATATTTATTGTCTTTTTTCTTCCAACTTGTTACAAACAGAAAATACTTAACAATGGAGACTTATTATGGTACCACCACTAGATTTAACTAGTCAAAATTTTGGTCCAACTCAAACAATTGAAGCAATTGAAGTGGAAAATAATTCACCAAAACAAAATCCAACGATTTTAAAAACCAGAAAATTATCAAGGGAAATCAGTATAGTGAAAGATCCCTGTTTACAGGATACTATAAGAGATAGAAAAGGATCTAAAGAACTTAGAATTCGAATCAGTTCATCTCCTCCTGCCCTGGAGAGAGATACTTTATAAATTGGTAAGGTGTTTTTTAAAGGACAAAAGTTTTTTTTCCAAGGACAAAGGACTTAAAGGACAGAAAGGACAAAAAGGACTTAAAGGACAATTTATCGGTTTCAGCGATGGACACTTAACCACTTGATTTCAATTGTGTTTTGTCCATTGCTTGCACCATTTGTCCTTTTAGTCCTTGCTGTCCTTTTTGTCCTTTTTGTCCTTTAAAAAATCAATGCTTAGCAAAAAGGCCTTTCAGCTTGTCTAAAAAGCCACCTCTTTTTGGCAGATTGGCAGGGCCTTCCAGCTTCGAATATTCTTCTAAAAGCTCTTTTTGTCTTGACGTAAGCTTTGTCGGTGTCTCAACAAAAATGCGAATCAACAAATCGCCTTTTCCCTGTCCATGCACATTTGGAAAGCCTTCTCCTTTTACTCTGAAGATTTTGCCATTTTGTGTGCCTTCCGGAATGGTAATGCGGCAAGTATGTTGAATGACAGAAGGCACTTCCTTTTTACAGCCAAGAGCAGCTTCTGAAAAACTAATCGGCAAATCGATGATCACATCGTTACCTTCCCTTTCAAACACTTCATGCTTTTCAACGGTAATAAAGACGAAAAGATCGCCGGCCGGCCCTCCGCCCTGTCCTGCATCGCCATATCCGCTCATTTTAAGACGCATGCCGCTGTCGACTCCTGCCGGGATATGCACTTTAACATGCTGTTTTTCTTTTACAAGACCGCTTCCGTGGCAAGACGCACAAGGATCAGTCACCACTTGACCTTCTCCATGGCATTGAGGGCAAGCCATAGACATGCTAAAGAAGCCTCTTTGTTCATTCACTTGACCGGCTCCTCGGCAGCGTGGACATTTTTTTATTCCATCGCTACTGGCTGATCCTTTGCCATGACATGTTCCGCAAGCGACATAGTTTGTGATCGCAAGCTCTTTGTCCACCCCTTTTGCAGCTTCTTCAAAAGAGACTGTAATATTGACGCGCTTGCTAGCACCTTGTCTTCGTCTTTCAACACTATCTGCACCAAAGCCTCCGCCAAAACCTCCGCCGCCTCCAAAATAGCTTTCAAAGATGCTCTCGCCGCCTCCCATTCCGCCAAAAGCTCCCATAAAGGTTCTAAGAGCCTCGTCCATAGAAGAAAAACCACCGCCTGGATGGCCGCCACCGAATTGCGCCCCTTGAACACCATCTTTGCCGTAGCGATCATAAAGCTGCCGCTTTTTATCGTCGCTTAACACTTCATAAGCCTCTGAAATCTCCTTAAAGCGCTTTTCAGCTTCTTTATCGCCAGGATTTTTGTCAGGGTGATACTGCAAAGCTTTCTTGCGATAAGCTTTTTTAATTTCATCTGCAGTTGCAGACTTTTGAATACCTAAAATGTCATAATACTCGGCCATAAAATGTCCATATTTTAAATGGTCAACTCTTTTAAAAATTTATTAAAAGAGTTGAGTGATTCGAAAAAAGTTAATAACGACGGAGAACAGAGTTGTTTTAGCGTGTTCTTTTGTACTTTAAGGCAGCTTTAGACTTTGCACGTTTTGCAATAGAGGGTTTTGAGTAAAAACGATGCGCCTTTACAGATTTCATGATGCCTTCTTTATCGAGCCTTTTTTTAAGGGCACGAAGGGCTTTATCGATGGGCTCGCCAACTCGAACTTTAACAATTGTCATCTTGAGTTCATTCCTTTTAAAAATTTTGCAGGTTAATGTTACCAATATACGCGATTATACAAACAGCTGTGATATTTGACAATAAAAAAAATAACATGAGGGCAAGCATTTTTTAACGCGGAGACGCGGTGACGCGGAGGCGCGGAGATAAGGCGTCTTACGGTTTTGTCTGTTTAAGGAGTGGCGTTAAAAGTATTGGTTCATGGGAAGAATTGGGGCAACGAAATAAATAAAAAGCGGTCTTGATCACGGGGGGTATTCACTATAACTCAGGCCTTCAGCCTGAAATATTTGCGTCCATTACCTAGGGCGATGCCCTAGGCTTTTATAAACCAGGGCTTTGCCCTGAGAACCAATTCTAAGGGCAAAGCCCTTAAATTTAATAGCCTAGGGCATCGCCCTAGGTAAATTGACATAAATATTTCAGGCTGAAGGCCTGAGTTATAGTGAATACCCCCGTGAACATGTACTTTCATTGCCCCAATTCTTCCCATGAACCAAAGTAGTTGCCAAATTTTTTGAAAAAAAATTTGGCAACTGCACTTCCCAAAAAAACTTCGTTTTTTTTGGAAATCAAAACAACAGCGATGTAAACTCAACATCACCAATAAAAAAGTGTCCGAAGCCCTCTCCCCGCGCCTTCGCGCCTCCGCGCCTCCGCGTTTAAAAAAAAACTCAAACCTATATGTCAACACTACTTGGACTTATCTTACAAACCTCACCCCGCGCCTAATTTAACGCAAATAGAGAAGTTCAAGGTCGCCATTTAGGGAAAATTCTCCCTTTTCATATTTGGCAAGAGCTGAAAGTAGCATTTGAGAAGAATTGACATCTGAATGCACAAAATTCCAGGCAGTCTCTCCAATTAGCTGATCAAATTTTGATTTTAAAGAAAGATTTGGCGTGACGACTGTTTTAATCTCTTTTACAAGCAAAGATGCATCATCTAGGGAATAAAGCGCTGCCCCCTCAAAAAAAGTGGCTTTATCCCCCTTCATAAAACCCTTTTGAAGATAAACACCGCCTGTTTTGGCATCGACAAGAGAAAGAAAAGGACCATCTTCTTTTGGAACAAAAGCCCAAAGAGTGCAAACTCCTACTAAAGGAATTTTGAGTGCAAAGCTAAACGTTTTTGCCGTCATGGCAGAGACGCGCATTCCCGTGTATGATCCCGGCCCAATTCCTGTAATAACAAGATCGAGATCTGCCGGTTTTAAGCCGGTTGCGGTAAAAGCTTTGGTAATTTCCGGAAAAAGATGTTTTGAATTTTGCAATCCAAACAGAAGTTTTGCTTCATAAATTGTCTCAAAACCTTTAAAAAGCGCAACGACTCCAGACTCTGTACTTGTTTCAATCAGCAATGAAATCATGAATATTTAATCCCAAATTTAATCCAACGTAAATTGACAGCCGTCATCAACCAATCCGTCAATATAGTTCAAATTAAAATCGGCGCTTAAGAACTTCCCATCTTCTAGCATATAGAGATGAAATGGAATCGTAGAATGGACGCCTCCGATATGAAATTCCCTTAAAGCTCTTTTGCCAACGGCAATTGCCTCTTTTCGATCAGCTCCTTTTACAATGAGCTTTGCGATCATGGAATCATAGTTGGGCGGAATCGTATATCCTGAATAACAGGCGCTATCTACACGCACGTGAGGGCCTCCCGGCGGCAAATAATATTCAAGTCTTCCAGGAGATGGGGAAAAATTGCGAGCAGGATCTTCTGCATTAATGCGAAACTGAATCACATGCCCTTTAAACTGAATATCTTTTTGTTGAAAAGGCAATTTGTTTCCCATGGCAACAGAAATTTGTTCTTTTACAAGGTCAATGCCTGTCAGTTCCTCAGTCACAGTATGCTCCACTTGGATACGAGTATTGACTTCCATAAAGTAAAAATCGTGGTTGCTATCTAGCAAAAACTCGACAGTTCCAACGGAATAATACCCAGCTTCCCTTACAACAGAAACAGCTGCTTGCCCTATTTTCTGACGCAGTTTTTCACTCAAAACTGGGCTTGGAGCCTCTTCAATCAATTTCTGCCGGCGTCTTTGGGTTGTGCAGTCGCGCTCGCCTAAATGCACATAATTTCCATATTTATCGCCGATGACCTGCACCTCAATATGTCTTGGATTGACAATCATTTTTTCCAAATAAACACTGGGATTTCCAAAACTCACCTCAGCTTCTGTTCTTGCAGCGACAAAAAATTTCCCAAATTCAGCTTCGTTATGCGCAATGCGGATCCCTTTGCCACCGCCGCCTGCGACTGCTTTGATAAAAACGGGAAACCCTATCTTTTTAGCCTCATGAAGCGCGGTTTTCAAATCCTCTACAACCCCATCGGAGCCTGGAATGATCGGACACTTTGCTTTTTTTGCAGTAGTCTTGGCTTTTGCCTTATCGCCGAGCAAGGCAATCGCTTCATGACTGGGACCGATAAAATTAAGACCGCAACTTTCGCAGATCGAAGCAAAATTTGCATTTTCACTTAAAAAACCGTAACCTGGATGCACAGCATCAGCGCCTGTAATTTCACAGGCGGATAAAAGATTTGGAATTCTCAGGTAAGACTTGTGCGATGGGGGCTCCCCTACGCAAATGGCCTCATCTGCGTGCAGCACATGCAACGCCTCAGCATCTGCTTGTGAATAGACAGCAACTGTTTGCAAGCCAAGGTCATGGCATGCGCGAATAATTCTGACAGCTATTTCTCCGCGATTGGCAATTAATACTTTATGCATAATTATGAACCTATCTTACTATTAGACTTCTTTCGAAATTGCATTTATAATACTTAGATAGGTTCATAAGGGGGTGACTCGTAAAAGTTTAGTTCCAAATTCAACAGGATGACCGCTTTCTGCGAGCACTTCAGCCACAACTCCATTGACTCCTGCTTTGACCTCATTCATCACTTTCATAGCCTCAACAATCCCAATCACACTATTTTTATCAATTTTGTCGCCCACCTTGACAAAATGAGGGTCATCCGGAGATGGAGAGGAGTAATAAGTACCAACCATTGGAGATGTCACATAAACACCAGATGGTGTTTCAGCAGGAAGCACCGGCGGTGCAAGCGATGTTGGGATCTCGTGACCCTGATAACTGTAGGCAGGGTTTGCACGTCTTAAGGCAAAATCGCTTCTTGCCTCTTGAGAATAATCGTCTCGTAAATCTTGAGGCTTGCAAACGCCATGCTCTTCTCTTTCAAGAACAATTTCAAAGCCATTTTGATCTTTCAACGAAAGCCTCTTCATACAAGTCCTGCCCATCGCTGCCATTAACTCTTTAATTTGTTTGATTTCCATAAAATGACAGCCCCCTACACTCTTTGTATATAATCATCTGTTTTTGTATCGACTTTGATAATATCCCCAACTTCAATAAAAGGGGGAACTTCAACCTTTGCGCCCGTTTCAAGAACGGCAATTTTGTTGGAACCATCAGATTGGCTTGCGTTACCGCCTTCCACTTTCGCGATCATGATTTCTAAAAATTGAGGAAGTTCGACAGCAAAAATGGTCTCTCCATAAAATGTCGCTTTTAGATCAGTGCCTTCTTTTAGATAATTGATTTTATCTGCAATGATTGATGCCGGTATCAAAATCTGGTCAAGCGTCCCGATGTCAATAAAAAGATAATCTTTTCCTTCAGGATAAAGGAATTCAAGCTGTTTTTCAGCAAGCGTCACATCTTTGACTGCTTGATCGGGCTTAAAACTTTTTTCAATGAGCTCATCTGTTGATAAATCGCGCAGCTTTGTTTTAATAAAAGGAGTTCCTTTTGGAACTGTCACCTTGACGCTGGACTCAACGCGATAGAGTTTATTTCCGATTGACACCGTCATCCCGGGTGTGATCTGCGCACTTGCTACCATAATTTTTAGCCTCCGACAGCTTGCCGCAATTCAGTGACGGCGGTTTTTAGGTTCTGTTGTTTAAAAAGAGATGTTCCTGCAACAAAGACGTTAGCTCCTGCCTCAAAACATAATTTGGCTGTTTGATCATCGATCCCGCCATCTACCTGGATGTTAAAAGGGGGAAGCTCAGCTTGACGTGCATGTATTGTCACACCGCCATCTCGAATTTTCAATTCATCGCAAACATTTCTTACAAATCTGATTTTTTCAAGCACATCGGGCATGAATGATTGCCCGCCAAATCCGGGATTGACAGTCATTAAAAGCACCATATCGCATTTATCCAAATATTTTGTAACAAGAGTCACGGAGGTCTCAGGGCTTAAGGCAAGACCTGCCTTAACGTTGCATTTGCGGATGTAGGCCAAGGTTTCATCAACTTCTTCTGTTGCTTCCAAATGAAAAGTAATCTGGTCAGCGCCCGCTTCTATAAACCGCTCAACATAATCAAAAGGGTTATACATCATGAGATGGACGTCTAAAAACATTTTGGTAGAGCGGTTGATTGCAGCCACAACTTGAGGCCCAATTGTTAAATTGGGAACAAAATGACCATCCATGACATCGACATGCAGCCAATCAGCGCCGGACTCTTCAACGCGCTTGACTTCATTTGCAAGGTAGGCAAAATCTGCTGCCAAGATCGAAGGCGCAATTTTAATGGAATTTTTAGGTAAATATTTCATTTGCTTCATTACTTTACTTTTTCTGATATATATTCTACCTTGATAACCTATAAAGGCGATGAAAGTCAAGGCTTTTTATGTTGCTAATTATCTGTTATTAGCCTTAAGATATACAGATTAACTAATGTAAGTTGAATGCGTAACGGGGCCGTCTAAGGCCTCGAACCTTTGCATGAAGAAAGTTCGAGGCCTTAGACGGCCCCGTTACGCAAAAAGTTATTTATTTGCAACTTACATTCACTAAAGGAAATTTTATATGAGTGAAGGAAAAAAATCTACAATTATTACGACAGGCCTTGCCATGTTTTCCATGTTTTTTGGTGCAGGCAATGTGGTTTTTCCCTTAGCTCTTGGACAATATTCTCAAGGCAATACCCTTTTTGCAGTTCTTGGATTGTTGATCACGGCAGTTGGCGTTCCTTTTATGGGGCTCATTGCCATGACATTGTTTGATGGAAATTATAAACATTTTTTTGATCGCATCGGTAAAACGCCGGGGTTTCTCGTTGCTGTTTTCATCATGGGACTGATTGGCCCGCTAGGAGCACTCCCAAGATGCATCGCTCTTTCCTACTCGACTTTGCAACTCTACTTTCCTGAAATGTCAGCATCCATTTTTAGCATGGTCTCCTGCCTGATTATTTTTGCCTTCACTTTCAAAAAAAATTCCATTCTCGATGTTTTAGGTAATATTTTAACGCCCGTTTTGCTTTTTTCGCTTGGCTTTATCATTGTCAAAGGATTGTTTGTCTCTCCTGCAATGCCCGTGTCAGACGTTCCTCAGCTGGACATTTTTTTGAAAGGTTTAAAAGATGGCTATCAAACAATGGATTTGATCGGCGCTTTCTTTTTTTCCTCCATTGTTTTGGATTGCTTAAAAACTGAAAGTCACGCCCTTGCCAATTCTACAGGCAAAAAAAATGACAAGCTCATCATTAAGATGGCGCTAAAAGCGAGCATGATCGGCGCTCTCCTCTTGTCGCTTGTCTATATTGGCTTTAGCTTCGTGGCTGCCTTCCACAGTGAAAACCTTGGCAATATCGATCAGGATAAACTGATTGGAACCATCGCAATTCAAGTATTGGGCCCATTTGCAGGAGTTGCTGCCTGCATTGCGGTAGCTCTTGCTTGCCTCACAACGGCAATTGCATTGGCTGCCGTTTTTGCGGAATTTATTCATAACGACATTTCGAAAAAAAGAATTGGTTATATCCCGGCCCTTGTAGGAACACTTATTGTCACCTACTTCATTTCAACTTTAAACTTCATGGGAATTGCCAAACTGCTCGTTCCTATTTTGCAAGTGTGCTATCCCGGCTTGATTGTTTTAAGCCTGCTCAACATCGCATTTAAGCTCCATCATTTCAAACCGGTTAAGATTCCGGTGCTGATTGCGTTTTTGGCTGCGCTAATGGGTTACTTCTTATAGTTTTCAAGCAAAAAACGATCCAGCTTTTTAGGGACAAAAAGGACTTAAAAGGACAAAAAGGACCCAAAGGACCCAAAGGACAAAAAGGACTTAAAGGACAATTTATAAGTATCAGCGATGGACACTTCACCACTTGATTTCAATTGTGTTTTGTCCACCGCTGATACTTATAAATCGTCCTTTTTGTCCTTTGGGTCCTTTGGGTCCTTTTTGTCCTTTGTCCTTTAAAAAAAACTTTTTGTCCTTTTTGTCCTTTGTCCTTTGTCCTTTGTCCTTTGCTAAAACTTATGTCCCTGTTGTCCCTGCACTTAACTGTTTAACTCGCGGAAAGATTCGCGGATTAAATAAATGGTAAACGTCACCATAATGCGGCACCATTTCAGTGTAAGAACACAAAATCGCAAAAGTTTCTTAAAAAAACTTAACAAAAAGTAAGCTACCCACCCAGTCAATAACCCAGCCAATAGCCTATCTGTTACCCTTCTTGCAGCGTTAAAAATCTCTCTTTGCCTCTTGCCCATATTTCTTTTCGCAGAAGTTCTTTTTTTTGCAAGGTCAAAAGATCTAAAAATAACTTGGGAAATGCTTTTATAAACCGCATGGAGTGCATCCATTTTTTTTGAAATAAAGTCGGAGACTTTTTTAACAGTTTCTTCCACTTTTGCAAGCGCTTTTTGAAAGGGAGATAAAAAATTCTCCATCATTTTTTTCAAGGAGGATTTGATGATGGAATGCAACGGCTTTAAACTGTTTTTTAAAGCCGCAAATACTTGCATTCTCATCGCGATTTTCTGAACTAAGCGATTAAAAGTTTCTGTCAAACTTGTATGAATTTTTTGAGTAAAAAAGACAATTTTTGGAAGCAGCGCACTGATCATCCATTTTGGCGCTTTGAAAAGTAGCATATGGGCAGGCAATATTAAAACCATGATAAAAAATTTGCCTGATTTGACCAAAACATGAATGGGTTTACTCGCCTGTTGATTCAACATCCGGTTGAGCGTTTCCATTTCTTTATTCGGCACAGCTTGTTCCAGCCGGTCAAGTTGTGATGGATCAATAAGGGCAACTGGTTTTTTACCATGATTGCGGATGTGATCGAACAAATCGTCTTTTGGATAGGCTGAAAAACTGTCTCGCCCGTTTAAACCTCTGGGTGGCTGCATAAAAATTCCTTTTTTAAATAATCACTTTACAGGAACGGTTCTTTTTTTTCAAGAACTTTATGAATTTTGCCTTGCATCATTATTAATTCGTTGCTATAATCTGCCGTTTTAAGCAGTCAGGAGAAATTCAAAATGGTACGTATCAGTAAGCAATCAGAGAGAAGAAGCCAGTCTCGCCGCCGATGTCAGGCACCGGCAAAAAAAACAGGTCCACGCAAAGATAATTTGCCTTCCGGTTTTAAGCCTCATGCAAATGCGGTTGAAGGCGATTTTGCCGCGAAAGCATTTATACCAAAATTTAGATAAAGCAAAGGTTATAAAAATTATGTCTAGACATCCAAGCTTTGGAAAAGCAAATAAA
>Ga0206938_1102_pt1 | contig 22895 bp, 17 predicted proteins | sample Alteio_BWOrgHeat_12_FD_152918 | JGI IMG/M metagenome (GOLD analysis project Ga0206938, IMG submission 152918) | Enriched cells from forest soil in Barre Woods Harvard Forest LTER site, Petersham, Massachusetts, United States -... | ecosystem: Environmental > Terrestrial > Soil > Temperate forest >... | reverse complement strand
GGTTCTCGAACGGATGAACCAGCTTCGTGTATCATCCGATGTACCAACCACAAATATTTCCTTAATCGATCCTGCCCATTCGCCTCTGTCACCCACCGGACCTAGGCTGCTCATGGTAATTGTCTTCGGGTGGGGCTTTGGCTTGTTCGCTGGAGTCGGGGTGGTAATGTTCCTCGAGTCGCTTGACGACGGCTTTAAGAGTGGTGACGAACTTCGCCGATACCTTGCATTGCCGAGTTTGGGTGTAATCCCTGACCTAAAGAAGGTCAGCGGACAAAGTACATATGGTTATTCATCCCTCCGTCGGGCTGTTAACGGCAACGGAAACGGCAACGGGAACAAAAGTCTCAGCGGACCTACATCAAACCCGTTGGGTGAATTGGTGGTAACGCACGGCCGGCTCTCCGCAGCAGGCGAATTCTACAGAATAATCCGGAACGGAATCATGTACTCGAAGGCGGGAGGAGCTCCAAGAAGTATCATTATCACAAGTGCTCATCCTGGAGAGGGAAAGACGGTAACCGCCATAAACATAGCCTCCACTTTCGCTCAGCTGAGTGGCAGAACGCTTCTAGTTGATACTGATCTTCGCAGGCCGCGATGTCACGAATTATTAAAACTCAAACTACATCAAGGTTTAACCGAAGTGCTAGTCGGAAGACGTGACTTGGACGAGGTCATCCAACGCTCCGAGATAACTGGACTCTATCTACTTAGCGCTGGCGCACTGCCCCCTAACCCTAGCGAACTGTTGACTTCTGACGAGATGAAACAGTTGATAGAACGCATGCTCGCCGAGTATGAGTACGTCTGCTTCGATGCCGCTCCGGTAATGCCGATAAGCGATCCCGTCGGTCTGAGTCGAATGGTAGAAGGTGTCGTTGTAGTCGCTGGTAGACATACACCCAAGCGTATTGTGTGGGAAGCCTGTCATCGAATAGCGATCGCCGGCGGCAAAATCCTTGGCGTCGTTTTGAATCGAGCCGATGCATACTCGTTCCCGTACGCGCAATATGGTCAGTACTACGGGTCTTATGACCCTACGCGAGAAGCATCGTCCGACCCGGCAGAATCTGAAAATACGACGTCGGTGTAGGGTAATCGTTCTGAACGCTTGCGCCTGATGATTTGGGTTATCGCCTCGCTTATACCGTTGACGGCCCTAATGATGGGGGCGGTTCATCCGTGGGCCTATAAAGCGTTAGAGGAGGCTATCTTTGGCTTAACGGTGGTCTGGGCTCTTCGTATAGCTCAAGGAACCTGTGCCGTGCCGACCATCGGTCGTGGGCTTCGGTTTCCATTAGTTGGGTTGTTTTTAATTTTATCGTTGATTGCGTTTCAACTGGTACCACTACCGACCCAGCTAGAGAAACTGGCCAGTCCGGAAACTTATCGCCTCTATAAGCTTAGCCTCCCCGGCTGGCCCGAGAAGCAACCATATTCTTGGCTGCTCGATCAGAAAGCACCAGTGGATGGTGCTGTCAGAACACGTGAGAAAGTGCCCGAGCAGGTTGAAGGGCGGCTGCCAATAAGTGAGGTTCCGAAGGACCTACGGGAAGATGATGCGAAGCCGCTTAGCGCGATTTTATTACCTATCTCGTTGGCACCTTCGCTGACCAGGGTCGCGTTGCTGAAAGTGTTTACGTGTTGTTTGTTGGGAGTACTGATAGTATTCTATCCATTTCCGTCAGGGCCTACTGGATCCAATGACTGCTATCAAGCACTCATTAGAGTCATATTGGCGACCGGCTTGCTCTTAGGATTTGTAGGCTTACTTGAGGAGTTTATCTCGAACGGTAAGCCTCTTTGGATCTTTAACCCGTACACTTTCAGGAGTGACGACGTATGGGGAGGGCGTGCGTTTGGCCCTTTTGCCGACCCTGATCACTATGCATGCTTCCTGGCGATGCTATTGCCTTCCGCTCTCTCCGGTATAATTTTTCCCGAGGTCTTGGGTAAAGTGAGGGAGCGGGCCGCGGTTCCGCTCTTATCCGGAGTCGTGACTATTGTAATCGTCGCGGCGCTGTTGGCTACGGCGTCTCGCGGTGGGATGCTCAATGCAGCAGTCGGCGTCGCGGTTCTTGTATGGTTTTCGACTCGATTACCCCCAGAGCGACTACCTGAGTTATTTCGAGCAAAAAGGCGGAAATATCTAATCCTCGGGATTGGTGCGGCAGGCTTGATTTCGCTCGCGGTGTTTTTGACGGGAACCTCGAATCAAGCATTGGCGAATTCCAGACTAAAGGAGTCGTTCAGCAGTGAGGGTATCGCAGGGAGGCTCGTACCAGCTGAGGATAGTTTGCGAATGATCGCCGACTTCCCAGTTTTTGGAATAGGGTTAGGTGCCTGGCCCGATCTGTACCGTAAATACACACGGCCTCCATGGTCGCCAGTGTTCATGAATGCGGCGCACAACGAGTACCTTCAACTTCTAACGGAAATCGGAGCAATTGGGTTTCTACTGGTTGCCGCGATTGTTGTCTATATCAGCCGGCGTACTAGCCTGATCGCGCTCGAACTTCCAAGACAACAATTTGCCGTCATCGTATCCTTCGTAGCCGCATTGGCCGGACTCGCTATACATGCCGTTTTGGACTTTCCGTTGCGAGTTCCCGCCATTGCTTTGTTCGGGACCATTATGGCTGCTTTTGTGATCCGGATAGTATTCCAGAGCGATGCCCACTGGACTACCAAAGTCAACCACAATGTCACGGCGGTATTAGTCTCGAGTGGCATCACAACCGTCTTGATTGTTTTGATGTTGGTTGTGTGGCATCAACCCCAGGAGCCCTATCCCTATAATCTGAAAACTCCTCAAAACAATCGACAGATGGTTGAGCTACTATTGGCGCATCCTGCGAACTCTCGCGTTCATATGACATTGGTTGGATTTATGAATGCGGATATGCCTGAAGATAGGAGAGCGATAGAGCTGAAAACCGCCGTAGCGCTCGAGCCGAACAACCCACTCGCTCGGGACATGTATCTGCAAGCTTTGGCTCGTGAAGGTCAAAATGACGCAGCGCTCGACCAGATGAGGAAATCGGTCTTTCGCGCCCCGGCATCGACAGATCACTTCTATCTCGACCCTGCCTGGGTTCCAAAGCTCACTCCGGCGGAAGGTAACGCTATCGAAAAAGGACTACACGCAGCGGTGAATGATGGCTTCTCGGGTGCTGTTACGTCCTTAGGGGACTATTACGACGAGGTTGGAGCTTTCCGGAAAGAGGCTTTGCTTTTTATCGAGTCCGCGAGAGTCACTCGTGACTCCGTGCAAAAGGCTGAGCTACTGAGCTGGGCTGGTCGGGCCTTCGCGAGGGCCGGTGATTACGACAACGCGAAAGATTTGCTGCAGGAGTCGATGAGATTAAATCCTTACGAAGCCACTGCGTATGAGTATCTGAGTTTGTACGTCAATGTTCCAAGGCGACAATTTGACAGCGCACGTTCCGTGCTAAACCGGGGAATAGAGGCTGGCGCAGACCCTGCCATCCTTTACTTGAAGTTGGCGGAGGTAAACCGGGATGCTAACGACAGGGGCGGAGAAGAAGAAGCGCTAAAACGGGTCGTCGTTTTGGAACCGCTCAACTTTGAAGCCAACCAAGCGTTGGGTAATGCGTACCTAAGCGCCGGTCGCACAGACGACGCGGTTCTATGGCTTAGAAAAGCAGCGCAAGTAAATCCTTCATCCGCTCAGGCGCTTTTCGAGCTCGCCCAGGCAGAAGAATCAGCCTATCAGTTTTCCATGGCTGAAAATGACTACACTAAGGCGATTGCACTTGAGCCAGATAACGCAGAGATGCAATCACGCTATCAACAATTCAAAGAGCGCTTAGCGACAAACCGCCCGCCTGGTTAAGCCGACGACCGCGCCTCACTAGACGCGACATCGACATCACCCATGAAGATTGCAGTTCTGGGGATTAACTATTGGCCCGACGAGACCGGAATCGCGCCATTTACGACCGGAAAGTGTGAGTACCTAGCTAGTTGTGGACATACCGTCACTGCGTTCACTGGTATGCCGTACTATCCCGCTTGGAAAGTACCAGATGGTTATCGCCGCCGTCTGTCCATTCGAGAACAGAAGTCAGGCGTTTTGATCATTCGTTCCTGGTTGTACGTGCCTAAACGGCTTAGCTCCACAAAGCGGATCGCTCATGAGGCTTCATTTGTTATCTCAGCGGTTTTGCGGTCAATCGGTAGGGGCGGTAAGAATCGTCCAGATGTTCTGATTGTCATCACGCCACCATTGGCCCTTGGTCTTGCCGCCTTCGTCCTCTCTCGCAAATGGAAGATACCATTCATCCAACATGTTGCTGATCTGCAACCGGACGCCGCAGTGGATCTGGGAATGCTGTCGCCTACAGGGTTTACGCGCGTCCTCTATGCGATTGAACGACTCTCTTACAGAAAGGCATCGGTAATAAGCACGCTAACAGAGTCGATGCGTGACAAAATCCTGGGAAAAGGAATCGCACCTGAGAAAGTAATTTTGTCTCCTGACTGGGCCCGACCAGAACTATTCTCGATTCCATGGGAGAAGAGGAATGAGCTTTAAAGAGAGCCTCGGGCTCAAAAACGAATTTCTCATTGTTCACTCCGGCAACATGGGTGTGAAGCAAGGGCTGGAGGTGATTTTACAAGCCGCTCAATTATCGAGCGAAGATCGATCACTGCATTATCTCCTTGTGGGCGATGGAGCTGTCCGAGGAGAGCTTGAGAATAAGGCGCAGGAAATGAAACTTAAAAACTTGCAATTCTTGCCGCTCCTTTCAGACCAGCATTTCAAGGAACTATTGACGGCCACCGACGTGAGTTTAATCACTCAGCAAAAGTGTGTGGCTGATATCGTATTTCCTTCAAAAGTCATCACGCTAATGGCATCAGGTCGAACGATTGTAGCATCCGTGAGTCAAACCAGTGAGGTGGCCAGAGTATTGAACGATGCCAGAGCGGGGTTGGTGGTGCCGGCAGAAGATCCGGTAAGTATTAAGAACGCGGTGAGCGCTCTTCGTGACGATGACTCGTTGCGGCAAGAAATGGCACGGAACGCTCGTGAATTTGCGAGGCGCACCTGGGACAGGGATCGGATTTTGTCAAGAATGGAGTCGCAGCTATATGCATTAATTTCGAGTGGGGCAGTGAAAGGCACGAGGAGAGGGCGGATCTGGAAGATCTCTCGATCGAGGCAGAAGGCAGCGGCATCTTCGAGTCTAGATCAGCGACGCGAAGCAGTGCCGCCAACAGGTGACGCCTGATAGTCGAAGTCATTCGCATTTAAATGAGGGGAAAAGTCGGAGGGTGGTTTCTGCTGATTTCGTTTGTTCGCTTGGAGAGTGCTTGCTGGACATTAGCGCAAGAGTTCGCTGTGTGAGGTGTTTATGCTGAGAGCATTAGTTACTGGTGCAGGCGGCTTCATCGGAAGCCATTTAGTGACCTACTTAAAAAAGCGCGGCTATTGGGTTCGGGGAGTCGACATTCACAAGCCGGAATTCACCGAAAGCAACGCTGACGAATTTCTGCGGTTCGATTTAAGGCGCTGGGAAAACTGTCTTCAAGCGACAGACGGTATTAACGAGGTATATGCCTTGGCGGCCGACATGGGCGGTATGGGGTTCATTTCGTCCCATCATGCGCAGATTTTGCGGAACAATTCGCTCATCAGTATACATACGCTTGATGCCGCACGAGAAAACGGTGTTAGCCGTTATCTATATACTTCTTCCGCTTGCGTATATCCCGAGTATCGGCAGACTCAGACTGATGTTGTGCCGCTCAAGGAAGAAGAGGCATATCCGGCCATGCCGCAGGATGCTTACGGCTGGGAAAAGCTAATGACAGAGCGGCTGTGCACACACTATCGAGAAGACTTCGGGCTCGAGACGCGCATTGTACGCTTCCACAACATATTTGGCCCCTACGGAACGTGGAAGGGTGGGCGCGAGAAGGCTCCCGCTGCGATGTCTCGCAAAGTCGCGATCGCCAAGCTCACGGGCAATCATGAAATCGAGGTATGGGGCGATGGCGAGCAAACTCGCTCCTTCTGTTATATAGACGATTGCGTCCTTGGCATCCACAAACTGATGCAGTCCAATTATCGCGAGCCGCTAAACCTCGGACAGGATCGGCTGGTAACGATAAACCAGCTCGCCGAGATGACCGCAGCCGCCGCTGGCATCCGCATAACGAGGCGTCACGTCGAAGGCCCACAGGGCGTGCGCGGCCGCAATTCCGATAACACGCGTCTCCGTCAGGTGCTCAATTGGGAGCCCTCAATCAGTCTAGAGGACGGCCTCGCGCGGACTTATCATTGGATCGAGGAGCAGGTGCGGTGCACTCGAATCGCCGAGACAGTTACTTCAGCAACTTCATAGATTAGATTCCCAGGATCGCTCGCTTTCAGTTTAGACGCCGCGCGTTTCCCTTGAGTATTACCCGATGCTAGTTGCTCGCCAAACATTTCTTCGTCAATCTGTCGCTTCTTGCGACGCGCTGACTTTAGCTGCTGCCCTTGTTCTATCTTATTGGCTACGAGGTCCGGCCGTAAGGGCTGACATCGGTCCGTTTTCCAATTACTTTTGGATGCTGTGGGTGATATTGCCGGCGTGGTTCATAAGCCTCTGGCTTGCAGGGTTGTATACTTCTGGAACTTACGGACGTTTAACAAGTCTAGTCGCTGCTGTGATCCGAGCGCAGATTGGCGCCTCCCTGATCATGCTCAGCTCGATGTATATGACGAAGTCAGTTGAAGTGAGCAGGGTGTTGACGCAGCTTTTCATATTGACGAGCTTCTGCGCGATGCTACTTCAGAAACTAGCTCTCTACGCCATCCTGGCGCGGCACCGCCAGCGGACAAGCTTTCATCGCTCGCGCGTTCTGCTTGTCGGTGGCGCTTGCGAGGCTGCGCGCTACATCGATCTGATGGACCGTCACACCTCAATGACCGCGGAGATTGTGGGTGTACTGACACCGTCCGACGAACTAAGTGCACCTCCAGTTCGTCCGGAAATCCTCGGCCGTCTCCCCGATCTGGTGACGATTCTATCTGCAAAGGTCGTCGATGAGGTTGTGGTATTGACGCGACTTTGGCCCGCGCTTATGGACCGAATCGCGGCGACGTGCGCTGAGCGTGGGGTCGTGATGCGTTTGTTGATGGACGTTCCGCCCGCTTCAGTGGGAGCCTGGCGGGCCGACGATTACGGAGGTGGTATCTTCTTTTTGTCGCTAACTGCGGTTCCGCAGGATGTGATCTCCCTCGTGATCAAACGCGCAGTTGATATCGTCGGCGCAGTGGCTGGCTTAGTGGCTTGTCTGCTAGCATACGCGCTTTACGGACGGCGGCTTAAGCGCGAAACTGGAGCGTCGGCGATTTTCCGTCAGTACCGAGTTGGCCTGAATGGGCGTCGCTTTGTTCTGTACAAATTCCGCACGATGCACCGGGATGCGGAAAACCGACTCTCTGAGCTGCGCGCTTACAATTTGATGAACGGACCAATGTTCAAACTGGAGCGTGACCCGCGCGTGACGACCACAGGACAGCAGCTCAGAAGGCGACATCTCGATGAACTACCGCAATTCTGGAATATACTAAAGGGCGAAATGAGTCTCGTGGGAACGCGGCCACCTACTGAGAATGAGGTACGAGAGTACAATACGCATCATCATCGCCGGCTAAGCATGAAACCAGGTTTGACGGGACCGTGGCAGTTGAGCGGAAACAACAAAATGAGCAATTTTGAAGACATAGTTAAACTCGACTGTGAGTATATCGAACACTGGTCTCTTCGCCGCGATATACGGATCCTAATAGATACCGTAAAAAAAGTTTTCCGCGCGGATGCGTTGTGATAAGTTTGACTTCCCTCAGAAGGTCAGCGCTTCAATCTCTTGACTAGCTCCTATAATCAGCTTCTTCTCTTTACTTGTTACTGCAATTGTACTGATGCTGCACCCCTCCGGCACACATTCTCTTTTTTTGGTTGCTCCGCCTAAAGTCCATTTAGATATAGTCTGTCAATCATGTTCAATTTGTCCCGGCCGTTCGCAAGACGGTTCACATTTGCGGATCACCGAGACTTAAAAGCAAAAGAACATGATGACGCGCCGCCGCGATATGTGCTGACTTTCACCAGCTGGCGTAGTGAACGCCAGATTCTGTGCCGATTCAATTTCGACGCTGTTTTCTTGCGGGAGTACAATTAAGTATTTCGGATATGGTTCCTAGCGCCAAATTGTCGGCCTTTTTTGAGAAGCCTACCTGAGCCCACCCAGCATGATAGAGGCAGCCGAGATCATGATGTGATCACTTTCTGGCGATATGCGGGTAGCGCTTGGGCTCTGCAGCGAGAAAACCCGACGAACTTACTTGTTCTCCGTAGGCGCCCCTGGCGTAGATGGGTTTTGAAGACACGGCTTCTCGAAGAAAAGCTCACCTCAACGACAACAAATCTTGTCGGTAAGACAAAAGGGATAATGTTTAACTTAAGGTTGAACCAGTCGGGCACCAAGGTTCGGGAGGAGCCGGCCAACCATTGCGCCAGATATTTGTGCGATCGAACCGAACAGTAAGTGTAATAGCAACAGAGCACTTAGGGCAATCGAGCGTATTGCGCCAGCCAGCCGAAAAAATTAATCGCTGGAACAGGTGAGATGAAAAATCAAACTGTGATTCTGGGAGGAGGCGTCACCGGATTAGCGGCGGGCGTCGCGAGTGGACATCCGGTCTACGAGGCTAATTCGCAACCTGGTGGGATTTGCAGCTCGTACAGAATAGCGAGTCAGTCAAGTCCTATTTCGCGCGAGGAGTCGCACAACTCCTATAGATTTGAGCTCGGAGGTGGGCACTGGATATTCGGGGGAGACCCTATGGTGCTCTCATTCATTGCAAAACTCAGCGCAATAAGAGGGTATGAACGAATCTCGAGCGTGTTCTTTCCATCGGAGAATTTATATGTTCCCTATCCATTGCAAAATAACCTAAGCAGACTCAAAAGCGAGACGCGGTTGGCGGCTCTGGCAGAAATTGCCCATTCGGGACGGAAACGGCCCGAAACTATGGCTGAATGGATCCAATGTTCTTTCGGGCAAACTCTTACTAATCTGTTTTTCGCACCTTTTCATGAAATGTATACGTCCGGATTGTGGAATACGATCGCACCGCAGGACGACTACAAATCCCCTATCGATTTTAAGCATGTGTTGCTGGGTGCGATGAGTGAAGCTCCCGCCGTCGGGTACAACACGAGATTTCTGTACCCTTCAGAGGGGTTAGACACCCTCACGTCTCGTATGGCGGATTTGTGTGACATTCGTTACCAGAAAACTGTCGTGGAGATCAAACCGGAAACTAAGGAAGTAAACTTTAGCGACGGTTCTTCGACTCGCTATTCAACCCTCGTTTGCACACTTCCACTTAATCGTGCTTTAGCACTCTCAGGGCTAAGCGTTGACAGCCAATGCGACCCACATTCCTCTGTATTGGTTCTCAATATCGGCGCTGTCAAGGGACTAAGATGTCCAAAGGATCACTGGATCTATGTCCCGAAGAGCGAGTCCGGGTTTCACCGCGTCGGATTCTACAGTAACGTCGATCCGCTTTTTCTTCCTACCGAATCCCGCCTCAAAAATGATCGTGTGAGCATTTACGTGGAGCGTGCCTATCAAGGAGGGAATAAGCCGTCGGAGATCGAGATCGGAGAGTACTCCTGCAAGGTGATGCGTGAGTTGCAGAGTTGGGGATTCATAGAGAACGTTGAGGTCTGCCATCCAACCTGGATAGAGGTTGCATACACATGGAAGTGGCCGGGTTCGCCATGGGTTTCCGAAGCGATACGCCTACTCAAAGAGCATCAAATCTATCAAGTCGGACGGTACGGTAGATGGACGTTTCAGGGCATTGCCGACTCGATAAAAGAGGGATTTGTAGCCGGCACTTGCTTTCGGGATTGATCTGGAAATCAAATGAGCCGCTATTGTCGAACCGTCGCAAGATGATAAGAGCAGCAATTGGCAAAATATTTTTATGGCTCAACAAGCAAACCGCGCAGGATCTAGAACTGCAGTCAAAAATACTCGCAGCGCAACTAACCGCTCGGTACATTAGTTGCCACTTTACGTCGGCTGTGCCGCTAATCGGCGGTTCCTCAGTGTTGAGACATGGACTTGAAAATGTTCGCGTAAGTGGTCAAATACTCGAATTCGGCGTCTTCCGAGGTGAATCCGTCAACTTCATTGCCGATCATATATCAGGGTACGTAGAGGGCTTCGATTCATTCGAAGGCTTACCCGAAGCCTGGCGACCGGGCTTTCAGAAGGGCAGGTTTGCGTTAGAAGGCAAAGACCGCCTCCCAAAGGTTCGGAATAATGTTCGGCTACACAGGGGTTTATTCGAAGAGACCTTGTCTGCGTTTATAACCCCGCATTCTAAACCGGTGGCATTCATCCACGTAGATTGCGACCTCTATTCATCGACGCGAACGGTGCTTGAAAAGTTAAAGCACCTCATAGTACCAGGAACTGTGATCGTATTTGATGAGTATTTTAATTATCCAAGTTGGCAACTCCATGAACATAGAGCATTCAAAGAATTCATCAACTCAGGAAGACGAAAATATAGATACCTGGCGTACAATAGCCGCGGTGAACAAGTGGCAGTCATCATTGAAGGCTAAGAAAAGTGAAAGGATCGGGGGAAATGTACGTGCAAAAGCAATCAATCGCGGCAGTGGTTGTCACTTATAACCGGGTTAACCTGCTAAAACAAGTTATAAAAGCTCTCGATGGTCAAACGCGACAAGTGGACGAAATTATCGTCGTAAATAATTGCAGTACGGACGGCACGGCCAAATGGCTAAGCGGCCAGCAGCACCTAACAGTTATCAACCAAGGCAATTTAGGAGGCGCCGGCGGTCAGAACGCGGGTATCCGGAGAGCCTACGAGCGGGGCCATGATTGGATTTGGTGTATGGACGATGATGGTCGACCACACGTTGACGCACTTGAGAATTTCGAGCGAACGCAGTGCATTGAACTCGAAAAGTATGGAGTAATGAACGCCGCTGTTTACCACAGTGATGAACCGCAAGCTGGCTGTATCAGTTTATCACAAATTGTCGCGAAAAGCGACCGCGCGAGCTTCGAGTTAATCGGCGCCCAAATGTTTAATGGGACGTTTATTAGCAGAGAAGCCTATGAGAAAATCGGTAATGTCATCTCTGAGCTGTTCATTTGGGGAGATGAAGTAAACTACTTTATGCGATCAGTAAGAGCCTATGGAGCGGTTCCGGTGTTGCTTCGATGCCTCCACTATCATCCGCGGACCAGCCTCGATATTTCGACTCCCACTTGGAAACAGTACTATCACGTCAGAAACGCGGTGTTTAACGCTAAGACGCTGTCACGATTTGGCAAAATCGGAGTGGCTTACGTTATCGGAAATTTGGCGATGCGGTCGTTTCGGGGGCTGATTCGACCACGAGTACTGATTGTCGGGATTCGGGATGGTCTCTCGGGTCGCTTGGGGATTCGTCATAATGCATATGGCTTGCACTGAGCGCGAATGATTCGACTATTGCGACGAAGCGCGAACCGCAGTTCTATTGCTACGGATGTTGCGTTAACCAGCAGCGCGGATATCGCAATCGCGGGACTCGGATTAGTCTGTGGCGTTTTCGTTGCAAGAATGCTGGGGCCCAAAGGGCGCGGTGAATTGGCAGCAATACAGACTTGGCCTCAAGTAGTAGCCACTCTCAGCATGCTCGGAGTTCCCGAGGCCCTAACATACTATTGCGCGAAACAACAACAGCGCGCAAAAAACTATCTGGCCACTGCTATGGCGCTAGGGACGCTGGGCGCGGGTGTGGGGACTGTGATCGCGTATTGTGCGATGCCGTGGTTACTCGCGGCAGAAAGCGGCCGAATTGTCTCGTTTGCCCGCTTATATTTGATACTCGCGTTCATCTACGCAGTACCGGCCATGCTGGGCCCAGCGTTGCGGGGTATTGGTAAATTCGAGATCTGGAATTTATTACGAATTGGCCCACTGTTCGGATGGCTTGGGGTTCTGCTCATAGCTTGGATGTCTGGCAACAAAACGCCGGAATTTCTAGCCGCTATGAATTTAGTTGCGTTGGTAGTCTTATTTTGCCCATCCATCGCTATCGCGTACAGTCGAATACCGGGGCATTTTAAGATAGGGCGCTCGAATTCTTTAGATCTCCTAACTTATGGACTTCCCTGCGTAATGACCGGTGTGCCTCAGATGCTAAATCTGAGACTTGATCAAATGATGATGACTGTCTTTGTGTCCCCGCGCCAACTTGGGTTGTATGTGGTTGCAGTTGCTTGGAGTGGTGCGGTGTCGCCATTAGTGAACGGTCTCAGTAGCGTGATGTTGCCCGCAGTGGCGTCGCTGAACGATCGCGAGAAAGCCTTCCAGCGATTGGCGATGGGGGTGCGAATAATTACGATTCTGGCTGTCGTTGCGTGCGGTCTTCTTTTAGTGATCACTCCTGTGGCTATCATTGCGCTTTTCGGCAGCCGGTATCGAGCGTGTATTCCAGCAGCGTTAATCCTCGTTCCAGCGAGCGGTATACTGGCTATCAACCTACTTCTGCAAGAGGGCGTGCGAGGCCTAGGACACCCATATACGGTACTACGTGCTGAATCGTACGGTTTGATAATGACAGTAGTTTTGCTTCTTGTATTGCTTAGGCCACTAGGGATGGTCGGAGCAGCGATTGCTTCCTTTATTGGTTATTCGACTGTAACGATCTCACTCCTAGCCAGTGCCAAGCGAATCACTGGGGTTGGCATAGCATCGATGTTAATACCTCGCTTTGATGAATTGAAAATCATCATGTTGCGCGGCCTGGCCCTCGTGTTGGAGCTCACTGGCTAGACTGTTCGAGTTTTCCACAGCGGACCTCTTATAAATTTGACCGAAATCATCTGTGATTGGGCGAATTGTTGCAAACTTAGGCTGAGGCTCTGAAGCGAATTATCAAATTGTTCCGCCGAGGTCAGTATGATTGAGTTCGTACTGGTTATGGTCGGCGTCCTTCTGACTGTGGTGGTTTGGTTTCTAATCCTGAAAAGGTGGTCTTTGGGTTTAGAATTATACATTCTCTTTATACCTCTGTCGGGCGCTGTGGAACTATGGCTTCACCCAGCAGCTTGGGCGGTGCTAATCAAAGATGTACTCTTCGTTACGCCCGCCTATATTGGCTTTATTCTATCGAATGAACTAAAGCCGGCCCTATTGGGAATGCCGCGGTCGTTAGGCGCTTTGATGGTGTTGTTTGTTTGTTTGGTACTCGTCCAAGCCGTTAATCCGGAGGGTCCCGGCGTTTACGCCACGTTGATCGGGCTAAAGGTCTGGCTGTTCTACTTTCCGATGATCTTGCTGGGTCGAGCATACGTTAGGGACCTAGCAAGCCTACTTCGACTTTCTCGGTTGATGATCGGTCTAATCTGGTTGCCTTGTATGGTCGGCATTCTGCAATGGGTACTGGCGTTAAGGTATGGACAGGCTTATGCCATCGGTCTCTTTTATGGCGCGGCTGCGCGGGATGCAACTCAGGGGTTTACGCAATTCGACAACGGGTTAATGCGCATTCCGTCGACCTTTGCTTTTCCCGCTCAGTATCTTAATTACGTGGTGTGTATGTTCATCCCTGTGTTGGGTTGCTCTACGATTGAAGTCGCGACCGTGTGGCAAAAGGTTCGCCTGGCTAGCTTCGGGCTCTTATGCGTGGCTGGGTTTATGAGTGGTGTCCGTAGTGCCTTCGTAATGATCCCTCTCGCTCTTTCATGTTTTTATTTCATAATGAATGGAGTGAGGGGTGCAGTCTGGTCCGGGTTTGTAATCGCAGCGTTTCTAGTCGTTTCCCTTTCGATCTCAAAGGTGGACCCGGGCGGCTTGCTCCAAATGGAAAGCGACCTGACGCAGAATTATGCGGCATCGCAGACGGGCCTGCTTACCGATGCGGTTCAGCTCACATTAATCGGGCGGGGAGTGGGCACCAGCACCGGTGCCGCTCGCCTTGCAATCGACAATCCAGATGAGTTCGTTGGCTTCGAAAGTTATTATGCTAAAGCCGTCGCGGAGCTTGGCGTACTCGGGTGCGCTCTAATCGTTGTCCTCCAGCTGTGGCTGTTACGTTGGGCGCTGCGCATTCACAGCTTGGGCTCCACGATAGCGCCATATGCCGCTGCGATCGCGGCCGCTCTTCTGACATTTCTAGTCTGTGATTATAAAGGATCGTCACTCGATCTCGATCCGGTAAACATGCTTTATTGGCTGTTTGTAGGTGTGCTTTTCTCGCTGCCGGGTATTAAAGCAGGGGACTGGGAAAACGCGGGCCCCGCGCCCGATTTGATCGCGTTGGGGTGACCCGCAGTTGTAGTCCAGAGAAATGTTCCTACCTTTCGGCCCTCAAGAGCACGATCGCATAGTCGTTCAAGCGGGTTCTTGAGTCAGCGTAAACGTCACTAAATCTAGTTCTCGAGAATAGCTATCAGTCCATTACGCAACAGCATCTCGGCTGCGAGCTGAAACGACAGTCCAACTGAGCGAATGAAAGTCAACCTGGCAGTGTGCGGTAGATTTCACTATCATAACTACGCACGGTACCTCGCAGAGGCGGGTGTTCTGGAGCGCTTCTACTATTCGCACCGACTAAGCACCACCGCTGAATGTTTGGGTCTTCCTGATAGCACCGCTCTTAATGTGTGGCTCAAAGAATATTTAATTCAATTTCACGGAAAGCTCTTAAAAGGACGAATGGTCGCAGATCTCACACCGATCTATGCGAATATTTGGCAGCGTGGTGTACTTAAAAACTGGAGCTCGTGCGATGTGTTACATTTTTTGCTCCACGGGACCGCCTCTAAAATAGTGAGGAAGGCGAAGAGCGAAGCAACTACGATAATCGGCGAAGCGGTAAATCAACATCCGGAAGCGGTGGAAAGGCTCCTTTCAGACGAAGCGACTAAACTAAAGCTTAAGAGATCTGTCACTTCGGGCAAAATACAAAGGTCGCAGCTCGATGAGTTGAAGAGCTGTGACTACCTTGTGTGCCCTTCACATCTAGTAAAGGAATCGTTTGCGACGCGAGGGTTCGATGCCAAAAACATTGTGGTTATTCCGTACGGAGTCGATCTAAATAGGTTTCAGGCCACCCGCATAGCTGAATCTGTTGGCCATAATTCGCCATTCAGGGTGATTTGCGTCGCGCAGATAACTCCACGTAAGGGTCACATTTATTTGCTAGAAGCATGGAAGCAGCTACAGCTACCTAACGCAGAATTGTTGCTCATCGGCGCGTTGTCAGCCGATATGAAGAAAATTCTTCATAGATATGAGGGAAGCTTTCGCTATATTCCACACGTAAATAACGATTCGCTCCGGAACTACTATTCACAGTCGGCGGTATTTGTCCTGCCCAGCGTCGAAGATGGCTTCGCGGTGGTCTGCGGCGAGGCGATGGCTTCCGGCCTACCGGTAGTTACTACGGAGAACAACGGTGCCGCCGAAATTGTAACGGAAGGTGTCGATGGCTTTGTGGTGCCAATACGGAGCTCTGAAGCCTTGGCAGAGCGTATCCAAGAACTTTACAACAATGCAGAGCTCAGAAGAAACATGGCCTTCAACGCGCGTTCCAAAGCCATTGCAGATTTAAGCTGGCAGAAGTACGCAGAGAAGCTGGCCTCGTTCTATCGTATAGTTTACGCTAGATCAACTGTCCTTAATTTGTGAGCCTCCGTGTTCTACCGTTAAGAGTGGAATTCCCGCGGACTAAGACGAGGCATTGGCACCGGGGAAATGTAATTAACCGGCAGCCCGACTTTCGTGTTTACAGCTCACATCCATCGGAAAACGGCTAGCTAGCGCACGATCAGGAGGCGGTTGTGACTTCATCTGGCGAGTGCGCAAAAAGCACCAGCGTAATTGCTATATGGACGAGATCTGCTCGACTAGCTATGGCTCTGTCGGTCATGCTGTGGTCTTTGCTTATCGGTGTCCATACGATCGCCGCTCAGGAATGTCCATTGAGCCCGGCGTGTGACGCGGTCTTCGATTCTGTAGTTATCCCCAATTCTTCTAAAGCCCCAAGTCGGCTTGTCCACTCAGAAGATTTGAGTCCTGACGGTCTGTTCATGGATGAGGCCGTTCATCTCACTTACAATCGCGATTGGTCGGCTGGATCGGGTTGGTTGCGAGATGACTCTAGTCAACCGACGGCCGATCTAGATTTCGAGTCATACTGGGTGGGAGCGATGGAATTCAATGTTGACATGTCTCCGGCAGGCTCGAACGCGGCGTTGCGACCTTTCGGGCTGTATGCGAAGTACGATGGCAGTATTACTCAGTTGAACATTGGCAGCTCGTCATACGCGCCAGGCGCCGCTGGTGTCTCTCTTTCGGGCGGGACGGGCTCGCTGAGCAATTTGTTAGGAATTACGGACCAGGCAAACCGCAGTGTTCATCAGAACATGATTGCGATGATCCGTCAAAACGGAACGTCCAGCTTCGCTTGGAGATCGGGAGGGGTGCCCAGGCTGAACCTAGCGTTGCAACCGTCGTTAGATGCGAACGGGTTCGGGAATTATGGAGTGATGAAGTTCGTCGGGGAGTGGGATACAGGAGAACCTATTTTGAATTTTGAGTCGACTGGAATCGGTTCGAGAATAATTCAAATCTCCCCACTCGGTTCCGATGTCGCACCACGGTTTAAGCTTATGGGTGACGGAGCAATGAGTTGGGGTCCTGGAACGAGCAGTGCTGACACCGACCTTTATAGAAGTGCAAATAATACCCTCAAGACTGATGGTAATCTGATAGTCGCGGGAAATTTCGCAGTCACAGGCACAAAGTCGGCGATAGTAGAAACGAAATCGTATGGATCCCGAGCGCTTTACGCGATGGAAAGTCCAGAAAACTGGTTTGAAGATTTCGGGAGCGGCAAACTCGTGAACGGCGAAGCGATGATCCGAATAGAGCCCATGTTCGCTGAAACGGTGAATGTCGATCAGCGCTATCACGTTTTTGTTACAGCGACCGGCGAGTGCAGTCTTTACGTCACTGACAAGGGTCGCGACTTTTTTAAGGTGAAATCGCTTAAAGGTTCCACCGATTGTGGTTTTGAATATCGAATCGTCGCAAAACGTAGGGGCTACGCTAAAGTTCGATTGTCTAGGTCTGACGACGCGACAGAATGAAATTATGTCGCGTCGTTGCGATGAGAGGCCTTTTTCAGAAAGCCGATGATTCCTGGTTTGTCGAATGAAAAGGTTCGGCGATTGACTCTGATCTAGCCATTGTATAGCTATCCCGAGCGGTTTCAAGACACCAGGCAAGCCGAGTGCGACTAGTGGCGCATTTTGGATGCTTTTACAGATTGTAGTGAAGCAAATTCGATTGTTGTTCGATGTTGAAGACGCGATTAAGAATACAATGCGATCTCAAAGCGCTATTGATGGTCCGTTTTCTACATAAGGGATACTAGCTACGGTTCTATGATAGACGAGAAAGCTGAACCGATGAGATCCGAAGCCATTGTCAACGACCACGGCGCGGGCGCCGATGAGATCAGGAGCAGTTCCCACCCTAATTGCAATCTGTGTGGAACGCCGGGCGCTCTGCTCTACGAAGGCCTCTCCGATCGTTTGTTCGCCGCGCCAGGTAATTGGAACTTGAAGCGATGCCGACGCCCTGAATGCGGTCTTCTATGGCTGGACCCGATGCCGCTTGAAGATGATATCGGCAAAGCCTATAAGACCTACTTCACACATTCTGACGCGGCGCTTTTAGAGAGCTCGAGACGGCCCACCTTCTATCGGCGATTGGCGAGAGAGATAAAGGCCGCTTATCTCGCAAACCGGTTCGGTTACGGAGAAGGCGCAGATACTCAAATTTATTCTCTCCTAGCCCTTGCGGTATACCTTTCGCCAGCTCAGCGTTCTAAGTTCGATATTCCGGTTCGATATTTTGTGGGAATGGATAGGGGGCGACTGCTCGATATAGGGTGCGGTGATGGGTCGGTGCTTAAGATTGCGACGGATTGTGGTTGGGACGTTGAAGGCGTCGATTTCGATGTTCAGGCAGTGAAAGTGGCGCGAAGCAAGGGTCTCAAAGTGCACTCAGGTCGTCTGGCAGACTGCAATTATCCGACTGGATCGTTCGACCTGATTCTTATGAGTCACGTGATCGAGCATATTCACGATCCGCTCTCGATACTTTGTGAGACTCGGCGGCTATTGCGCGCGGGAGGGCTGCTCGTTCTGACTACTCCTAACACGGCTGGATATGCCCACCGCTACTTCGGGTCGAATTGGGTCGCCCTTGACCCGCCTCGGCATTTACATATTTTCGACATTGGCAATCTGAGGACAATGGCAACACGCGCCGGCTTCTCTCAAAACGCAATTACGACTACATGCCGGATTACAGCATCCGACTTCACCCAAAGCCGTACTATCAGTCGACACGGCAACTACGATCCCGAACTCTCAAAGTCATTGTTCGGTGAGCTTTACGGCCAGGCGGCTGCGTTGACAGAGGCGCTGATGCGAATATGGAAACCGCTCGGTGCCGATGAAATCCTGCTGGAGGCCCGCAAGTGAGTACCAACAATCGGAAACCCCTCTCTATTGCTTTGGCCGCGTACAACGGTGAGCGCTTCATGAGAGAGCAGCTCGATAGCTTCGCCCGCCAGACTAGGCTACCTGACGAACTTGTAGTAAACGATGACTGTTCTACCGATGACACCGTTGAGATAGTTCGAGCTTTCGCGACTCAGTCGCCATTTCCAGTGCGGCTTTACATCAATTCATGCAACGTTGGCATGGCCAGCAACTTTGCGTTGGCGATCGCGCGATGCACGGGTGATATCATTTTTCCGTCCGACTGCGATGATGTGTGGTTGCCGCACAAGCTCGCCAAAGTCGAATCAGAATTCTCACCAAAAGAAGTCGGTATAGTGCTCAGTAATTCAGCGCTGGTCGACGAGCACCTTAGGCCTTTGGGGCGCACACTGATGAAAAGTTCACGTTTGCGGTCAATGCGCGGAAGAGCGACGACGCGAATCGATCCTCCAAATTTTCCGGGACTACCGCCATTCGCGGGGCATGCAATGGCGTTTCGCGCGGACTGCAGACCCTGGATCTTACCAATTCCGAATGCGCCGGCTTTCTCCCGGGGAGGATGGGATACATGGATCGGATGCATTGTCGCCGCACAGGCAAGTATGGTTCTAATAGGAGAGCCCCTCATTCTATATCGGCAGCACGCAAACCAGAATTCCGGAGGCGGTGATTTGTGGACGCGCGCGTGGCTCCAGCGGCGACTGCGCGAAAGCTCTTCGCAATATTATTTGCTCCGTGCGCAAGAGGCGGCAGTTATCCACAGTCAAGTCATAGCGAATGGTCTCAGCCCGAAAAGCAGATGTGCAAAGTTCTTTGCCCAACGCCAAAGACATTTTGTTGCACGCGCCCGTATGCGACGAATGGCCCTGGGCCGCGTATTTCTTGTTCTCTCCGAGTTCATGAGCCGTCGGTACAGCTATCACTCCTCCGGGTATTTGAGCGTGATAAAGGATCTCTTTCTTCGGTATTCGGAAAATATTCCTAACGATCCAGAGGAGTATGTACGATCGTAAGGGCGAGAGACGAGTCGCCTGTCATTGCGTCAAAATGAGATCAACCAATATTGCTTACCTGGTCACCGATCCAATTATATACCAAGTCCCACTCTTACGCCGCGTGAGCAGCGAGCCGGACATAAGCCTCAAGGTATTTTTTGCACGCGATGAATCGGCGCATGTCTACGATGCCGGCTTCGGCAAACCTGTAGTTTGGGACATCCCGCTATTGGATGGCTACGATTATGAAGTGCTTCCTGCATTCACTCGTTCAAGGACGACCTCATTCACTAGACCGCTGAACTACGATGTGGCCTCCAAGCTAAAGCAGGGGCAGTTCGATGCCCTCTGGGTCCATGGTTATATGCGCTGGAATCACTGGTTAGCGATCGCGGCGGCGAAGAGACTCGGCATGAAAGTCCTTATCCGTGACGAAGCTACGGAGATCAGCAGACTTAGAGGCCCGATCCGAAAGGTAATGAAGAAATTGTTTTTTAGATTGTTCAATCGTTACGTTGATCGCTTTCTAGCCATCGGAAGTTTAAATCGGGACTATTACATTCGTCAAGGAATACCAGAGCAGAAAATTTGTCTAGTACCATATGCAGTCGATAACGTGTTCTTTCAGAGTCGAGTCCGAGCATGCTCACGTGAGCGTCAGGAGCTTCGCGAAAAGTTAGATCTCGATAGTAGCAGACCCATAATCCTCTATGCAGGGAAGTTTACTGATCGCAAGCGACCCACCGATTTGCTGAGTGCCTATACGAATCTTTCTCCCGATGGTCGCCGTGAACCTCATGCTTATCTTTTATACGTCGGGGAAGGGGAGCTGCGATCTGAGTTAGAAAAGAGGGCGGCGCAGCTCGGTTGGAAGTCGATCAGGTTTGTGGGCTTTAAGAATCAGACTGAGATACCCGCCTTTTATGACCTGTGCGACGTGTTCGTGATGCCTTCGTTGAGCGAACCTTGGGGGCTAGTCGTGAACGAAGCGATGAATGCGAAGCGACCAATCGTGATTAGCGACAAGGTGGGATGCGCTCCAGATCTAGTAAGGCATGGGGAGAATGGCCTGATATTTCGAGGAGGAGATCCTTCGAGTCTCCATCGTGCACTGGTCCAAATTCTCTCGGATTCCGACAGGCGCGAGTCCATGGGACTCAGAAGCCTAACGATCATAAATAGTTGGAGTTACGAAGAGGACGTTTACGGATTGAGACAGGCTCTCGAAATCTAGGGAGGATTGTGTTGGCTTGCGTCTAATAGGAGTGCTGCAGTGCCAATTCCGCTTGGTTGGCGCTCAGCCCAGTCTAATTTGAACTTGGAAGTCTAGGTTATGTGCGGTGTGGTTACTGTGATGAGTTACGGTGGCAGGATCGTGGATCGCGAGGAGCTAATTCGTATTCGCGACGCCATGGCGGCGCGCGGACCCGACGATGCCGGTTATTGGGTCTCTTCTGATGGTGTCGTCGGCATGGGTCATCGTCGGCTCTCGATACTGGATCTGAGCGTCGCAGGTGCACAGCCGATGTCTACGAGTGACGGAGCCCTTCGAATCGTCTTCAACGGGGAGATTTATAATTATCGGGAATTGCGGCATCGTCTCGAGACAAAGAATTATTTATTTAGATCAGGTACCGATACCGAGGTGTTGCTTCATTTGTACAACGAAAAAGCAGAGAAGATGTTGAGCGAACTCAGAGGAATGTACGCATTCGTCATATGGGATGAACGTCGCCGGCGTGTTTTTGCTGCTCGAGATCCTCTAGGAATCAAACCTCTTTATTATGCCGATGACGGCAGGTTCTTAAGGATTGGTTCTCAAGTAAAGGCGCTCCTCCGTGGGGGTGCGATAAAGTCTGGACTAGATTCGGCGGGTCAGGCGGGGTTCCTAACACTAGGCTACGTGCCTGATCCCTTCACTCTGTATAGTAATGTTAAGGCAGTACCTGCCGGTGCATATCTTACAGCTGATTGTGTAAGTCGAGCGTCAATTCACTCATTCTGTCGTATAGAAGATGAGTTTGCGACTGCTGCAGAACAGCGAGGAAGGAGTACGACGGCAATATCGGAAGCAATACATGCTGCAGTTACTGATAGTGTTGACCATCACCTTATAGCTGACGTTCCTGTTGGCGTATTTCTGTCGGCGGGGTTGGATTCCACAGTATTGACTGCGATAGCCGCTGGATCCCCGAACGCACAATTGAAGACCGTAACTTTGGGCTTTGACGAGTACCGAGGCAGCGAATGCGACGAAACCGTGCTCGCTGAGTCAGTTGCTGAGCGATACGGTACGTGCCACCAGACTCGATGGGTTAAACGAGACGAATTCCATGAGGCTTACGAGCAGTTACTCAGTGCGATGGATCAGCCGTCTATCGATGGTGTCAATACCTATTTTGTGGCTAAAGCTTCACGTGAAGCTGGACTTAAGGCGGCTATCTCAGGAGTCGGTGGGGACGAAATCTTCGGTGGTTATCCGAGCTTTACCCAAGTGCCCAAAATGGTGTCCGCGTTTAGTCGCATTAATGGAAGTGTCATTGGTCGTGCCCTTCGGATAGCCCTCTCGCCAGCGCTGAGTCGAGTGTGGTCGGCAAAATACGCGGGGATCGTCGAATACGGCGGTAGTTGGGGGGGGGGCCTATTTGTTACGTCGCGCTTTGTTTATGCCGTGGGAGATTCCTGCGATTTTGGACCCCGAAATTGCACAGGATGGTTTGAACCGGCTTCAATTGAGCTCGCGTTTCGATGATACCGTGCGCGGGATAGACTCGCCGCTACTGAAAGTCTCTGCGTTGGAGGTCATTTGGTACATGCGCAATCAGCTCTTACGAGACTCGGATTGGGCTGGGATGGCCCACTCCCTTGAGATTCGAACACCATTGGCCGATTTAGAGGTTTTTCGAGCAATCGCGCCTTACCTCGGACGCGGCGAGTTGAAAGAGCGAAAAAAAGATCTAGCAACTGTGCCGCTGAAGCGTCTGCCACGGTCCATCACGGAACGAAAGAAGACTGGATTCACCGTTCCGATTCGTGAATGGGCCTCGCGTACAAGTAATAAATGGCCAGCGAGGGGACATAGAGATTGGGCGATTCAATTAGCCGGAGAATCGGGATTTGACCTCAGGCCGCCATTTTTGGCGAACTAAGCGTTTTCTAGGCGTTCTCCTGATCAAACGAAAATGCGGATCCTTCATGTAATACCCAGCTTAGCTGTTACCGATGGCGGCCCTTCGAAAGCAGCGCTCGAGG
>Ga0206938_1101_pt1 | contig 22911 bp, 15 predicted proteins | sample Alteio_BWOrgHeat_12_FD_152918 | JGI IMG/M metagenome (GOLD analysis project Ga0206938, IMG submission 152918) | Enriched cells from forest soil in Barre Woods Harvard Forest LTER site, Petersham, Massachusetts, United States -... | ecosystem: Environmental > Terrestrial > Soil > Temperate forest >... | reverse complement strand
GACCGGTGACATTTTGGTTACGGCTATTTATGGAAACTATGACGGGAAATGGGAGATCAATGTCTTGCAGGTAGGGAGGTACAGAATTTTTAATAAAACGGCCATAGATTATTACAAGGCTGCTAAAGGGTACTATGGGAAGTCCTGTTTTATTGACGCGGCAGATAATTTATTCATCGCCAACCGGTTTCTCAAACCGGCCCATGAATTTTTTCACTTTAAAAAGGAAAAAGAGGTCGAGGAATTTTATAACAAGGTGGTGAGTGAAACGTCGGTGAAATACCCGTTACCCCTGGCCCTGGAAAATATTCCCGGTAAACCCAAGATTTTTAATATTTATCCCCAGCTATTCGAAGGAGAATACTTTCCGATGATACGGTATTTGTCGTCTATCCGTATCGATGACAGCATTCAACTAACAAGGGAGAATGAAAAGGTTCAAATCGAAGTCAAAAAAATATTCACCGGGATTGGTGGAAATAAAAAAATTACGATGTACGAGGCATTCAATAAAATGCCCGATGACAAGCATGCGGAAAATTTTCGGTGGTTTATAGACCGGAATGTCGTGTCTCCGGGAACTTTTCTGAAAAGCGAGTAAACCTTGGGGCCGCAGCTGAATGTCGGGTGAGTTCGGATATCCCTTTTTTGAGCAATAAGAGTTTACCCGTAAGGGACAGGAATATTTTTCAGCATTTTTTCCTTCAAAGAGTCAAACTAAGGATCTTATTGCTTCAATGATGTATATTCATCCTTTCGCCCGGCTTGCAGGTCCACGGAGCCGATTATGAAATTTCTTTTTGACTATTTATGAATAATTCTACTGGCTATCTTGATTCCAAAAGTCATTACCAAATTCTTGACGGATTGCGTGGGGTTGCTTCCGTGCTGGTGGTCATTTTCCATGTCTTCGAAGCTTTTAATGGGGGGGAAGCCGCTTTGACCAGATTATAAATCATGGTTATTTGGCGGTCGATTTTTTCTTTTTGCTTTCTGGTTTTGTGGTGGCGTATGCATACGATGACCGCTGGGGTAAGTTAACGCAATGGGACTTTTATAAACGCCGGCTGGTCCGACTGCAGCCCATGGTTGTCATGGGTTCTTTGATCGGGGCGGCACTATTTTATTTTCAGGCCAGTCCCACGGTCTTTCCGCTTATTGCGGCTACACCGGTCTGGAAGATGCTCCTGGTAACACTCATCGGTTGCACATTGATACCCTTACCCATATCGATGGATATACGGGGATGGCAGGAAATGCATCCTGTCAACGGGCCCGCCTGGTCTTTATTTTTTGAATACATCGCCAACATTCTATACGCAGTTTTGGTGCGCCGGTTTTCTAAACTGGTGCTTTCCGTATTTGTATCCCTGAGCGGTTGCATGCTGATTGGTTATTTGGTCTTTGGCAAACAGGGGGATCTGATTGGTGGCTGGTCTTTGAATCAGGAACAACTTTTTATCGGGTTTACCCGGGTTTTGTATCCTTTTTTTGCCGGTGTACTGTTATCACGCCTGGGTAAACTCATCCATATTAAAAATGCCTTTTGGTGGTGTAGTTTCCTCATCATTCTTTCCATGAGTGTCCCCCGTATTGGAGGCGAGCACGATGTATGGAAAAATGGCCTCTACGAGGCTCTCTGCGTAATTGTTATTTTCCCGGTTATCGTGTCGATGGGGGCGGGAGGCGTTTTACATAGTCAAAAATCAGTCAAAATCAGTAAGTTCTTTGGAGATATTTCTTACCCGCTGTATATCACACATTACCCGCTGATATATATTTTCACCGCATGGGTCATCGACAATAAGATACCCTTGGGCGCCAAAGGTTTGCTCATAGGATTGTTGCTGGTGGTGGTCAGTATAACCATTGCTTATGCTTGCCTTAAACTCTATGACGAACCTGTTCGCGAATGGCTCAGGAAAAAGGTCTTGATGAAGAAAGTATAGTCGAATCTCCGAAAAAATGGCAAATAGAACTTCGCCAAAGACCGGGATGATCGTCCTGCCGTAAAACGGTATGACTGACCAATTTCTTTTTTTTAAACTTGATCCAACCATTTTTGAGTAAATTGAAATAAAGGTTTGTTTTGGAAGCTGCAAATTTGGAAGAGGATTATTGCCCTGTTTCAAATGGCAGGCTATTTTTCTTAAAAGCTGGCCGAGGAACTCCGCTCCTTTTTGTTCACGGCTTTTGCCTCGATCATCGAATGTGGGAAAGCCAAATGGACTATTTTTCCAAATTCTATACTTGTATTTCAGTTGATTTGCGGGGTTTTGGAAAATCCTCTCTTCCTGCTGATCAATCCTATTCAAATCATGAAGATCTGTTTGAACTGTTGGCGTTTTTACAAATCAATCAACCGGTAATATTGATAGGACTTTCCATGGGTGCCAGGGCAGTGGTCAATTTTGCCCTGATGTACCCTCAAAAAACGATGGCTATTGTATTGGTCGATGGGGCCATTGATGGATTTGCTTTTAAAGATTTTAACCTTGCCCATATTTATTCGGTGGGCAGGGAACGCGGAGCAGGGGTTGCAAACAGGATGTGGTTGGACCACCCTATTTTCGAACCTGCAAGAAAAAACCCGCGCGTGTTTCAAAAGTTAATCGAACAGGTCATGTCTTATTCCGGATGGCATTGGGCCAATAAAAATCCCATAAGGATTCTTACACCGCCAGCCATTGAGCAGCTGGGAAATATATCCCTGCCGACACTTATTTTGATCGGTCAGCTGGATATCCCAGATTTTAAAGCGCTGGCGCAATTACTCAATAGCGAGATAAGCGGGTCATCACTCATCGAAGTACCCGGAGCCGGACACATGAGTAATATGGAAGCGCCGGATGTGTTTAACGATTTGGTTGATCAGTTTTTAATCCGGACCCAACATGGAACAGATTTGTGCGCTCCTTAATTTGATTCAGTGACAGAGATCCGATGCGTCAATCCATTTTGATCTTTAATAGAGCGCTATAATCAAGAAAGATTATGTAGTCCAATGTTTTTATTTTTGAAGCTGAATACCTCTACCATGAAAAGGTCTGCACTGTTCTTCGTATTGCTGATAAGTTGTACTGTTTCCTGGGCGCAAAAAAATAACAAAGCACCCAATATTCTGATTATTCTTTCCGATGATCATGCCTATCAGGCTATCAGCGCTTATGGGAGCAAGCTGATGCAGACACCGAATATCGACCGGATAGCCAAAGAAGGCGTCATTTTTCAAAATGCCTGTGTGACCAATTCACTTTGCGGACCCAGCCGGGCATCCTGGCTTACCGGCAAATACAGTCATGTAAACGGCTTAAAAGTGAATAATCTTTCCAATCCGTTCAATATTAATCAAGAACTTTTTTCACGGATACTCAAACAACGCGACTATCAAACCGGTTTGATCGGCAAATGGCATCTCCAAACCCTTCCGGGGGATGCTTTCGATTATTGGAAGATCGTACCCGATCAGGGACAGTATTATAATCCCGATTTTATTGAAATGAACCATGACACCGTTCAAATCCAGGGATACATTACCGATATCATTACGGAGCTCAGTACCCAATGGCTTGACCACAGAGATACCTCCAAACCTTTTTGTTTGTTCATCGGTGAAAAAGCCACGCACCGGGCCTGGCTGCCTGATCTACAGGATCTAGGTGCATTCGATGACCGGACTTTCCCTCTACCGCCTAACTTTTATGATGACTACCGGGACCGGATTGCTGCAAAGAACCAGGATATGAGCATCGCCAAGACCATGTTACTCGACGAGGATCTGAAAGTGCATGTCAACTATCTTGAAAAAGCTTTTTATAGCCGGCTGAATGCGGAACAACTGGCAACGTTTAAAACCTATTATGAAAAACTGAGTAAGGACTTTGACAGTCATCATTATAGTGGAAGGGAATTGACAGAATGGAAATATCAACGGTTCCTGAAAGACTATTTGTCTACCGCCCGATCGCTGGACCGCAACATTGGTAAAATACTGGACTACCTGGATAAAAACGGATTGTCTGAAAACACCGTTGTCATCTATGCTTCCGATCAGGGGTTTTATTTGGGTGAACACGGATGGTTTGACAAACGGTTTATGTATGAAGAATCCATGAAAACCCCGGTGATCATGCGATATCCGGGGGTAATAAAAGCAGGAACATCCCTGGATGAGATGATCCTGAACATCGATTTTGCTCCAACCTTATTAGAAATCGCAGGCCTGAATGTGCCTGTGTCCATGCAGGGGGCATCTTTCTTACCTCTATTAAAGACGGGTAAGGCGGAAAACTGGCGCAAGGCTGCCTATTATCATTATTACGAGTATCCGGAACCCCACCGTGTATCCCCTCATTTTGGTGTACGTACCGAACAATACAAACTGATCCGTTTTTACGGTCCGAATGATGCCTGGGAATTGTATGATCTGAAAAAGGACCCTGGAGAGATGAAGAATCTATATGAAGAAAAAAAGGATACCGAACTGGTGGCCTCACTAAAAAAACAATTGAGTGCCTTAATCAGTCAATACCGAGATGACGAAGCCATGACTATTTTGAAGAACGAATCCCACCCATAAAGCGTAACCGGTCCCCACGGTTGTAAGCGTCCACTTTACCGCTGGCTACAAAAAAGATGACAGCAGTAAGCATATCACGTGATAAAAGAATTAAAGAAAATGTCTTCTGACGTTCATTTAAAATTAGGCTTTGAAAATTTATCTCATTTCTCGTTTGTTTTTAAAAAAGCCATTGGATTGTCGCTTAGAAATTGTAAAGGATATTCTTCCTCTATTTAATTTATAGACTAAGGATAACGACCACCCTCCCTCAATCAGAATAACATGTAGTCTATAGAAAGTAAAATTCTAATCTGACAGCTCTCTTTCCTTTGAAAGGCCCAAATATCATGGCTGAGAAAATACTCTTCGCAGAAGATGCCATTTGTCTATTTAGCGAGATAAAAAAACGATTGATTATGAAGTCAACCAGGTAAATACCGCATTTGATAGGAGATCGGCGCACGGTTGTTATAACACAATCAATATGATTGTCTGTTGTTTGATTTCAACTGTACTTGATGTTTCAATTTGTACTAATGGGAAACACTTAGACCATAAATGAATACAGTCGTCCTATCATTATTATTTGTTTAATAGCTTGGAATAGTTTAACTTATCTGCGAATCCATTATTTATGAAAGAATCCAGATTAGGCTTAAGCCTATTTTTGTTGATAATCTTTTCAAATTCTTTATTAGCTGCCAATCGTTTCTGGGTTGGCATTCTTCCTGGAAATTGGAATAATACATTAAATTGGTCAGCCACTTCTGGCGGTTTGGGAGGAGTTTCGGTTCCCGTAGCAGGCGATATTGTTTTTTTTGATGGTGGTTTAGGTCTCAGTGTTGGGAATTGCACAATCAATGTTCCGGTAAGTATAACCAGTTTAACGGTAAGTTCGGGTTATACCGGAACCATCATCCAGGGCGGCAATACGATTGCAATATCCACTACGGCTTCCTTTGGAGGGGGAGCATTCACAGGAGGTTCAGCCAACATTACAATAACCGGTGCTTTTACTATTTCAGCAACTGTTTTTACTTCCACATCAGCCATTCTAGAGTTAAGGGATAATGCTGCGTTTACGGGGGGCAGCTTCTTGCATAACAACGGAACAGTCCGTTTTAATTGCACCAACAATGCCTTGGAAACGATTTCCGGCAACAGCCCAACATTTTATCAACTAGAATTTGTAGGACTTAATCGGGGATATAACATCTCATCTGCTGGAAATATTACAGTTGCCAATAACCTTATTATTTCAGGTGCAGGTTTTAATAATCTGCAAACGGGCGCTATTGACGTAAAAGGAGATATAAACGTTACTAATACCTCCACAGGATGCGGTGGCAATGCCATGATTAATATAAATGGAACCATTGCACAGAATTTCAACGGAAACAGCGTTGCGGGAACAGGCGCCTTACCACAACTTACCATCAACAAGACGGCCGGATCTCTTAATCTGACGAATTTTCCTGGTGTGTCCAATAACTTCACCTACAGTGCGGGAACGGTCAATGCAGGAACTTCTACTTTTTGTTTCAATCATGGTTCCGTCGCAGCTTATTCCATAACAGGAAGTATCAGCCTCGCTAATATCGAATTTATCATGAACACTTCTTTGTCGACACTTACGCTTGGGGCGGGTACCACACTCACCGCTACAGGCGATCTGACCATTTCTGGTACAGGAGCCGCATTAATCAATTCTGGCAATATCAATGTGAACGGAAATATCGTTCTTGCGAGTACATCTACAGGTGGCGGAGGAAGCACTACGATAAATATCATAGGGACGGGTAATGAAACAATGGATGGTACGGCTGTTATTGTCAATCAAAGCCGGCTACCCAATATAAATATTAATAAGGCTTCAGGAACACTTTCTCTGACAGGAAATATTTCATTTTCAGCTAATGTTACCTACACGGCTGGCACGGTCAATGCAGGTACATCAGTTTGTTATATCGTGAACAACCTGACCATGACCGGTAGTTTCACTCTGTTCAATCTTACCATATCGGCCGCAGCCAACACAACTTTAACCGTCGCTGCAGGAACTACCATCACTACGACCACATTCGATCTGGAAAATGGGGCTAATTATGTCGTAATCAATACAGGAACTATTGCCGTAGTTGGAAATGTTATAGATAACAATTCCAGTACTATAGGCGGAGGCACGGGTACGATTCTGGTGAATGGAACCGGAGCTCAGGCGATCACTTCAACTGGTATTGCCGACCAGGGAAAATTCCCATCCGTTACGATCAACAAATCTTCGGGAACCCTTGTGTTTCCTTCCTTGATTACAGTCGTTGGAAACTGGACTTATACTACTGGTACAATCGATGTCATTACAAATAATTCTACTATTATTTTTGCAAACAATCTGACTATCACCGGCAATCATAGCCTGAACAATATTAGTTTCGAGGGAAGCAATAACTATACATTTACAACGGCTCCGGGAACCACTCTGACGGTTCTCGGAAATATGGCGGTTACCGGATCGTTTAACGTCACACTGACTACGGGAACGATAAACCTGATCGGGGATCTCAATCTGACTAACACATCAACCGGTGGAGGGGGCACTACTGTAATTTCTTTTGCCGGTACTACCAACCAGGCAATTCACAGTTCACTTCTGGTAAACCAATCCACTTTACCGGCTATAACCATTAATAAATCCTCGGGGATTTTGACTTTTCCAGCGCTGATAACGGTATTTGGAAATTGGACCTATGTAACCGGTTTATTTGACGTTACAACCAATAATGCTACTGTGGAATTTGCGGGTAATGTTAATTTCGCTGGTAACCATACCTTAAATAATGTCGTTTTCGAAGCAACAAATAACTGGACTTTTACTGTAACCAGTGGAACTATTTTAACAGTCACCGGAACGCTCACTACCACCGGTATTAAAAACATTTTTTTTATTACTCCGGTTTCCGGAACAACTGCCATACAGGCTCAGGGAGATATCATCATCAACAATACTTCTATCACCGGCGGCGGAACCGCCCAGATTCTTATAAATGGTACCGGTTCGCAAGCGATTACCGGGAATGCAGCTGCGTCACAGGGTTTATTGCCTTATATAAGGATTCAGAAACCGTCTGGTACGCTCACCCTCAATGGGATCATTTCCGTATCTCGGGATTGGACCTGGTCGAGTGGCACTGTTTTACCCACAACATCATCTCTGATTTTTGGAGGCAACAGTCTCATTATAACAAGTGCGGGCATGAATTTCTACAATGTAACCGTTACAACCAATACCAGTACACTTGCAAGTAGTCTAACGGTACTGAATAACCTGAGTATAACAGGCGCCGCCATTTTATCTCCAGGTGCCAATTCAATAAACCTGGCAGGTAACTGGTTCAATTGGGGAACCGGCGGTTTTTCAGAAGCTACCAGTACTGTAAATTTCAATGGTAGTTCGCTGCAAACCATCACTACTCCCGGCGGCGAAAATTTTACAAATGTTATCGTCAACAATTCAACCACGGGGATACAACTGGCAAATGCAGTGGCTATCGCTACCAGTTTGACCATGACACAAGGTAATATTGCTTTAAATACCAATACCCTGAGTTTGGGTACAACAGCCGTTCTTCCCGGTACGCTCAATTATACATCCGGCACCATGATTAATACGGGATCTTTTACGAGGTGGTTTGCAAAGACAACCATTGCTCCAGGTGCTGTCGCAGGTTTATTTCCCGTTGGGACCCTTACTGATTACCGCCCTTTGAATGTTTCTGTACCGCTCGCCCCCACAACAGGCGGGACAATCACCGTTTCTTACACGGATGCAATTACGAATACAAACACTTCTTTCCCAGACGGGGCGGCTACGGTTGTTGTCAGAAAAGATCTCAACTGGGGGCTTAATACCACAACACTGGTGGGAGGCATTTATAATTTAGGTATTTCGGGAACCGGTTATGGTCTGGTCGGAAATGTGAGTGACCTCAGACTGACCTTGGTTAGTAGTGTTATAGGTACAGCTGGTATAAATGCAGGAACCGTATCCAATCCCCAGGTAAACCGAACCGGGCTGACACAGGCAAATCTGAATAATACATTTTATGTTGGGTCAATAAATTCTGCCAGTAGTCCCTTACCTGTTATGTTGATTTCATTCACGGCTAATAACGAAAACGGCGTGATTAAACTCAACTGGGAAACTAGCGCTGAAGTGAATAATGATCACTTTACAATTCAGCGTTCCACCAATACCATTCAATGGCAGGACATCCAAATTATCGCGGGTTCAGGCAATACTAATATCGATTCCAAATATGCGGCTTATGATTTAAATCCCTTTGCCGGAATATCTTTTTACCGGCTGAAACAAACAGACCGGGATGGCACATACACGTTTTCCATGATCCGCCAGGTCAATTTGAAATCGGCGTCAATCATTTCTATTTACCCAAATCCTGCTACAGACCATGTTTATGTAAGCGGCACAGAGAATATGCAGGTTCAAATATTCAACGTCACTGGTCAGCAGATGGATGTGCCTTCTGAACCCACTGGTAATGGAGTGATTTTGCATATAATAGGTCTACGCGCAGGTATTTATTTTATCCATGTTTTAAAAAACGGGAATACAGAAACAACGAACATAATATTAAAGGAGTGACAATATTATATTCCAATCCTTCATTTCAAACCCAGTGAAAAAGTTTTTTATAAATTCCACTGGGCGAAATCAGGTCTTTTATCAAAACGAAAACCGTAAAGCAACTCCTTGTATAGTTCAATTATATTTAATTGACTTATTACAGATACAGGTGGGATGGAATAATCCAGATGAGGCCCCAAATATTCAGAAGAATATAAATGCTCAGATTTTAAATTCCTTCAAAATGCGTCCATCTTTCAATTTTTTCTCTTTTGCGAGTATTATTAATTCGCTATTTGCCTAACCCGCTCATTAGGCAACATAAATCCCATAATAATTAACCAAATAAAGCCTGGAAATCTTGTTAGAGGAATCAACAAGACCAATTTTGGGAAAATCAAACTCAAGAAGCTCGTTTCGCCAAAAATAGCTAGCACAATTCCGAAAACAATCATCCATCTGGGCAACAATTTCATGAAACCAGCAGTAACGGAAATTCCTGCTATTAAAAGCCCTAATGGAACAGAATATCCTACGCCACCAATAGCAAATACTAAATAGTATAAAGCACGATTTACTGTTGCTTCTTGTGCAATACCAGGATATGACATTACCCATAAAATCAGCGAAGAAATAATCAAATTGCCTGCTGTAACAAAGCCGCCAAAGAGAGCGATATAAGAACCTGACGCCTTTAAACCAAGAAACTGTAAACGGCTTACTACGCTTGCTGACAAAAGACCTAACGGTATAGCCGAACCAAACTGAAAAAAAGCACACATGAGAACATCGTGAGGGTGGTTTTGAAAGTAAGTTGCAATTGTTTGTGAGGATTCCCAAGGTCCGGGGAAATAGGGTGGAGTTCCGGAAAGCGAAACAACAAAAGAGAGCCCTGCGTTAAATAATAAGGTTAAAATAATTGCCAGCATGCCAATATGCGGTCCTTTATGACTTTGTTTGTTAATTGTTTCCATAATGGTTTGTTTTATTAATTCTAAACTTTATTTCATTTCTCTAATTTAGTTTGCCGTACAGACCAAATAAGCAAAAATTTAATTTTTCATAAGTGTAAGTATTTTTTTATTGCTTCCACATAATTTTCAAATGCTTTTTTCCCTTTCATAGTGAGTTTGCAAATTGTTTGTGGATAGTTTCCCTTGGATGTTTTTACCACCTCGATATATTCTGCTTCACTCAGCTTTTTTATTTGATGACTCAAATTTCCCTGCGTTGTTTTTGTAATTTCCATTAAGTAATTAAAATCCGCCTGTTTTAAGTTTATAAGCACTGAAATAATTGCCAAACGCACCGGAATATTTAATACAGGATCAAGTTCTTTATACATTTTCCTCATTATGCTTTGGCAGATTTCAACAAATATCCGGGAATGAGATAGCCGAAAATAATAGCAATTCCATTTAACAATACCTTGTATTCGTCAGCAACATAAATACTGGCGATGGCTGCAATAAAAAATAAAATTCCACCAATGATTAATGGTCTGAATTTCATTATAAGCCCTGATGCCAATGTTCCAATCGCCGCGATAATTAATGTGTATGTAAACGGTGGTTTATTTTGAGAAACATTGATGAACACAACAGTAAAAAAGGAAATGCCTAATACTAACCACATTTTATATAAAAAATTATTGAGGTAAGAAACGGTGGAGGCGGAGACTTTTTGTCTGTAGTAGATAATTGTCGTGATAACTCCTGTAATTGCTAAAACAGGAAAAGGTAAAAAATAATAGTGAAAGGATGAGTATTGATGCAATATAAAGAAGGAAAAACTTGCGAGAGAAATGAGCCAGCCCCAAAGCAGAAAAGGAAAGCTGTTTTGCCTGATGTTCTCTCTTGTCATTGCAATTGCATCTGAAATCAATTGCAAACTTTCTTCCGGTGAGAGGGATTTTTCTTCCGTTGTCATTGTTGAATTTTAGAATTGTCAATACAAATATATTTTAGTTTGCGATACAAACCAAATTTGAGTTGCAGGTTGAAAAAATCAATTTTTAGAATGGACTCTGGTCATTTTTCAAAAAAGGATAAAAACCGGATATTATTGGATAAAATCGGAAAGAAGCTGAAACGGAAGTGAAGAAATGGCTCGAAAAAATAGGCATTTTAATTAAATCAACCTGAAAAACCAATTAACAGCGTGTTATAGTCAACGCATGTTTGCTTGATCCCACAAGCCAAAGCTCCTAGTTTTTAAGCCCTTACTTTTATGCTCAGTGCTTGTTCATCAATTTGCTTTTTCTGATGAATTGAATCCGGCGACTCCTTCTTTGGTGTCCATGAGCTGTACCTCCTTGTGGTGTTTTAGGCCCCAGGTGGCAGTACATTGAATGTAATAGATACCCCCCGGTTTTACATCTACCAGGATGGTCTGATCTCCGGATAGTTTAGCCGTAATATTATACATTCCAGGCTTTAGAAGTTTTAGGACATATCTGCAGCCGTTGGATATTACACATGCCTTTTCTCCATTAATCAGTAGATCATATTCTACGGCAAAGTCCAGGAGTTTGCTTGGGCGGTAGATATACAGCGTGGCATAGGAAGCCTGGGTGCTGTCAATGACTCTTTTTTTCGAAGCGGCGATGCTGTCTGCTCTGGGATTATTGATCGTCTTATTGGTAGATGATTGTCTTTGCTTAATCCAAAGGGTGTCATTTAAAACGGTTGGGTTGGTTATTTTATCAAAAGATGCCCGGAAGGTCATATAGTCGTCTGTAACCTGAAGGATCTCGACTACAACCAAATGTTTGTTTAGCATTTTCTGCTCTGCGGCACTTCGGTCTTCACCACCGGATTGATATTTCAAGGTGTACGTGCAACTATTCAGCCAGTTTACTTCCCAATAGAGGGTCTCCCTTCGTTTTGGCGAAATTTCCCTTTGGACATCTCCCTTTCGAATAAAAATTTCTGCTTCACCTTCTCTTTTATCGAAATAGTTGAACGTGCCATTCTTGACATCTGAACAATTTAAAGCGGCATTGTCTTGACCATTGACCAGAGAAGTCCTGTAAACAAAAAGAAGTAAAAAGCATATCCGGTTAAAGGTTTTGTGGGGGGTCATTGTGGGTTTTTGCTTTTGGGATCGAAATTAAATATACGAGTTAGACTGCTAATGAAGAATGGCCGCAATAGTCAGGTGTTTTGCAGTCCTGGTCATCCACTTTATTCCAAGAATCATGATGACTTCCCTGCGCGCTCGATACAGCTTGATGTCCCTCCATCCTAATACCTGATTATAGGATCGAATAATTTGATTTTGGATTAGGTCAATCTTTGTAACTTTTATGATAATTAGAAATCAGCGCATGGAGGAAATTCAACCCCAATCTGGAAATAATGATACCGCTGGACACGAGAACAGCGGAATGGTATCCGGTCCGGCTGACCCCCTCTCAGAAGTAACTGTAAATACGGCAAATATGGAAATACACCACCATCCGGATCTAATTCATAAGAAGAAACATCTAAAGGAATACCTGATCGAGTTCCTTATGTTATTTTTAGCTGTAACCCTAGGATTCATAGCCGAAAATCTTCGGGAACATCTTTCAGAAAAGGATCGCGCTGGAATCTATGCTAAATCACTCTATGAAGATTTTACAACCGACACTTCCGAGCTTCATAAATTAATGATATTTACGAATGAAAAGATAACAGGGATTGATTCAATGGAAGCCAATTTGAGTCATTTGGGAGATCGATATCGGGATTCCATTCTTTACCGATCGGTGCTCTTCTTGTTGTCAACTTTTCAGTTTGACAATATAAATGGTGCATATGACCAAATAAAAAATACGGGTTCCCTTCGGTTCTTCAATCAATCGATCGTAAATGATCTAAATAGCTATGATGCGACATCGGAAAAATTGAAGTTGATGGAAGATTGGGAAAATAAATTTTTGTTTGAGAAAGTAGCTTCCCAGGCAGTGCAGATGTTTAATTTTAAAGTTTTTGAAGATATTGGAAAGAAAGGTCCGATTTCTCACGAAATGTATCTGAAGAACTTGAACAGTGAATCCATTGATATTTTGGTAAATCAGGGTGAAATAATAAAAAGGTTGCGTGTTCGGCAATTGGGGCAACAAAAAATTTTAATTCAAAAAGCAAATGGAATACTGGCTAGTCTGAAAAATGAATATAATTTGTAAAATGAGAGAACCGTTCCAGAATGCCAGTTGTTTCACTGTAGAGAGGCCGGCATGGCGCACGAATATCGATCGAGACTTTATTTTTAATTGTGATGGGTCGCGTTGCCGTCCTGATTGAATTCCAAGTTACCCTCTTTGATTACAAACTGCTGAATCAGACTTTCCAAAGTCGTAATTTTTGTTTTGTCGATTTTTGAGAAGATGTAACGAATAACAGGCCTGCAATAATCAACTTTCGTATCGTATCTGGCACAACTCACGCAAACGGAGGAATTAATAAAAATGAACTTATCGATTATGATCATGTCGCCCCCCACGTTTGGTGGAACACAACTTGAATAAAGCCTCACGTGATTTGATTTTTTGTAACAAAAATCTGAGTCGGCTAGATTATAAATTTCAAAAGTAAAATGCGGTGTCCAAGGCTGACTATTAGGCCCTTTGCTGATTTTATCATCTACAGGTTTCGTTCTCCAAAATATCAACCCGCCGAGGGCTTTTAAAGAGTCCCGCTTTCTTCCCTTATAAGCAGTGTCTAGTTTGTAATTCCAGAGATTTAAGAGATCAACAAATGAAGAATCTGGATTGTAATAGAACTTTTGATTGTTGTAATGCTCGTTGTTATTAGCCGTATCCAAAACTAATTTGGATTGTGTTTGTCCAAAAGCAATCGTATTAAAAAGGAGCGATAAATAAGCTAATAACAACTGTTTCATACTGCCAAGGTATAGAAGCCTGAAAACCTCCTTAGATTTTCCCCACCATCTTTTTCGGATCTACCCATTCATCAAACTCTTCCGGGGTGACGTAACCGAGTTTTACAGCCATTTCCTTAAGCGTGGTGCCTTCCTTATGTGCTTTTTGTGCGATCTCAGCAGCTTTGTAATAACCGATTTTTGGATTGAGGGCTGTGACCAGCATGAGCGAATTGTCTACATGTTTTTTGATGTTTACTATAATCGGTTTAATTCCAACGGCACATTTGTCATTGAAGCTGACCGTTCCGTCACCGATCAGCCTGGCGCTGTGCAGGAAGTTATATATCATGACCGGCTTGAAAACATTGAGTTCGAAATGTCCCATGGATCCGCCAATACTGATGGCCACATCATTTCCCATCACCTGTGCACAGATCATCGTCAGTGCCTCACATTGCGTGGGATTTACTTTTCCCGGCATAATAGATGAACCAGGTTCATTGTCTGGAATAAAAAGCTCACCTATCCCACTGCGGGGTCCGGAAGCCAGGATTCGGATATCATTGGCGATCTTCATCAAGCTGACAGCAACGGTCTTTAGGGCTCCGTGAGATTCCACGATGGCATCGTGGGCCGCGAGGGCTTCAAATTTATTTTCTGCCGTGACAAAAGGAAGGCCAGTGAGTTGGGCAATATGGGCTGCTACCTTTTCAGCATAATGATCCGGTGTATTGATGCCCGTACCAACTGCGGTGCCCCCCAGGGCCAATTCAGCCAAATGGGGGAGTGTATTGCGGATGGCCTTCAATCCATGATTGAGTTGAGATACATAACCACTGAATTCCTGGCCCACCGTGAGGGGTGTGGCATCCATAAAATGAGTACGGCCGATTTTCACGACTTGCATAAATTCTTTGGACTTCCGATCCAGTGTATCTCGTAGTTTTTCGATACCAGGTATCGTAGTTTCTACCAGTATTTTATACGCTGCGATATGCATGGCCGTAGGAAAAGTATCATTGGAAGACTGCGATTTATTGACGTCGTCGTTGGGATGAAGAAATTTTTCTTTATCACTGAGGGATCCGCCGTGCAGGACATGACCCCGATAGGCAATGACTTCATTGACATTCATGTTGCTCTGCGTGCCACTGCCCGTTTGCCAGACGACCAGCGGGAAATATGCGTCCAGCTTGCCTTCCAGGATCTCGTCGGAAACTTTTCCAATGAGCGCTGATTTTTCCGCTGACAAAATTCCGGCATCCAAATTGGTCAAAGCCGCTGCTTTTTTCAGGTAGGCAAAAGCCCTGATGATTTCGATGGGCATGCGGTTGATATCCTGCGCGATTTTAAAATTATCGATGCTCCGCTGGGTCTGTGCGCCGTAGTAAACATCGGAGGGCACTTTTACTTCACCCATGGTATCTTTTTCGATCCGGAAGTCCATTTTTTTTTATTTCTAGAAGGCAAAATTAAACGGTTTTTGGAACACTAATTGCTATTTCTAGCGTTGTAATCCAAATCCATTTAAAACAACCTTACTATGGAAAGACCTGCACCTGTCGGCCTGGGTATGTCTGCCCGGAAATCTACAGCACTTTCAGATGGGTTGGATGAATACGCCGGCGAATGGACAACTACCGAAGTTGCTCACCTGCTGAAAAGAACCTTGTTCGGTGTAAAGGTGGATGATCTCAATTATTTTTTAGGAAAAACAATGTCGGAGGCAGTGGATGAACTGCTCACAGCGACACCAGCTCCTACTACGGTTCCCTTGAATTCTTACAGTTCTAACGGATATACAGATCCTACGGGTGTGGCTGCCTGGGATACCTGGATCAATACCGGGGTTGACTATCCCGATTCTCAAATGAACACATTGCGACTGGATTCACTCAAGTGCTGGTGGATCGGTCAGATGCTCAATGAAAACCGGAGCATTCACGAAAAGCTCACCTTATTCTGGCATAACCATTTTGCAGTAGATACCCTTTTGCATATCACCGATATTCCGGCTCGACCCTGGTATGATTATTATCTGATCCTGCGGGCCAATGCTTTAGGAAATTTTAAACAGCTGGTCAAATCGATGACCTTGAGTCCGGCTATGTTATGCTATTTGAACGGCAATACCAATAAAAAAACTTCTCCCAACGAAAATTACGGGCGGGAATTGCAGGAATTATATACGGTCGGAAAAAGTCCGGCTTCCTTGTATACACAGAGCGATGTGGAAGCAGCGGCCCGCGTGTTGACCGGTCATTCAGTGGACAGTTATTTCAATTATGTTTTTAATGAAGGGGATCACGATGATCAGAATAAAGCGTTTTCTACTTTTTATGGCAGCACCATTATCACGGGACGTTCCGGCGCATCGGGTCCGGCCGAACTCGATGATCTGCTCAATATGATTTTTAACACGCAGGAATCCGCAAAATTTATCTGTAGGCAGATATACAATTTCTTCGTGTATTACAATATCGATGCAAATATTGAAAGCAATATCATTACACCTCTGGCACAGGTTTTCCGCAGCAGTGGCTACGACATCACTGCCGTGATGTCCGTATTGCTCAAGAGTGATCATTTTTTCAACATGGCTTATTCCAGCGCCTGTCTGATCAAGAGCCCACTGGATTTTACCCTCGGCCTGTTGCGCGAATACCAAGTGAAGATGCCCGATCCTTCTGACAATGGTTCTTCCTATAGCGTTTGGGAAATGATCCTGCAAACCACCGCCAGCCTCCAGCAGGAAATCCTGCGTATACCGGAAGTGGCCGGGTGGTATGCCTATTATGAAGGAACGGCCTACCATGAATTATGGATCAATTCCGTAACCTATACCCAGCGCAATGCATTTACAGATCTGATGATTACCAATGGCGATATGATGAACATGGTTCCCATGGTAATCGATCCGCTGGCCTTCGCCAGTTCCCTGGCCTCTCCCGCAGATCCGAATCTTTTGATCAGTGAATCCCTGGATATCTTATACCGGGTGCCGCTTTCAGCCGATACGATCTTATCCCTGAAACAAACGATTTTACTCGGTGGCCTGACCACAGATTACTACTGGACCAGTGCTTGGCAGGCCTATACGGCTAACCCAAGCGATCCGGTCGCCAAGGGAACCGTTTTTAACCGGTTACAAACCTTATATAAATACCTGATGAATCTTCCGGAATATCATCTTTCCTAACCAGAATCCAATGCTATGAAAAGACGTCAGTTTTTAAGAAATGTGATTCCGGCTTCTGCCATCTTTCCTTCCCTGGTGAATGGATTTACGGTGAAGGCATTTGGGGCAGGCGGATTTTTTGAAAGCCTCTATGGTGCTGCCGACAACGATCATGTGCTGGTGGTGATTCAATTGTCTGGTGGAAACGACGGACTCAACACGGTAGTTCCCTTGGTGAACTACGGGGAATATTTCGGGCTTCGCCAGAACATTGCGATACCTGAAAACAAAGTCCTGCCACTGGCCGGGTATTCCAAATCAGGTCTGCATCCTGTGATGACCGGCATGCAACAAATGTACAATAGCGAAGAGCTGGCTATTTTATATTCCGTCGGCTACCCGGAGCCCAATGAATCTCATTTCCCCTCAACGGATATTTGGCTCACGGGCGCGGACGAAGACCAGTACCTGACCACCGGATGGACCGGCCGTTTCCTGAGTACCACCTACGAAAATTTTCCCGTCGGTTATCCCAATGCCACCATGCCTGATCCGCTGGCCATCCAGATCGGGTCGGTGTTATCAGAATGTTTTATGGGGCCGGGTGGATTTACAGCGATGGCCGTTCCGATGGATATCGATTTTTACAACCTCATCAATGCCACCACGGATCCAGTTCCCAATTCACCGATGGGAACGGAATTGACTTATATCAGAACGGTTGCCCGGCAGACAAATAAATACGCAGACCTGATCGTGAGTGCCGCAGCCAAAGCGGGATCCCAGTCTGCCTACCCAGCCAACAATGACCTGGCTGCTCAACTAAAAACTGTTTCCAAACTGATCTCTGGGGGACTGAAAACAAAAGTATATATGGTAAGCATGGGCGGATTTGATACCCATGGGGGCCAAGTGCAGGCTGGAAATACCATTACCGGCAACCATGCGAATTCTTTAAAACAGGTATCGGACGCGATTTCAGCTTTCCAGGCCGATATCAATCAGCTGGGTCTCGGAAAGCGGGTCATCGGCATGACTTTTTCAGAATTCGGGCGAAGGATTATGTCCAATGGAAGTGCCGGAACCGATCACGGCGCAGCACAGCCCATATTTGTTTTTGGTCAACCCGTGATGAAGGGAGTACTCGGCAATCCGCCGGACCTGCCTTCTACCTTGGATTCCAGTTCTACACTGCCTATGCAATATGATTTCCGCTCGGTATATGGGACCATTTTGCGCGATTGGTTTTGTGTGGATCCGACAGATATCACCACCATGCTCTATAAAAACTATCAGTATCTGCCGATCATTGAGTCCTCGGCCTGTACTGTGGAACAACCACCCAGTACGCTGGGCGATAAACTGATCCGCAACGATCCCAATCCATTCGTGGATTCAACGACCATTACCTTCAAAACCGCGGGGGGAAATACCCTGATTCAAATATTTGATGTATCTGGAAAACTGATCGGCGTTCCGGTGAGTGCCAATTATGCGGCTGGGGAATACACGGTTGTTTTTTATAGCGGTGCGCTGGCCACCGGTGTCTATTATGCAAGATTACAAAACGGTTCGACCCAGCAGGTTAGAACGATGATAAAAGTACCCGAGTGATTCGTCGCTTTCCATATTATTTGCTCACCCTGATGGCTACCTGCTTTTTTATGCTGTCGGGTTTTGCCCAAAAGGATAGTATTACCTATAATTCAACCTGCGTAAACTATAAGATCCAGTTTAATTCCTCTATATTCAACCGCATTAATTTTCCGGACAAAATAATATGGAATTTTGGTGACCCGGGTTCGGGATTTTACAACAATGCGGGCATTCAAACGCCAACGCATCTATATGCCAGCACGGGTAACTATCCGGTTTCTTTGGTGGTGGTGAGTGCCGGTGACACCATCAAACTTTACGACACAATTACGGTGGTGACACCCACCCCCTATAATTTTGGACCGGATATTTATCTGTGTGAAAAAGGCGATACCACTTTATATGCACCTATCATTCCCGGAGCCGTCTATGAATGGACAGACGACAGCCTGACGGCGGGCCCCGTGCTGAAAGTCACGCAGTCAGGTGTGTATACCGTTGAAATCAATGGCTGTGCCGTGACTGATTCGGTAGGAGTCTTTTTCAGCAACCTGCCTTCCATCAAACTCGGAGACGACCACATCATGTGCGCAGGAGATACGTTGACACTGAATGCTTCGACCCAGAACGGAACTTATAGCTGGGAGCTGAACGGATCGGTGCTTCCAGGAGAAAACCTTGGTCAGTTGCTGACCCAGGCACCGGGTGGGCAATATATTGCGGTCGTCGCGGTTCCCGGTTGCGGAACCTTTCGGGATACCGCCAATATTACCTATGCTGCCTTGCCCGCACCGCCCTTCTCGCTCGGACCGGATACCCTGCTCTGTCCAAAAGAAATTTTTCCCATTTCCGCCTCTGCTGCCGGTGCGACCGCATACCTATGGAGCACGGGTGAACAAACGCAGACCATCAGCGTCAGCAATCCAGGTATCTACTGGTGTTTTGTGACCATATCCGGACAATGTCAGGTGGTGGATACGATGGAAGTCACCTACCGTGGCGACAAGAACCTGGATTTTCACGATACGGCAATCTGCAAGGGAGCTACCCTTGTATTGGATGCCGATTTTGGTACCGGTACTTACAACTGGGTCGCGGATCCTCCGCAAAGAAACGATCAGAATCAAACGGGACAATCGACATACTATGTATATGAACCAGGTACCTATAGCGTGGTGGCCCAGGTAGGACAATGTATTTACAAGGACAGCCTGCATGTTGCCTTCAACGACAGCCTGGATTTAAATATCGGGCGGGATACGACCCTTTGTATCGGCGAAGCCTTTGTACTCCACGTAAAGACCAATGCCAATTCTTTTGCATGGCAGGACGGAAGTATGGCTACGAGTTATGTTGTCGGGGATTCGGGAATATATCAGGTGATCGCCCAGAATGGTTGCGGAATGGATACGGCTGCCGTGCATATTTCCAGAAGAGTTTGCAGCTGCGAGCTGACACTGCCCAATGCCTTTACACCGAATTTCGACGGAGTGAATGATATTTTCCGACCCCTGCATCCTTGCGATATGACGGAATACAAAATGCAGATTTTCGACCGGTATGGAAAAATCGTATTCCAGTCTTCTGATTTTGGTAAAGGCTGGAACGGAACCTACAACGGCACACCGGCTGATGATGGAACCTATATCTGGATGGCATCCTACCGCAGCACCGAAACCAAGGTTACGGAATATCGCAAAGGGTTTGTGGTCTTGTTGCATTAAAATATTTCCCCTCCCAGAAAAAAAATTGTCGCAAGTCTTTCTCTGAAATGATACCAAGCCGTTGGCAATAATCCCGCAACCTGATTGCGGATCTGTTTTTTTATAGTTAATGGAACAGGTTAACTTTACTTCCCACTATCCTTTCTAAAATCTTTCCGCTCCTTTGGATCTATAAAAAATGGTCTTGAAAAATTTTCTTGACCTGTGACCTTGTCTTTAAATCTTATCAACTAGTAAACTGGTCTTATGAAAAAGCAATTGTATTTACTGCTGCTGCTGCTTGTCAGCACTTTTTCCCTTTCTGCCCAGGATCCAGGCTGGCCTCGGCAGTTTACCAACAATGGTTCGGTATTGGTGGTATATCCTCCGCAGGTAGAAAACTGGGCACAATATCAATCCCTGAATTTCAGGATGGCCTTTTCCCTCACGCCGGCAGGACAGAACAAATCTGTTGTGGGGGTGGTCTATGTCAACGCACAGACCGATGTGGACACCTACAACCATATGGTGGCCATTTCGAACATGAACATCACCAGCGTTCATTTTCCCTCGCTGGATCCGGCAACGGCGGCGAGTATGGAACAAATTGTCCGATCAACGCTCACGACCTCCAGAACGGTCAATGTTTCCATGGAAAGAATCGTAGCCTCTACGCCGAAACCAGGTACGGCTACGACCGTTAACGTACAAAACGATCCACCGACCATTTTTGTTAGCAACACACCCGCCATCATGTTGCAGCTGGAAGGAAAACCAGCGCTCTCCGATGCGACACCGGGTGGAATAAAATATCTGATCAATGCCAACTGGCCCGTTTTCTTTGATCCCGTTGCTTCACAATATTATCTTTTTGACAATACCGAATGGCAAACGTCCACACAACTGGCGGGTCCTTGGAGTTTTACCTCCGCCTTACCCATGTCTCTGATCAATTTGTCAACCAACAGCAATTGGACGAACCTGCTGAAGGGCGCCATCCCCGCACAGGCCTGGCAAAGCCCCGGTATGCCGCAAATATTTTATTCCACGACACCGGCAGAAATCATTCTTTTCAAAGGAGCGCCGGCCATGTCGCCCATTCCAGGAACCAGTCTAACCTATGCCACCAATACATCCAATGCCGTTTTTTATTCCAGCGGGACCAGCCAGTATTACTACCTGGCGGCGGGCAGATGGTTCAGCGCCCCCGGTCTCAATGGACCTTGGACCTATGCCACACCGAATCTTCCGGCTGATTTTGCAAATATTCCAACCAACAGTCCAGCGGCCGGCGTCCTGAGTTCCGTACCGGGTACTGAGGAAGCAGCCGATGCGGTTATGATTGCCCAGATCCCTACCAAGACGACGATCGATCCGAGTGCAGCCCCCGCCGTTACCATCACCTATTCCGGTGCCCCACAATATGTAGTCATCGATGGGACCAGTCTCTCTTATATAGAAAACACAAACAGCAAAGTCATCATGGTCAGCGACAACCAGTTTTACGCCTGTGTCAGTGGGTTTTGGTATGTGTCGAATTTTGCGCAGGGTCCCTGGTCCCTGGCCACTTCCGTGCCCCAGGTGATTTATACCATTCCCCCCAGCTCACCGGTTTACAATGTTACCTATGTCACGCAAACCGTCACCGTTACCGGAACCGTTCAATCCAGCTACACGGCCGGATATATGGGAGCATTTGTAGTCGGTGTCGGCGTAGGTATGATCATCGCTTCGGGTACCGGATATTATCACCCGCCCTACATGTATTATCCGCCCGTGGGTTATCCGGTTTGTTATGCCAGCGCCGTGACTTACGGAGCCTATGCCTATCATCCCTACTCCTATTATGGTGGAGTCAGTTACGGCGCTTCTTATAATTCCTATACCGGAACCTATTCCCGCAGCGCGACGGCCTATGGCCCCTATGGATCAGCGACTGCCAAACAATCTTACAATCCTTATACGGGAACGGCAGCCCGGGGAGCATCCGTTTCAACTCCTTACGGTACACGCAGTGCCGCCCAGGCCTACAATCCCTATACGGGCGCTTCGGCAACTACCCGGCAGGGATCGGGTCCCAACGGACAGGCGGGTGCATCGGTATATAACAACGGCCATGGAACGACGACGGCCACTACCCACACGACCAACAACTATGGTCAGACCACGGCAACGGCACAAAATTCCAATGGAGCCAAAGCGGTAGGCGCCAGCGGTCCCAACGGAAGCGGGACGGTAGCCAAGAGTGCTAACGGGGATATGTATGCGACGAAAGACGGAAATGTTTATAGCAACAGCGGTGGTTCCTGGTCACAGCCAGACAACTCAAAATACAATAGTTCTTCCGCGCAATCTTCAG
>Ga0206938_1099_pt1 | contig 23251 bp, 22 predicted proteins | sample Alteio_BWOrgHeat_12_FD_152918 | JGI IMG/M metagenome (GOLD analysis project Ga0206938, IMG submission 152918) | Enriched cells from forest soil in Barre Woods Harvard Forest LTER site, Petersham, Massachusetts, United States -... | ecosystem: Environmental > Terrestrial > Soil > Temperate forest >... | reverse complement strand
AATGATAAAGGAAATTGAAGCCAATTGGAATTCCTTGTCTTGATTGGAGAAGATTAATTAAAAGTCGCCTTTATTAAATGGTGCTGTACATTATAACTTAAATTAGATTTCTAGTCATATAGCAATAAAACTAATCGTTCATGCGACTAGCTTTAATTATGTCACTTGCGTTCATATTAGCAAGTTCAAATATTTTCGGTCAAACCAGGATGATTACAGGCAAGGTAATCAACGAAAACTTGGAGGCAATCTCAGAAGTCAGAATAAAAAATTCTGACACCGTTCTTTTGGGGAAAACTGATACAGAAGGAAAGTTCACAATTGAGATACCTACTACCACAAAGACTTTACTATTTAGTTGGATTGGTTATGAATGGAAATCCATTAAATTATCCGCCAATTGTGATACCCTGGAAATAATATTAATGTATAATGCGATATATGACTATATTTCTCTTAAGAAAATTGATAAACTCCGTATGAAAAGGTTTGAAAAACTTCCTGAATTATATTCAGAAGCATATAAGAGAGGAATATTTATCAATCAACTACCCTGTTATGAGCAAAAATTTAATCCTATCGGAAAGAAGTGAACAGGCAAGAAAATAGTCAAAATAAAATATCCTTTAACCCTAAAATCAGATCCAAAAATTACTTTTCCGATCTCGATTTTGGCGATCGAACGGGACCCGAACTTTTGGGGATAACCTGTTTCAATAATGTTTCAGTAGCCAATTAAATAAACATAATAAGTTAAATATCAACATATTAGAAGGTCAATGGAAGTCCCGTCCGGTCCGCTGCACAACTGGAAGCCTCATAATTTGAAAGAATTATGAGGTTTTTGCATTCTTAAAGTTCGCGTTTCGGCAGGCAGTTATAAAACGCAATTAAAAACGGAAATTTAAGGCCAAGTTATTTGGAGGATTAATTTTCAGATAAGCATGTGCAGATGTTCAGTAAAGAAGACTAACTGATTTTTTGATGAAGTAATCGACCGCGTGCTAACGGTATCGGATATCTCCGACAAAGTTGTCTGAATATGGCTTAATAGGTATAGGTTTTAACATCCGAACCATTATTTCCATTGGTATAGATACTGGCACTATCTTTAATTAATCGGTTTTTGTCGTCGAAGGTATAGTAGTGCGATTCCGCCAATGTCGTCGTGGTTCCTACTGTGAGGATCTCAGTTTTCACATAGAATTGGGGTAGGGGTAGAAAAGTATTACCAAAATTAAAATTATTAACCGAATCGGTGTAATAAGTAAAGGCTACTGATTTTCCATATGAATCCAACGTAGAAACCAGATTTCCCTGATTGTCATATGTATAATTCGTGATATTGTTGACGGTAGTTGCGGTAGTGGAATAGTTATATTGAATGTATTGAACGAGATTTATTCCATTATACAAATATTTTTCGGTAGTCGTATCGCCTGAGTCATCAAATCGATATACGGAATCGAGATAGGAATTACTATTTAACCATAACATTTGATGTTCTGAGATTTGTCCATTATCATAATAATCCAACGTGGCTGTATTATTCGACGGATAGGTATATTCATAATTAAAAGTTGCAGGTGGATTTGATTTCATGGACACCAAACGGTTTTGACCGTCATAAGTGAGATTAAAAGTGATGACTTCGCTGTTTCCTAAAGAATTTAATACATCCGTGTAAGATTTTACCAGTGTAGAATTATTTGAATTTGTTGAATTGTTGTTCTTAGAACAGGAAAATAAAAACAACCCAACAGAAGTCATTAAAAAAACAGGTAAATTTTTCATGTCGGATAAAAATTTATTCAATTTACATTAAAAATGTCATTTTTTGTACTGTTTTTTTGAAATAAAAGCTCTGTCTTTGGGTATGAATACTAACCCATTAGCAGAGATTAATGATCCGTCCACATTAGAGCTTATCGATACACTGAAGCCAATAGTTTTAATGATGGCTTAAGCATAAAAAGTGATATTTTTATAGAAATGGGAAATCCTTATTAATTTCAATAATCCTCAAAAAATTGACCGTTTGCGAACCCGAACTTAACCATCTATAATACCATGGCAATTTTTCGCGTTCACATATGCTGGATCCTGTTTTTTTTCACAATAAATTCCCCTATTTTTTGCCAACAATATATTTATCTAAAAGCCGGATTAAAACAAGGAATAGTATCAGATATAAACGCGACCCACATTGCGTTTAAAAGTGCACCTTCTTACTGAATTTATTTGAAATTTAATTTCATAAAACATCCGGTCATGAAAAATATTTTATTGATCACTTTTTTTAGTCTTTTTTTCAAATCCCCTTCTGCAGAATTTAATGGAGTTCTTAAATACGAAAGTGATTACGATATGTCAGGAGAAGTTGGAAAAGTGTTGACAACTATTTACGAGACTGATTCAAAAGGGCGTGTGGAGTCTAAAAACATTCAGACAAAATCATCCATAGGAAATCCGACTACAAGTGACCAGAACGTGATCCTGTATGATTTCAGCAAACAACAGGAAACGCATCTTCAAACGCTGACCGGACGTGCGGTCGTTACACCATACTTAGAAACGTTTATCCGGCAAACCAAACCTGGCGAATCAGTTCTCGATGCCATAAAAGTTGATGTGCAAAATCTGGGTAGTGAAAAGATGGGCGAATATAACTGTACACATTTTGTAGTGTCAAAATTAAATACGAGAATGAAGAACTCTGTAATGAATCCCTCTAAAAGTGATCTCTGGGTTACTGAAGAATTGGGCAGTTGCCATCTCTGGTTTGTGGGTCCTTATTTGTACTATCCGGAGGGTTCTGTTATGCAAAAGAAATTAGCTGATGCTGGCGTAAGTGGAGTAGTCGTGAAATGGCATACCGGTACAGGAAGTTTGCAGAGTTCAGGTATGTTAATGAGTTACGAAAAAAAAAATCTTTCTTCAAGCACATTTATCCCTCCTTCAAATTTTACCATCGTACAACCTAATATGCCTGCCACACCGTAAAAAATAAGTGCATAATTGTCACTGCATTTTTTTTGCGCTGAGGCATTGGAGCATGAATTTATTACCAACCGGGAAATGCCGCCACTTAATCGATACCATAATTCCATTTGGCTCCGAAACATTTACATTTATTCTATTTGTTTCTTCCCGGATTGAAACCGCAGTTCGAGTCCCTTCTAATAAACAATTGCTTTAGAAATTTGACTCCACATTGATTTGCCTTACTTTTAAATGAGATTTGCAATTCAGAATGAAAGTGAGTGAATAGGTGAGTAGGTAAGAATGAACCCTCGTAAGTTGTTGAAAAATATAGTTTTGCGAAAATATAATCGGGCCCGTCCGGTCTGCTTTGAGTCCGCCAGGTTCATCCATTGGCATTTGTCACTTATCTAACCAAATAGAATATTCTATCCAGTCATCGAGATAAATGTTTTTCAAGTTTTGCCCCTTATTATTAAATCCATTTTTCAAACATCTTGGGTATTCCGCTTGCAAAATGACATCTCTAAAGTCAATATGACTCATGTCAATATAAAACTCGATTTTGTTGAAGTCCTTATTTGAAAGTTTGAGTATACACGCGGAAATCCTATTTTTACCTTCACGACTATCGCTTTTAATACGTTTTAATTTCTGTTTAACCTCAAAAGCTTTACTTGGGTATTCTCGTTGAATCAGTTGCTCTAGTTTATTATCCTTCACTGAAGGTGTAGGTTGACTTCCAAAAATTCTAATCTTTATCGCTTCAAACATAGCTTTTGTGATTTCTTATTTCAAAACTATGTAAACTTTTGGTTTTTAGTTTTGTCGCCGATGTAATTCAGATGTAACTCGATCCGGATCTATTTGTCAAAAATTTAGTTGAAAGAAATCGAATTCCTTATTTAAAAACTTCGCTGGTCGTGGGTTTTCCTATTTTTGAGGAACTTGGTCGAAATTTTGGTCCAAATGCGATCTTTTTGTGGCCCGGGTCTTCAATGAATGAAAAGACCGTCAAAAGGAAAATCACAGATTTCTCTACCTTTTTCTCTGAGCTTCTAACATCTTTTTAAGATCGCTTTTAGAAAAGTACCTTCCGTTGACGATTACTGCATTTATCTTTTGGGTATTGCTGATATCTAACAAAGGATTGTCATCCAGGATCAACAGATCGGCCAGCTTTCCAGCCGTTACGGAGCCCAACTCATTTTCTTTATATAAAAATCTGGCAGGATTGATCGTGGCGGTTTGAAGAGCCTGCAAGTTTGTCAAGCCTGCATGTTGTAAATTGATTAGTTCCTGCTGTAGTCCAAAGCCTGGAACGCAAAAAGGATTATTGACATCCGTTCCTGCTAATATCAATACACCTTCATCCATAAGAAATTTTGCAGCTGCCCCGAACGTCTGTTCAAATTCTGTTGGGAATGCCGACGACTGATGCATCCAATAATCCACGAATCCGAGACTCAAATAGTTCAGACCTTGGATACGTTGAGCCATCAGATTGCTATTTTCGCTTCGCCCTTGCGCAAGCGTTAAAGTGGGAACAATTGCAACTCTATTTTTGAGCATTTCGTTCAAGACCGATGAAGGCAGATAAAAATCCTTTGCTCTAACACCAAGCGGTTCATTATGAACCATAAATTCAGGATTCTTGGTGGAATGCACAGTATCTAAATAATGACGTGACCAAAGTAATAATTCAGCCTCTTTACCCGTGAGATAACGATTGATATTGAAATTGTGTTCAAAACTCCTTTGCCCTGCATCCAGTGCCTCTTCCAATCCAATTTCTATAGGTAAATGCCCTTCCAAAGGGATTCCCATTTTCTTGCATTCATCGGCGATTGCCAAATAAACCGGCTCCCTTACAAGGGAATAGATTTTAATGAAGTCATAACCAGCCTTTGACAAACTATCTACATAATCGCGTCCTTGGATTTCATTTGCAGCTGAGAGCGCGTGTGAAAAAAAAGGCTTGCTCCCATCAATGATAGGGCTTCCAATGATCATCCGTGGGCCAGTAAACTTCCCAGACTTGATTTCATTTCTCAACTTTAGCATTTCCTCACTGCCCCACATGTCCCTTATCCCGGTAACGCCATTGGCGAGAAAAAGGGGTATATATTCGTAACGGTTGGAACTGTCATCGCCGGCATCATGGATATGCATATCCCAGAGACCCGGTATTACGTATTTACCTGAACAATCATAAATCGGTGCAACTGAAATTTTGATCGGCCGGCGAGTTATATATTTAATAGTATTGCCTTGAATATAGATAGTTTGGTCTTTTAAAATATTCCCGTTTTCAACACCGATAACATTGATATGACTAAGGTAATACTGCCCATAAACAGGCAAATAAGAAAAGAAAATAATACATGATATAAAAGTCCTGAACACTTAATTTGAATTATCGAACATGAGTTTGATGAATAAAGGTATTCATCCCTTTTAAAAAATGGTGTGCGATAAATTCCCAAAATCGGGTTCTTCTCCCTCCGCTTCCTAATAAAATCTCAAAATCTTCCGCAAACTAATGGTTATTACAATGTTAGATTGAAGGCCGCTTAAAGTCAACAAGACAGTGGTTCGAGAGTTGTATCGTAAAACATGCAGAGCTAACCATAAATCTTTAAAACCCATTAAACTAAAGGGTTTTCTCTCGTTCTGGGATTTACGAAAAAAAAATTACCACCGATCACTTCAGCCGGATGAAATACCATTTACCTTGCCCGATTTAAAGTATTGATTTGCAGGAAGCCTGAATTAAATAAAAGGTTCAGAATTTTGAATCAGGATGTGCTTTACCCCAGTAGATGGAGAGAACAATCTGATAAATCAGAAAATATACAATTAACATAACCGCTTGTCGGGCATCAAAATGAATCAAATGCATAAATTTCTTTTTAAGGTGTATGTCATTTCTGCACTTATGATGTCTGTAGCCGGATCTTCGAAAGCTCAGTACATAAATATCATACCTTACCCCAGCCAGGTTGCCCTATTAAAAGGGAATTGTGTTCTGTACAATTCACAGCTTTTTACAAATAACAAAGAGCTATCGGTGTTACTTCAATATTTCAATGAAGAAATTGGCCTGCAAGAAAAAAACAACGATAAACCAAAACAGGTAATAGACCTGAAAATTGTGCCTTCTTCGGAAGTATATGGCTCCTATGTATTGGTGACATTTGAAAAGCGGGTGGCCATCACTGCTCCTGATTCTTCAGGATTGTTCAATGGGCTGATTACCTTGTTACAGCTTTACAAATCAGCAAATCGGGTAAATAATAAACTGGTATTGCCGCATTTGGTTATTCATGATCAGCCGAGGTTCGCCTGGAGGGGATATATGCTGGATGAGTCGCGGCATTTTTTTGGAAAACAAATAGTAAAGGAATTACTGGACTGGATGGCTTTTTACAAGTTGAACCGTTTTCACTGGCACCTGACCGATTCCCATGGTTGGAGGGTAGAAATAAAAAAATATCCATTGTTGACTACCGTCGGAGGCAAAGGGAATTTTACAGACTCGATGGCCAGTCCCGCCTATTATACCCAGGAGGAAATCCATGAAATCGTTGAATATGCAAAGGCCAGGTTTATTACCGTTATACCTGAGATAGATATGCCCGGACATGCAACTGCAGCAAACCGTGCTTACCCAACATTTTCCGGTGGCGATGCACCAGGGTATCCTGCTTTTACCCTCGATCCGGCCAACGAAGAAACCTATGCTTACTTAACCGGTATTCTTGAGGAAATCAGATCTCTTTTCCCGTCTGGAATAATACACATCGGAGGCGATGAGGTTGCTTTTGGCATTGCCGCATGGGAAAAAAATCCCGGGGTTGCCAAACTAATGGCAGCAAATCAAATGACTGATTTAAATCAAGTAGAACATTATTTCCTCAGAAGAATCGGAGACAGCGTTTTAAAATTCAGTAACTATCTGATGTGTTGGGATGAAGCAGTTTCTGCAGGGTTGCCTGTTGGTAATACTTATATAAGTTGGTGGCGACAGAATAAACCTGAAAGCTTAAATGAAGCCATTTCAAAAGGCTACAAAGTGGTTTTATGTCCACGATTACCCCTTTATCTTGATTTTGTACAGGATAGTACACACAGATCTGGCAGAAAATGGGATAAGAAATACAATTCATATCTTGATATTTATCATTTCCCGGAAAATTCAATAGCAGCAGATTTGTCCAATAAAACCAATATACTTGGCCTGCAGGGAAATTTGTGGACTGAAACCGTTATCTCAAAGAAAAGATTGCAGTATTTAGTATTCCCAAGAATGGCTTCGCTTGCAGAGGCTGGCTGGGTGGCCAGCTCGGCTAAAGATGACAGTCATTTTAATACAAGATTGAAAGCCCATTTATTGTTCTATGATGAGAAAAATATTTATTACTATAATCCTTTCCATCCGGATCAACATCCGGAACCTGTAGATGTAAACGGACACTAACTTTTTCAAAGGTCATTGCAAGCGCTTTTACAGTAAGTTTCTGAAAATTATTTATTCAGCGGGAAAATTTGGATGGATTGGCAAAAAAACCGATCGGTACAATGCAACTGGAAGCGCCATGACGTTAAGAAAGAGGGTAAACAGCTCATCCGGGTTAATTAGCATACGTTGCGGCAGCAACGACATAGCTCACTACCAGGCTGTCTGCCAATCCTGATTTGCCTCCGCAACCAATAACCTGTTTGTAGCCTGGCGGAATCCCTGAGAGTTTAATGGTGGAGGTGGTTGAAAACTCATTGTTTGTTTCTTTTTTTAGGATCGTCACATTTATCTTTTGTGTACCATTATTTTTTACGCCCATTTGCAGCATTGCCCCACTGCAATTTCCCTTAACTGTAGAATAAATGACGGTATCCTTTTTTGCATCTTTCTGTTGCACCTGCCTTGCATCCCGGAATGCAAGTAGGAAACAAAATGAACTGATCAGCAGGGAAATAAGAAGTCGATTGAGCTTTTGCATAGACAGGTTTTATTCATTCATCTTCAAAAACCACACCAGTCACATCACACATCAGAAGTCTAAACCAATCTTCGGAATTTCCAAGACTTTCCAGATTCGACGGTCTAACGACCTGAATCATTTGATAACAATCCCTTCACTAAATGATCAGAAAGATTAGTTGTAAATCCTGAAAATACTGGTTACAGTCGGTAACCTTTCCCCGAGCGACTACAAGTCTACCTATTTCTAGGTATATAAAAACTACCTATAAGTAGGTATTTTTTTATGACAAAAGCGAGTTTACTTTCAAACTTGAATATTTCGTACTCGTGCAGACACTATAAATCGTGTGTCGTCTAACAGATAGTATCCACCCTTTTTAACTTATAGCTTGGCATAGTTCTAAGAAATTCCTACTATTTAATGAAGTAAGGAACAGGCTTTGACTTCGAAGTGACGTCTTCATATTAATAAATTTAGCCTTTTTTACCATCACCTTTTTAACCAGTTTTATGAAAAGAAAACATTACTTAAGTTTTATTGCTGTTATTGCCATTTTTGGATTATTTACCTCTTGCAAAAAAAATGTCCCTGAACTCTGCAATTGTAGCCCGGATAACCTGGTTATCAGCTCTTCGGTATTCTCCACCGGGTTTAACAATCCCAGGGGACTGAAATTCGGTCCGGATGGATATCTCTATGTTGCAGAAGGTGGTATTGGCGGATCAAATCTCACAACCTGTACACAGGTCGTTCCTCCTGTAGGGCCTTATACAGGTAGCCAAACGGGCTCACGTATTTCAAGAATCGGGCATGAAGGCATTCGTGCCACATTTGTAGACAACCTGCCATCCAGCCAAACGTCGGTCGCTACCGGATCTGAAGTTCAGGGAGTCGGGGATGTTGCATTTATTGGCAACACATTGTATGGATTGCTATCTGGCGCAGGTTGTTCTCATGGAGTAGTAGGAATACCCAATGGGGTTTTTAAAGTTAAGCCTAACAGATCCTGGGAACTGATTGCCAATATGAGTGAATTCTATATGAATAACCCGACAGCCCATGAAAACCCCGCAGATTTTGAACCGGACGGTACACCCTATAGTATGAATGCAGTAAATGGGGATTTATATTTAATGGAACCAAATCATGGAGAATTGGACAGGATAACACCACAAGGAAATATCAGCCGGGTAATTGATATTTCTGCTAGCCAGGGACATATCGTTCCGACCTGCCAGGTATTTCATAATGGAAATTTCTATGTAAGTAACCTGGACACTTACCCGCTCTCTAACCTTTCCTCAGTTTACAAAATAACGCCTAATGGACAAATCAGTGTGATCGCAACTGGTTTTTCAGCCGTATTGGGAATCTTATTTGATGAAGTTGGGGGCATGTATGTGCTCGAAAATACAACCGGAAATCCTTTCCCTACTGCCGGAACTGGCGATATTTTACGTTTCGATCCTTCCGGGGAAAAGATGACCATTGCTTCAGGCCTCAATTATCCAACAGCGATGACATTCGGTCCGGATAACAAACTATACGTTTCAATCTGGGGCTTTAACGGTGCTCCCGGACAGGGAGAAATCTGGCAATTTGATGTCACTTGTGCAAAAACCTATCACGGAGTTAAAAAAATACTACAGATTAGTAATTTATTCCTTTGACGGGTTATCTTCTCCAATGATCTTATCGTATCCACCATGGCTGGGTTAAATCAGTAATGATTTAATTCAGCCATTTAATTTTTAGTCAAACCAGGTCAGCGACAGCACAAGTCTTTCACCAATTGCTTCGAAATCATAAACAGGAGCAGTTATTGATGATTCAGAATTAAATCTCTAAAAAGAAGTACCTTTTGCATCCGAGTTTTTACACATATAAACCACTGGTTTTTCGCTATAATTCAGATTTCTGTGTTAAAAATACTAGTACTTAGATGAGGTGTTTTATTTTTTTAGTTTTAATGTTTGTTTCATTTGCCTCATATTGTCAATTGCCTGGCGATTCATTGAAAAGGTATTCATACGGAATTATGAGTTTTAGTAATAAAGGAGTTAAGGGGCAATTTGGAACATGTTTTTTTATCAAAAAGAATTCTCTTTTATTTTTGGTTACGGCTAAGCATGTGCTTTATAAATGCGATTCATCTTCAGACAAAGTTTATTCACCGTATAATTTCGCTATAGTACAAATACCGCATCCCCTCGATATTATACAAATTTCAATTCCGCTGAGAACTGACTCTTGTATGCCTATCGAAAAAGATACTGACCTTCTGGTAATTAGTGTTGATCCTTCCTGGTCGAATAGAATTAACTCCGTTGAAGAATTTATGGAACCACAATTTAGTCATGTATGGGATGCAGAAATATTTGGTCAAGGATGGCATACCGATTCCATCAGGCTGACCTTTGACAATCAACATCATATTCATTTGCCAGCCAACTCCTTTAAAATTGAAGAAGTAGCGAGGTATGAAAATTCCAACCTTATTGACAGTGTTGATTACATGTTTACAATGAAAGAAATTTATAAAAATAAAAGCATTAACGGATTTTCCGGATCCCCCGTCTTTTTACAAGATAAAAATTCGAAAAAATGGAGAATAGCAGGAGTTTTAGTTGGTGTCGCTAATGCTTCAAATAGTATCAAAAAAAGATTATTTGTTGTCAAACAAGAATATATCTCGAATTATATTAATGACTTAATTTCGAAAAGTCCTAATTGACGAAGGGTCAGACCCGTTGTCCAATAAAGCGCGTCTCCAAAACAAAATTTCTCACGCGATCAAAGGTGTTTGACGATTCAGGTTATGCTTTTTTTAATCGCTGGCTCTCACCAAATTTTGTTTCAATAATTTCTGATCTACGTCTGCCAGCTGTGGGGGTCCGAGGTTTATTGTGAGTTTGTCCAATTTGCCAGTGAACTTGAATGGAACCTGATAGTCTTTATCTTCTACCGGTGTGCGCAAGTCAATCCCCACATCAAATGTTTCATCAATTGTCATCAGGAAAGGAATACTTTTTGGTATTTTGTTTGTTGCAACCGCATTTCCGTCTACTTTTAAAACGCCTGTCCCACCCTTTCCAAATCCTGGTCCGTCATAAGTAAATTCGAATTCTATTGTATGTTTCCCTGGTCCAAGAACCTGCTTGCCTTCCCAGCGAAACCTTACAAGATCAAGGGCGTTATACACAAATACTGGTTTTCCCTTTAGTAAATAAAGTCCATAACCGCCAAATCTTCCTCCCAGTGTATTAATCATTCCTTCTGCTCCACCCTGAGGCACTTCAATGTCTGCGGTAATAGAGTATGATTTATTGAGAATGCTCGGTGCATCACTGGGCGGAATACCGGGCAATGTTCCAGAATAGGTAAACATTGTGCGTCCTGCGGTTGCACTTGGTCTAGGTGTTATTAAACGTTCCAGGACCGTATTGTCCAATGGAAAGACGTTGTATTTTGTAGCTTCTACCAGAAATCTTTCTTGCATATCCCTTAACTTGTCCGGCATTTTTGCTGACAAATCATTGCTTTCAGAATAGTCCTCTGCGATATTGTATAGTTCCCATTTATATCCGTTCACAACATCCTCAGGCAACTTTACCGTACCCAGTAACCATGGAGCGGCTGGTGGTGTTGTGCAGGCAACCCATCCATCGTGATAGATCGCCCGGTTTGCAAACATTTCAAAATACTGCGTGCTTCTTGTTGAGGGCACACTAGTATTTGCCTTATCCCAGGTGTATGCCATACTAACCCCTTCAATTGGTTTTTGAGTTACACCGTTGACCGTCTCCGGTTGTGGAATGCCGGTTGCTTCCAAAATAGTGGGTACGATATCGATTATATGATGGAACTGTGTTCTGATGCTGCCTGCATCTTTGATTTTATTTGGCCAGGCAATACACATACCCTGACGGGTTCCGCCAAAATGAGAAGCTACCTGTTTAGTCCATTTAAATGGACAGTCAAAAGCCCAGGACCAGGCGACGGACATATGAGGATAAGTAAGGTCAGATCCCCAGGCATCATATGCTTTCATCTGTTCTTCAATCGGAAGTTCTAGAATTCCATTGTAAGCTGTCATCTGGTTAAATGTGCCCATTGTAGTTCCTTCTGCACTTGTACCGTTATCTCCGCTGATATAAATAATCAGCGTGTTATCCAATTTGCCCATATCTTCCACCGCCTGAATCACCCTTCCAATTTCATTGTCAGTATAAGCAACATATGCCGCGAATACTTCAGCTTCCCGAGCGTATAGTTTTTTCTGTTCGGGTGTCAGTGATTCCCATTTAGGCAAAATATCTGGCCAGTCAGTTAAATTTGTTTCCGGAGGAATAACTCCCAGTTTTTTTTGATTCTCGAATATTTGCTCCCGCATCGCATTCCATCCCATGTCGAATTTGCCTTTGAATTTATCTATCCATTCCTTCGTGGGTTGGTGTGGCGAATGGGTTCCACCGGGAACATAATATAAAAAGAATGGTTTGTCCGGTGCTGCTGCATTTAGTCCCTGCATATATGAAATGGCTTCATCAGCCAGATCAGTTGTCAGATTATAACCGGGTTTCCCGATCCAGGGAAATACCTGCGTTGTGTTCTTAAAAAGATAGGGCGTCCATTGATCAGTTTCACCTCCCATAAATCCATAAAAATATTCAAAGCCCATCCCGATCGGCCATTGGTCAAATGGACCGGCGGTGCTGTATTGATAAGCGGGTGTATTGTGATTTTTGCCAAACCATGAAGTTGAATACCCATTTTCCTTCAGAATTTCACCGATCGTTGCATTCTCAGGTCCAATAACAGAATTATATCCTGGATATCCCGTCGATTGTTCCGAAATAATTCCAAAACCAACTGAATGATGATTTCTTCCTGTAATCAAAGCTGCTCTTGTAGGTGAACAAAGAGCAGTGGAATGAAATTCGGTATATCTAATGCCCATTTTTGCAATCCGATCCATCGAGGGCGTGGGAATGACTCCGCCGAAAGTTCCCGAAACTCCATAACCTTGATCGTCAGTCATGATGAGCAGTACATTCGGAGCACCTTTCGGTGGAACAATTTTAGGACCCCAAAACGGTTTTGAATCCCTCGCGCTAAGATTAATAGTGCCGCCGAATGGAGGTAGTGTACCGGGGAGGTGTTTACCGTCCACCGTTGTAGTTGCGCTGGGTGAACCAGGCGTACCGGTAGTTTGTTGAGCGAAGCCCTCCTTTAAACCAAGGGTTGCCGCAATTATGAAGGCAATATAAATGGCCTTCTTTAACACTGAGAATTTCATAAACATGGTGCTTAGTTTTTATTTTTAGGAAAGGTAAAAGCAGTATGGAAGTAGGCCGTTTATTTTGACCTATTTCAATATATTTGAACTAGCTAGATCGTCATCATATGGGATAACACGGACGAGTGAGAACTAACAGCCATTACAATCGATCAAAAAAACAAGGATGGGTAAGAATTAGCAGAATTTAGAGACTAAAATTTAATTTAGTTAGATTTTGGTTTATTTCAATAATTATTTTTTCAGGTTTTTAATTTTCTGAAATATGGGATTCTTTAAAATTAGGATTGCACAGGAAAGTTAACATGGTAGCTCTTACGAAATTTTCGTTTTGTGTTATTAAACTGTAAATGGCTCGTAGATGTTCATTTTAAAATAAAATTGGATGTACTTGGGTAATTTATCTAGAGGAAACATGATTCTGGAGATCCGGCAGGGACTCAACCTTTGCGTAAAAATCAGTTTCAATAGTCTTTCAGAAAGTTAGCTTTAAGAAAATAATATATTAATTATCAAAAAGTTATGAACGTCATACTTTCATAGGTTCTCTAAGTCCTGTAGGATATTTTCAAACCTTTTAGATCCGTTTATTTAAATGAGTTTTGCCTTTTTATCATTTTGTCATTGACATTCCCATAACGGCGCTTGTCCAACCTCACGACGCATTTCTCCCACCAAATGTCATTTTCTCCCCCGTTTGATCGAGCAACCTTCACTAGTTTTACAAAAAAATGTTATGCGAAAAATTATAGTAACTGAATTTATCACCCTCGATGGCGTTATCGAATCTCCTGGTGGCAATGAGACCGATCATCCCCATGCCGGCTGGCAGTTTAAATACAATTCCCCGGACACTGGGAAGTACAAGGTTGATGAGCTTTCCAGCGTAGATGCTTTGTTGCTGGGCAAAACCACATTTGAAGTTTTCGCTGGTTATTGGCCTAAGCAGACAGGTGCCGAATTCGCTGATCCCATCAACCGGCTGCCGAAATATGTCGTCTCTCGAAGCCTGCAAAAAGTTGAATGGAACAACAGCCATATCCTTCGAGACGTGGCCAAAGACGTCGCAGCGCTCAAGAAGTCCGATGGTGGCAATATCCTTGTCTATGGGAGCGCTACCCTGGTTAAGGCCTTGCTTCACCACGACCTCATTGACGAGTTGCGATTGATGGTATATCCCCTCTCGATCGGGGGTGGAATAAGGCTTTTTGACGACAACCGGGAATTGAAGAAATTCGGACTCAAACACTCCCGTGTGACCGACAACGGTATTCTTATTCTCGAATATCAGCCAAGTATTTGACTCAGAATCTGGTCGCCCCATATATACCGAAAGCCAAAAATGATTATCATTAGGTGGGTAACCTGTAAATAATGATTCAAATAAGACTTCATGTACTAATAGGAATTTTGCTGTTTTCAGGAAAATTATTTTCCCAACCAATAAATCCCAATGACTTAGTAGGCAAATGGATGCTTACTACGGATACTTCGATTTCTAAAAAAGTCCAAAGCTGGGATTTTAAAAATGATAGTGTATTAATTATCACAGAAATCACAAATCAAGATACCTTCCATATTGGGTGGCAGCTAGTACACCCATCTAAAAATGTTTCTATTTTAAAAATTCATCGCTATTACAAAAGCTGTGGTAATATTTATTTATATTTTCTATCACATAGCCAAAGAAAATTCTAAGCAATACAATTTGAAAATCTTTAAATCTGAAGCCGGGAGTTATCAAGGCAAGTGGGAAAGGAAAAATGAAGATCCCATACTATTTTATTTGAATAAAATCGATTGAATCTTAATGGTAGTCCTCATTACCCGAACCCAAATACTACTACTTACCTGTTGTGAATATTATTTCTGGATCAAGGAGACCTTATTTATCTTTAAGACCCAAGGAGCAGAGGCCACTTATGCCTAAAAAGGCCCAATGGTAAAAGCACAATCGGAAAAGTGGATTAGATAATTTGCAAAGTCAATAGAACGAAAATCTGGATCGAGTCACAAAAATCTCAAAACAATGAATACGGAAAACACCACTTTAATGAGAGCTGCCCGAGAATCACTAAAAGGTCAGTGGGGTTTGGCCATAGGCACATTTTTGATCTTTACGTTGCTTACTTCAGCTCCCGGCTCCGTCAGAGCACATGGCTCCTTCCTGACAATTAGCTCGACCCTGACCCTAATCATTGGTGGACCGTTATCACTTGGCGCAGCCATTTTTGCCCTTACCATTTCCCGAGGTAAAGAAGCAAGGTTGGAGCAAATCTTTCAAGGATTTAATAATTTCTCAAATGCTTTTGTTGCCTACCTACTTTTAGCCCTTTACATATTATTGTGGACTCTCCTGCTCATCATACCCGGAATAATAGCCGCCTTGGGTTATTCCATGACGTTTTACATTATAGCGGATGATCCAAACATCAAACCTCAGGATGCATTAAACAAGAGCAAAACCATGATGAACGGGCACAAATTGAAACTCTTTTATTTGGGGCTGCGATTTTTTCTCCTGGCATTGCTATGTATTCTTACTCTTGGAATAGGATTCCTTTGGTTGGTTCCCTATGTTCACGTGACCATGGCCAAGTTTTACGATGATATCAATGGAAATGAATTGCAGTTTGCTTAACACCTTTCAAGGGCCAAGAGACCAGCGTTCTAAATAGCGCTTATCCAACCAGAAGAAATGAAGGAGCAAGGAAGATGGAAAACTTATCATTCTAGCCGTTGATACTGGAACACAGTATTCAGATTACGCTGAAGTCGGATCAATAGAGCATGAAATTCCAAACAATGATTTTGGATTGCCCAATGTACTGAGAATGTGCTTTGTTAGGTGGGCAAAGAAAGGCAGGAACTTAAAGGATTAAAGGACCAAATGGTGGAATTTGACCAGCAAATAAAAGTATTCAACCGACGCTGCAAACCGTCAAAAACCTTGCACGTAAGCCCTTGTTGCTTGCAATAACAAATCATTAATAAACGAGGCGCCCTTTCTGCACAATAAAAAACTGAATTCTTTTTATAGAGCCCCATCGATTTTTATTTCGGTTTTAAAGCATTCCGAATGAAGGGTTTACAAATCGGGCGCCTTTGATTTTTTGAGGCTCTCTTCCCCTCTTGCTGCCGGTCGGTCATTTTATAGAGTGTGGCATAAATATTGGAAAATGGAAACAGGATACATATTTAATTGGCGAAATCAACGTTAATATCTGTATTCCATTTTTACAAAACCAAATGATCTTAAAAAAAACTGTATGAAAAAATTAGTATTCTTATTTTCTGTTTTGGTGGTAACCGCTTCGGTTGCCATGGCACAATTACCTCCACCGGCCGCCATCAATATTGAGGTCATCGTTGGCAACAGACCGCCCGCACCCAATGAGGCACAGTTGATGAGAGCCGAAGAAGCCAATCATCCCAATATCACCGCAGCAATGCATGATATTGAAAAATCCATGAAGGCTTTGCACAATGCTCCGGATGATTTTGGAGGACGCAAGGCACAAGCGGAATCCGATCTAAAGCAGGCGTGGATTTCCTTGAGAAAAGCATTATACTATCGTTTGTATAAGGATACCCACTAACATGAGGATAAGCCTTTAAAACTACCTTTCTTTTGCTACAATGCCCTTCTAAAAGAAGGGCATTGTGTTTTCAATATGGCACCGCTATGATTTCTAACTATGATTTATTTCTTCCAAATGCGTATGCTTGCCGTTTTTTACTCCATGGCCGCAACGTTTGAGCGGTAATTTGTCTTTTTGATCGATAAACAGGGGAGAATATTCAATGACCGTATCTGAACTATCCAATCCATAGGCTTTTTGATCGCTCTGAGCCAGACCCTTGATGGAGAAATAGGAATCCAAAATAAAATCTTCCTTCACCGGCAGTTCGTTTTCTACAGAAAGGAACCGCTCAATGATAATGTAGTTGATGTCGGCATGGAAATTCCCCTTTTCCATCGACTCATATTTGGAGACAAATTCAAGCTCACAATTTTGTACCATCTCCTGCATGACTTTTTTGAAGAGCTTGTGGATGCGGGGCTGAACCCTGAATCCAAGCCTGAATTCAATGCGTATCAGTTTGTCTTTGATGATCTCGATTACATCATACTCCATGGTATAAGGGGCATCAGAAATATCAATATGGATAAACCAATAGATATCCGCCCTTTTGGGTTTTTTGTTGAATATGGAATCCATGATTCTTTGTTCTATCTGCATTTCCATATTTGCTTTGGTGAGATAGACCAGATGGGTGGCATATTTCGGAATCTCTTTGTCGTTGCTCAGTCCCACCAAGTCCTTGCTGAATTTACTGATATTTACAAAATTCAAATACCGGTTGGTGATTTTGCGGGCGTTGAACCAGATATACATGATAAATACCAAACCAAATTCAAAGAACAGAAACATCCATCGCTGTTTGATCTTGGCCACGTTGGCAACGAAAAAAGCAGTCTCCACCGTAAAAAAGATGCCAATGATGACCATGATCAGCACCATATTCCATTTGCGCACAAATTTCATATATCCGAACATCAGGGCCGTAGTCATCATCATGGCGATGATGATGGAAAACCCATAGGCGGCTTCCATATGCTCCGATTTTCTGAAATAAAACATCATCCCAACACACCCGATCCATAAAATGGTATTGATACTCGGGATATAGATCTGTCCTTTGATGGCCGTCGGAAATTTAATTTTGACCTTGGGCCAGAGATTCATGCTGATGGCTTCACTGATCAGGGTAAAGGATCCGCTGATCAGGGCCTGACTGGCAATGATCGTGGCCAGGGTGGCTATGACGATTCCGGTCAGCAAAAACCAGTGAGGCATGAGTTCATAAAATGGATTTAAACCACCCAATAGACTCGTCTTTTGAGCGAGTATCCATGCGCCCTGTCCCATATAGTTTACGACCAGGGCCACTTTAACAAATATCCAGGTCAACCGAATATTTTTCTTTCCGCAGTGACCCAGATCGCTGTACAGCGCTTCGGCACCGGTTGTGCATAAAAAAACAGCGCCTAATAACCAAAATCCTTTTGGATAGGTCGTAAGCAGTTTAATGCCGTAATATGGGCTCAGGGAAGCCAGGATTCCCGGATTATGCATAATCGGAATCAAGCCCAGCACTAAAATCATGGAAAACCAAATCATCATGATCGGACCAAAAGAAGATCCGATGATCTTGGTACCGAAGCGTTGAAAGAAAAAAAGCAAGCTGATGATACCAATAACTATTCCAACCGTCAGGTTGTTTCCTGGTACAATGGCGTTTTCCAGTCCGTGAACACCATTGAGTCCTTCTATGGCCGAAGCCACCGAGATGGGTGGGGTAATGATGCCATCTGCCAGCAAAGTCGCAGCGCCGATGATGGCCGGTATGTAGGCCTTTTTTCCGAAACGCCGGACGAGCGCAAACAAGGAAAAAATTCCTCCTTCTCCTTTGTTGTCCGCCTGGAGCGTCAGAAACACGTATTTAAAAGTGGTCTGTAGGGTCAGCGTCCAAAAAACACAGGAAATGCCTCCATAAACCAACAAAGTGGATATGGGTCTTTCGCCCAAAATAGCCTTGAAAACATAAAGGGGGGAGGTTCCTATATCGCCATAAATGATACCGAGGGCTACCAATAACGTGGCGACTGTGACTTTAGAAAAGTGACCATGGCCTTCTAATGAAGCAGAACTATCTGGTTTTGGCATAATGATACGAGGCTGCCGACAAATGAAGTGCCGGAAAGCTCAACGGCCAATTGCCGTCGCCCAAAACAGGCCATGGACAAGGGTTGCAGGATTAATCCACAAAAAAGACTTTTTTCCACAATGGTTTACTACCCTACCATAATGACATGGTAATTTATCAAAATGAAAAAGAGAATACTAGTTCAGGGTCGCCGTATTTCGATGGTTATCCGAGATTTTAAGACTGAAGCCAAAAGTACTGCCGGTTCCTACTTCGCTGTCTACCCATATCTTACCTTCCTGCGCCTCGATAAATTCTTTTGAAATAGCCAGGCCCAGACCGCTGCCATTGTGTTCATGCTTGCCTGGAACCTTAAAATACCGATCAAAAATTTTTGGCAGGTAACGCTCATCGATTCCCTGGCCGTGATCCCTGACCGTGAACGAAACAGAATCATTTTTCCGATGGACCTCTACTTCGATATGATTTCTTTCCGAGGAGAATTTTATGGCATTGGTTAGAAAATTGATCAAAACCCAGGTACTCTTTTCAGGATCAGCCTGGATGGCCGGAATCGACGAATCCATATCCAGAATCAAGGAAATATTTCGCTGGTTGGCCTGGAGCTGAACAGCCTGAAAAGCCTGATCGATGATTTGCTTGGCGTCTGTAGGCAATAATTTCAACTGGATTTTACCGGTTTCAAGTTGCGTCATATTTAAGAGCTCTCCGGTTATTTTCAGCAGCCGGTCGCTGTCATCCCGAATGCTGTCGAGCAGTTCCTTTTGATCGGCAGTAAGCACTCCCACCTTTCCCCCGCCCAGCAATTGGGCGCTCAGTTTGATGGAGGAAATGGGTGTCTTCAATTCGTGGGAAATGGTGGCGATGAAATTTGTTTTTGCCTCACTGAGTTCGTGAAAGGGTGTGATATTGCGCAAGACGATCACGTGACCGATAACCGTATTGTTGCTGGTCACATTGAGTAGGTCCTTGCTAAAATAACTTTCCTTGTTGTCTGCAAATATTTTCAGCTCCTGCTTGTCTGTATTCTCTACAAGCAAGGTCCGCATCAGGTCATTTTTTTAAAGCCAGGTCGGGGGCGTATTTACCAATAATCTCACCCTCTTTCATGCCGATCAGTTTTTCAGCCACCGCATTTAAGAAAAGCACGTTTCTCTTGTCATCAAAACCGATGATGCCATCCCGCATTTGGTTGATGATGGTTTCTATCCGGCTCTTTTCAAATTTAATCTGGGACAGGTTGCTGTGCTCGTATTCATCCAACCGGGAGGCCATATCATTGAAGGATTTTGCCAGGTCACCAAACTCGTCTTTTTGTTTGATCACGATCCGGTTTGAATAGTTCTTGTTGGCAATGGCTTTGATACCTTCTGATAGTTTCTGAATCGGCCCTGAAATAACGCCCGGTAGATTGAAAATGAAAGTAAAAGATATCAGGGTGAGTACCGTAAATATCACCGTAAGCCACAACTTATCTGAATCCGCGGTTCGCTGGGCCGCATTGTATTTTCGAAGAATGGCCATCTCATTCAGATCAGAAATCTGGGTCAGAGAAGCCCGGATTTCGGGATAATTCGTTGAATCGTTGATATCAGCCTTTAGTTCATTGAAGTTCTTTCGAAGTTCCTGTGTAGCGTCCTTCTCTCCTATCTCCGTGATGTTGTTCTCCTGTTTTTTCAGATTTTCTTCAAAAACAGCAATGGCATCCTTCCGTATTTTCACTTCATCAAGGGCTTTCATCATATTGTTGGTATAGACCATCGATTCGTGGTTGTTGGTCAATACCAGGTTGGCATCCCGGCTCAGGCGATTGATGCTGACGATGCCCAGTATCCCAAATACCAGGATGACAACGAAAAGAAAAGTGAGCCCCACCGACAATTTTGTTTTTAGTCTCATATAAAAATTATGAAAGTATGACCACGTCGATATTCGCCGCAGATAATTTATTAAGCAAACGGTTGAAGGCACCCGTATTCATAATGATGTTTAAGAGTTTCAGATGAGGTTTGCCGATACAAATCGTGGTAATCGATTTTTCTTCGGCGGTCTGAATGATGGCCCCGGCAATATTGTCCTGCTTTACCCGGATCACTTCGGCACCCAATTCCGTAGCCAGTTTGAAATTGTTGATCAGGTGCCTTTGAGCGGCCAGACCGATTTTATCCCCGTCTTCCTTGGAGGTCTGTACATACAATACCCACCATTTGGAATGATAGTAAGTTGCCAGTCTTGCAGTTTTGCGGATGACCTTGGAAGCGGTTTCGTGATTGCTGCTGATGCAGGAAAGGAAATTTTCCGGCTTCAAATGGGCACTTTTGGGCAGCTCCGTTTCAATTTTGCGTTCAACCTGGGAAGCAACTTCTTTGAGCGCCAACTCCCGCAACTGAAGAATTTTATCGGGTTGAAAAAAGTTCCGGATGGCTGTCTCAATTTTATCCTTAGAATAAATTTTGCCTTCCTTTAAACGGGTGACGAGTTCATCGGCCGTCAGATCTATGTTCACGACCTCATCTGCCGCTTTCACCACACTGTCCGGAATCCGTTCCGCTACTTCTATACCCGTAATATTTTTGATCTCTTTTTGAAGACTCTCGATATGCTGAATATTCACCGCTGAAATGACATTGATGCCCGCATCGAGTACATCCATGACATCCTGCCAACGTTTCTCATTTTTACTGCCTTCAATATTGGTATGGGCGAGCTCATCAATAACGACGACCTCGGGATGAAGATTCAAAATTGCCTGGACATCCATTTCCTCCAGATTCTTGCCCTTGTAAAACAATTCCCTGCGGGGTATGATCGGCAGTCCCTCCAGCAAAACCTGCGTTTCCATTCTCTTATGGGTTTCAATATATCCAATCTTTACATCCACGCCATTTCTCAGAAGACTATGAGATTCCTGGAGCATCCGGAATGTCTTTCCTACCCCAGCGCTCATTCCGATATAAATCTTGAATTTCCCACGCCTGGATTGTCGTATGAGGGTAAGAAATTCATCGGTATTTTTCTCCAGCGCAGGCATTATTTCAAATTCATTTTGTCCAGATCTATATTTAGTCGCAAGACATTTACCTTCTCTGTTCCCATGAATCCCAGCAATGGCGGGTCTATATGACTCTCAACCAAGGATCTTACCGCGTCTTCCGTCAACGCCCTGGATTTAGCGATCCGGGGGATTTGTACCCAGGCCGCTTCCTTAGAAATATCCGGATCCAATCCGCTTCCAGAAGCGGTAACCATATCTGAAGGCACTTGGCTTCTGTCGACCTGTTTGTTGTGAACCAGAAAACTGTCGATACGGGTGTTTACGTCTTTGAGGTAGTCCGGGTTGGTTGGGCCTTTGTTGCTTCCACTGCTTCCCGCTGCATTGTAACCGGCAGCGGAAGGCCTGCTCCAAAAATATTGATCCGCACTGAAGTTTTGTCCTTCCAGTGCATATCCGACTACTTTGCCTCCTATCGCAACGGATACCCCTTCTCCTTTTCCCGGGCTGGCCTGGGCAATACCCCAAATTACCAGCGAATAGATCCCGCAGAAGAAAAACACACAGGCAAACGTAAGGCGAATAGCTGGTATAATATGTTGTTTCATGGTGATAGCTTTTAAAACCAAACAGAAATGAATAAATCCAGTAGTTTAATACCAATAAAGGGTACGATGATACCTCCCAGACCGTAAATCAATAAATTCCGGCGCAGCAGCGCGCTGGCACCGATCGGTTTATAGGCGACACCCCGTAGGGCCAGTGGAATCAACAAAGGAATGATGATGGCATTGAAGACCACCGCTGAAAGGATTGCACTTTCCGGACTGTGCAGGCGCATAATATTGAGTGCTTGCAGACACGGTATGGAAACGATAAAAAGCGCTGGCACAATGGCAAAATATTTGGCCACATCGTTGGCAATGGAAAAAGTCGTAAGGGTGCCCCTGGTCATGAGCAATTGCTTTCCGATCTCTACGATTTCAATCAACTTGGTCGGATCGTTATCCAGGTCCACCATATTTCCGGCTTCCTTGGCCGCCTGGGTCCCGCTGTTCATGGCTACCCCCACATCGGCCTGCGCCAAAGCGGGTGCATCATTGGTACCATCACCCATCATGGCTACCAGTTTGCCGCCCTGCTGTTCTTTTTTGATATAATTCATTTTGTCTTCCGGTTTTGCCTCGGCAATAAAATCGTCCACTCCAGCTTTTTCAGCAATATATTTTGCCGTCAGCGGGTTGTCACCGGTGACCATCA